>Ga0315268_10001735_pt1 | contig 25074 bp, 22 predicted proteins | sample C1_top_MG_FD_204535 | JGI IMG/M metagenome (GOLD analysis project Ga0315268, IMG submission 204535) | Sediment microbial communities from Yellowstone Lake, YNP, Wyoming, USA - C1_top | ecosystem: Environmental > Aquatic > Freshwater > Lake > Sediment | place: USA: Wyoming | collected 2017-08-01
TCTTTCATCCCATTGATATAGCCAATCCGCCGGTGACCCAGATCGACCAGGTGTTGAGTGGCTAACTGGGCTCCATAGCGGTCGCCAGGCCCTACACAATTCTGGATGCAGTTGCTGAACAACCGATTGACAAAGACGAAGGGCCGATCTTGCAGCGCTAAGATTGGGTCGTTAAAGGTATGCAACCAGGAATTCAAAATCACAATGCCATCTACCTGGCGGCTATAAAAAGAATGAATGGCCTTTATGGCCAGGTCCTGGTCTCTGTTCGAAAAAGCAATGGAGATCGAATACCCAGCATTCTGCAAACTATCCTGGATGCCCTGAACGGTTGCGGCAGCAAAGGGAGACTGCATTCGATCGACGATGATCCCTACCAGGTGGGAACGGTTGCTCTGCAGGCTGCGAGCCACCAGGTTGGGCTTGTATCCCATTTCTTCCGCCAGCTTGAGAATCCGCTGGCGGGTTGCTGCTTTGAGGGGATAATCTCCATTTGAGAGGGCACGGGAGACCGTGGAAACAGAAACTTCAGCTACCTGGGCAATTTCTGCTAAAGTAACAGTCACGTGATGATTTCCTATGTTAAAAAGAAAACGTTTGCTTGCTTACTATTATAAATACAAACGTTTGCTTTGTCAACCAATTGGAGGGTGATGAAAACAAATGAGGGGGAGGCTAGGGTAGCACACCGGGCCGTTATTGTTTTACAATTGGGCTAACAGAGGTATTCTCATCAACGCTTCCCGAAGATTATTCTATATTGCCCTGTTGATCTCCCTGCTGGGTTGTCAGCCTCGAGTGGATTCATTGCCCCCGACAAGTCTGACCCCTGGCCTTCGTATGACCAACCCCGGACAGGCTGAATATATCATACACCAGCAATTGCAGCTTGCGAATGAAGGACCCAGCAAGCCAGAGAAGCAGAATATCTGGGTGGCATTGATTCGAGATTTTCCTCCATATCAGCGAGTGCTGTCAATGGAAGTTTCGCCCAAAGGTTACACTCTGGTCAATGACGAATATGGCAATCGTTATGCAGAGTTCGATTTTTCTGGACAGCCCGTTGGAACGACCGAAACGATCAAGATCGATTACCGGGTAGCCGTCAACGAATTGGTTTACGATCTGTCAGATTGCCAGGGGAATCTTCTGGATAACTTTATCCAACCTGAGCTGCATATCGAATCAGACAATCCCCAAATCATGGCCCTGGCGAGCAAACTTTCGCAAGACAAAAGAGATGTATGCCAGCAGGTGCGAGCGTTTTACGATTACATCGGGGACAATCTGGCTTATAGTTTCAACGGGAATAATTGGGGAGCGCAGGGGGCCCTGGGGCCCATGGGGGCAGATTGCACTGAATACACCGCCTTGCTGGTTGCACTGAGCCGGGCGAAAGGCATTCCAGCTCGCTATTTCACGGGATTGTTGTATTTGGACAAGGATACGAATGCCATCGCTAACCTTCAGCACGCCTGGCCAGATGTGTACCTGCCCTCTTCCGGCTGGGTTGCCTTGGATCCTACCTTAGGACGGACACCGGTCAAGCGGGATACTTATTTTGCTCACTATACGCCAGACCACATTATCGTGACGATGGGGGTGAATCCATCCGTATTGAGGGGCAGTAGCTACTGGACTCACCTCTATTGGCCAGGGAACAGCACCAAGATACAGGTATCAGGAGACTGGAAAATTGAATCCGTCAACAAAGGGGGTCGTTAGACAAAATCTCCTCTAGCCCTGTTTTTCCCGTACTATCGAGGTAGAAACAGCAACGAGAAGAGATAAAATCGCAAAGGAAGAGGGTGGTAATTGCGAAAGCGGAGCCAGATTACTCCCCACGCTTGCGCAGGTAGGTATGCATGATCACCGACAGCACGATGATAAAACCGTAGATCAACTGGGTCCAGAATCCCGTCAAGCCGATGGCCACAGTCGCAGCTTCGATGGCACCGATGATAAAAGCCCCGAGGAACGTTCCCAGAATCGTACCGGTGCCGCCGAAAACGGAGGTACCTCCCAGAAAGACAGCAGCCAGAGTGCTCAACAAATAACCATCGCCCAGGCTGGGCCAAAAATAGGCAACGTAAAAACTGGCGACCAGGCCAGCGAAGGCCGAGACCAGGCCGACCAGCATAAAGGCCTGGATGCGGGTAAGCCCGGTATTGACGCCCATCAACTCGGCGCTGTTGACATTGTCGCCAATCAGGTAGATGTGTGCGCCAAAGCGATGGCGGTTCAGCAGCACCCAACCCAGGATCGTGACCACGATCAACCAGACCATTTGCGCAGGGAAGTATCCCCCGATCTTGCCGACCAGCATTGGGTAAAAGATGGTCGTCTTGATAAAATCCAAAGTGAAGTTCCCACCCTGCGTCAGCACCAAAACTGCACCCCGCCATAAGAATTGGGTACCGATGGTGACGACCAGTGAAGGAATGCCAAACCTGACGATAATAAACCCATTTGTCCAACCAATTATGGCTCCAGTCAACAGGGCAGCGATCATTGCCAGGAATACCTGTATCGTGGCATTGCCGATAAATGTTGTGTAATTGTACGTAAAATAGAACGCCACCATCCCCATGGCCATGATAGATGGGAACGAGAGATCCATCTCCCCAGCAATCACCACGATGGTCAGGGGAATGGCCATGATGGCAAAGAAGGGAATGGAGGACATGAAGGCAGAATAAATCTGTGGGGATAGAAAGGTCCTGGGAGCAGAAAAAATAAAGATGAGCCACAAGGTCAGGAAGACACCAAGAATTCCAAGTTGAGCGCTATACATGCGGGCAAATCTTCGAAGACTGAAGGCCTCTTTATAGTGCTGGCTGGCTTGAGGAGCGATACCGTTGGTATGAGGTTTCATTGATTTCACCCTTGTTGATCGGTTAACTGAGGCTGCCGGTTTCTGCCACACGGACCATCTTATCCATTAACTCGTTTAAGCCGATATTTTTTGTAATGAATTCACCGGCAACTCTACCTCGGTCGATCACCACCACGCGATCGGCAACATTGTAGACATGCAGGATGTTGTGGTCAATAAAAATGGCGGATTTGCCTGCCTGCTTGATGTCATTGACGAAGTTGACCAATTTAGCTGTCTCTTTGAGCGAGAGGCCCATGGTGGGCTCATCAAGGATGATAATTTCGGCGTCAAAGAAAAGCGCCCGCACGATGGCTACGCCCTGTTTTTCACCGCCGGAATACTTCCCGACCCGAGAATCAGGACTGACGGCCTGCGAAGTAAAGCCCATGGATTGGGTCATCAGCCGGTGTGTTTCATCCCTCATTCGCTGAATGTCAAGGAAACCTAAGGAGTCACACAGCTCGCGCCCCAGAAAGATATTCCGCCACAGGGTTTGCAATTCAGCCAGTGCCCGTTCCTGATATACGGTTTCCACACCTAATTCTCTGGCCTTGGGAACCGTGAGGTGATCGACTTTCTTGCCATTGAAATAGATCTCACCAGAGGTGGGTTGATAGTAACCGGTGATGATCTTGATCAACGTGGATTTTCCGGCACCGTTATCACCCAGCAAGCCCACAATTTCATTCCGGCCCAGATGAAAGTTGACATTCTCAAGCGCGTGGACCTCTCCGAAGGATTTGGACACGTTCTTAAGTTCGAGGCGGTATTCTTCCATAAACTGTCTCCGTTCCGGTATTGGATTACTCGTATACTCTAGAATCTCATATTTCTATGAGAATGGCAAGGGCTAAATGGCGAGGAATTCATCATGAGCCACTTAGCCCTTGCATGTTTTTCTATTGCTGACTCGTCAGAGACATAAATACGTCAACAAGTAGAGATCGGTCCCGCTTAGCGAATCTGCTTCGTCACCAACGCGGCCAATTGCTCGACATTGTTCTTGTCAGCAAAGCCCGCGCCCGTATCGATCTGCAGGCCGGAGAAACCGTAGTTATGCGTGAGACAAATCTGCAGAACACCGAAGTAGCCTTGCAGATACTGTTGCTGGTCGATCACCAGTTGGAGCCAGCCACCGCGGATGGCTTCAATGGCATTACCGGACATATCGAAACCGGCAGCATACACTTCCCCCGGTTTCTTGCCGGCGGCTTCCAGGAAGGTCTGCACGGTTCCCGTCAGGTTGCCGTGATCGGTCACCATGAGTTTGATATCCGGATTGGCGGACATGATTCCGGTGAAGATCGGCACGCCAGCCGCCGCACTCTTGTTGGTGGCATCATCGATCTCTTGATAAACCACTTTCAGTCCAGCTTTTTCAAGCGCATCCTTTACGCCTTTGGTGCGCTCACCGCGGCCCGCCTGAGAAATCAGCCCCCACAGGAAGGCTGTGTCGCCTGCCTTCACGCCTGACCGTTTCACGGCTTCCGAGCCCAGGGCGTATCCGGCATCGTAGAGAATGGCACCGACGTAGCCGAAACCTTTGGTGCTGTATTTGGCTTGCGCCAAGGGTAGTTGCGTGTTCATGCTGGTCACGATAATACCCTGGGATTCAGCATCATCGATGAGAGGGTCAAAAGCGGTGTCACCGGGATGGCCCATGATGGCAATGCCGTCAGGCTTGGTTGCTACAGCTTGCGTGAACTGACTGGTCATCTTTGCCGGATCCCAGTCGGACCATACGTATTGTACATCAGCGCCTGTATCTTTGGCTGCGGCGACAGCGCCGTTATAAACTACAGTCTCGAATCCACCACCTGCTGATCCACCGGGGAAGAAAACGATTTTCGTGCCGGAGCACCAGTTGGTTCCAGCAGCGGGAGCGCCGCCTTCCGTAGCAGCAGGCGCAGTCGGGGCCTCGGTAGCGGGAGCCACGGTCGCTGGTGCCTGGGTAGCCGGGGCTGGGCCACATGCCACCAGCAGGATGGTTATTAGGGCGATCACGGAAGCAATCCGTGATACTTTCTTGAACATAGAAGCCTCCTCAAATTCACCTAAAAGGTTGTTAGAAATCACAAACGAATCTCGCATACAGGAGAGCTTGGGCGCCAGCTTATGGCAATCCTTCCATGGATTGACAATCCAGAAAAAAGCTCGTAGAGTATAGATCATGGCATATCCTCTTGAAACGATTATCTTCGCCAGCGCCCGCGCCTCGGCGCACTTTGCGCAGCATTGCCTGGAGCCATCTGGCGCTCACCTGCGCGCCCTCTCCAGCTTTGTCGATCCGCAGGGAGCGATCATGCACTGGCATGATTTTGGAGACCTGGAAGGGCCGGGATGGGCGGCCAATGCAGTTGGCGGAGCGCACCTGCTCTATCGTTGGGGCCGCTACCTGGGGGAGAAAGAGATCCAGGAACAGGCCTTGGCGCTGCTCGATCACGTGCTGGAAGATGGCTTTATCGATGAAACCAGCGGTTTTATCTGGCCTTATTACGAATTGGCGCAGAAGCGCATGTGTTTGAACTATGTGCATCACAATGATTGGCTGTGCCCTGGATCGCTGGCCAAGGTGGGTGTGCAGTTGCTCGAGTTTGCGGATGATTTGGGAGAGGAACGGCGCGCCGGACGGATGGTCCAGGCAGCCCGTAAGCTGGGCACCTGGTTGAAGGAGCACACGCCGTGCCTGGCCAACGGCTGGCTGCCACGGCGCATCACGCGGCAAGGAGAAGCCTTCCCGCTCAACCCGCATGGGGAAGCCGACCCGATCTATGACCACAGTGCAGATGGGCTATTCCTCTTGCAGCTTTGGGCGGCACTTGCCAGGCGTGGGTTGGCTGATCTGCGATCCGACGCCCTGTCCCTGGGAGAGAGTTTTGTCTCCTCAGGCGGCTTTTGGGGCAGCGTCAATCACGATACCTATGACAACCACGAGAATGTGGCTTACTCCTCCGCTTTCCGCGTGCTGCGGCAGGCCGCCGAATGGCTGGCTCAGCCGGGTTGGAAGGAGTTCGCTTACCGTTCTGCTCTGGCAGGCCTGGAGCGCTTCCGCATTCACGAAGACCGGCACAACGTGGCGACGAACGGCTTATTGTGGATGGAGGAAAGCTGGAACACCTCCTACCTGTGGGAGAATGCCGAAGCATCGCTGGCTTACCTGGAGGCCTGGTCTGAAACCGGCGATCCGCTTTACAGCCAAGCCGGGTTGGAGATCCTGCAGGCGATTGCCCGTCACCATCACGGTGAGTTAGGTTTTCTGACCGAAGGGGTGGATTGGGACAACCACGTCTCGCAGCGCCATCACGTGCGCGGCATGTTTTATGGAGATATCAATTACACCGAGCCGCTGCTCAATAACCTGCACCTGCTGGCGCCCACCCTGTACTATTTTGAGCGGGTGGGCTACCAGCCCCCGGCAGTGGATGACCAGGCTGCGATCAGGATTGTCACGGCGTTGCGCGAGGAGTGGTTGCCTCCGGCCTGAGCGGACATGGCATTGCAGCTCGTCGGCTGGGTAGGAGTACACGTCCCAGCCGTGGGATTGGGTGTGGTCCGGGTGGAAGCGTGGCGTGGCCAGATACTTGTCAAAGTGCAAGCCTCGCAGCGTATCGATCAGCTCTTGGCTACCTTTGCTGATGCTCGACCGTCTGTTGGGGATCGAGCCAAGCCAGAAGATGTCACCGAGCCGATCATCAGCAGCGTTGCTACGATCGGTTTGGCAGCTCTTATGCTTGTCCTCCTGGCATACTGCAGACCAGCATTGCTGCTGGGACACATAGGTAACACTTTTCTACACTCTAGCGCAATCTTTTCACGACCAGGTAACCCACCGCCACCAGGGCAATGACACCGATTGCCACATAGATAACCAGGCTTTGCCCATTGCCTTCCTTCTCCACGGCCGGTGGTGGGGACTGGGGCGTGGCCGAGGGAATCGCTAGCGAGGTATGGGTGGGTTTAGGGGTTTGCGTCGCAGCCAGGGTGGGCCTGGGGAGCGGCGTCTCGGTGGGAACAGCGGTGGCGGTACATTCTGCCCCGGCAGTCACCAGGCAAGCATTATCGGTGGCCCGCCAGGCGTGATTGGTCGCCCTCACATTCGCCAGGACGGTCAGTGTGGCATAGTCGCGGGTCACCCGGGCAGTCTGGGTGAGATCAAAAACCGCCTTCATGGCAGCCGAGGTGACGGCATCCACCGTGGCAGTGGCGTCATTATAAAAGTAGGTGTTCAGCGCATTTTCTAGATTCATGCTGGTAAATTGGGCATCCTTCACCAGGTCGGGATGCTTTTGCTCCAGCTCCCTGGCAATTTCTAATTTTCCCTGCACGTATTGCATCACTTCAGGGGGCGCATTCTTGGTTTTTAAATACGGTTCCAGGGCGAGCAAACCCAGGCCAGCCTGCGCAGCGGGATGCTCAGGCAGCAAGTCAGCGGCTTTCCGGTAGGCTTCGAGGCAGGGCGTGAGATAGTAAGGGCTGAAAAGCAAGCGAGCGTTGGTCCAGGAGAGTGACAGGGAATGATAAACGTAGGCCAGGTTCAGCCAGGCCCGCCCATCCTGTGGATTGGCCTGCACCGCGGCGCGGGCAGCTTGCAGCTCCTGCCATTTGGCGGGCCGGAGCAACCAGGCTGCAAAATCATCTTGCGGGCCGGGCTCAAAGTCCTTCCACTTCCAACGCGCCTGGTTCCCCTCCAAAACACCGCCGGAAGGCAAGCTTGCCGGCTTCGGCACGTACATGGGCGGCAGGCTCAGGCTGCCGGAGGGCATGAGTGCCAGCGTCTCCTTCGAAGCCGGGTAAGGCAGGTTCACGATCAGCTCGGCCTGCCCGATCGGTCCAGCCCAGCCTGCCCCGGTTTGGAAGATGTAGTACAGGACCATCTCGTTTCCTTTAATTGAAGGCTGGAGCGGCAACCTGTAGCTGACATGAATGAGGGTATCCTTCCCGCCCGGAAAGGTCACCGGGAAGCTGGCCCACGGCAGGGGAGGCTGCTCGCTGCCTTGCGGGTTGGGCAGCATGCGCACCGCGTGGTCCAGCGGAAGGCCATCCACGCGGACCTGAAAATCCTCAATGCTCGGCACCTCGCTGAGATCGGATCTCCAGCCCACTTTTTCCAGGGCGGAGGCCAGCGGGAACCAGACGGTCAGGCTGACGGGCGCGCCGGTCGGGTTCCTCATCGTAAAATCGGCCTCTACCTCGGCAATGCCCGGGTAATAGATAGGATAACCTTGCAGTGCGTAAGTCTTGGGGGGCAATTTGACCAACGCATTATCGGCCTCGGTGGCGGGCCGCACATTCATCGTCACAACCTCAGCCGCCATCTGGATGGGAGTCTCCTCCCCGGGCTTGATGCTGCTGCCTCCCGGGAGAACCGGCTGTGGGCCGACATCTGCCCTCACCGGTGCAGGAACCAGCAGGCCGAGGAGGACACCCACCAGGGCCACGGCACATACCAGCAAGAAAAGGGGTCGTCGCGGAAGGATAGCCATAGCATCCTCTCCTTATTACGCACTGGATCTCAGAAGGTCTTCCCTCCACTTGGTTCGGCCGGCTGGTAGGTGGCGATGATCACGCCGGTACTCGTGGTCTTGGTATCGACGAGTTGGAGCGCGGTGGAGGGACATCCCTCGGGGAAGAGCCGGCGCCCCGACCCGAGAACCAGCGGGTGGATAGAAAGCACGTACCCATCGATGAGGTTGTGTTGCATCAACGACTGGACAAGCTCTCCGCTGCCGAGGACAACGAGATCCTTACCCAGCTGCTCCTTGAGAGCAGCTACAGCCGATGCAGCCTCACCTTTGAGCAGCGTGGAGTTGAACCACGGCAGCGGCTCCTTCAGCGTCCGCGAGGCAACATACTTCTGGGCGCTGTTGAGCACTGCGGTGAAGGGATTGTCGGTTCGGTTGGGCCAGACGGCGTAGAAGTCCTCGTAAGTGCGCCGCCCGAGCAGCAAGGCCGGCATGCTGGCGGTTCCTTCCGCCGCGCCGGGGCCCATGAGCGGATCGAAGTAGGGCAAAGCCCAGCCCCCGTGCCTGAAGCCGCCACGGGTGTCCTCATCGGGCCGGCCTGGCGCCTGCATGATGCCATCGAGCGTCAGGCTCATGTTCACAATGACTCTGCCCATGGAAGCTCCTCCTTGGAAAGGTGATGTATCCATTAATGAAAGGCAGCCTGGGGGCACTCAGCCGCCTGAAGGGGGGCTTCACCGGTGATGTGGATTTGGCTTGAGAGCAAACTTCTACCAGGCGTGGAAATTTCCTGTATCTCGCGCAGGATCCCGGCCGTCCGCTGCACGCTTTGTTGGGTGGAGCATTAGATGCTATGGCATGTGCCTACTTCAGGGACCGTAAAGGACGGGCGTTGCGAAACGAATCTATAACTGACCAAACCATCGTTATAGCCGTAACCGCTATAGCAATGAGGCCCATGACTGATACCCAAGGATTATCATTTACAAAATCAAGCCCCGCTATGGCATAGCCAAGGGCAAGAATCACCCAACATACGATCGCAATTGCCAGAAGAGCAACCCGCGCCCGGAATTGATCGATATAATCCTGGTAGAGCATAGTGCCAAGCATGATACTGATGAAAAAGAAGCTCAACGCCGTTATCCTGGGAGCCATGTCAAGGTTTGGATTAACGAGGGCTGCCACAAGAAATACTATGATTATCAATAAACAAGCAACCACACGCCACCAACGATAGGCAGCTGGGGGGTAATTTGCCATGACTATGGCAAGAACCGCGCCCAGCAATGCCCCAACCAAGGCAACGATGTAAGTGATAAGCAAAGGCGAGCCAGTTTTGATTGTAGCGAGGGTTCCGATAACTGCACCAATGAACTCGCCTCCAAACCAAAGCCCCGCCGCCATGGTCTTGAACCAGTCGGCTGGATAATCTTTTTGACCTACCATTGCTCCGACTTTTTTGGTCAGAATTATGAGAGCTATTATTTCTAACATTTTAACCTCCTCGTTTCTGGGCTTGCAAGTTTGTCAATACGGTCGTCCAGAGGTTCATAACACAACTCTTGCTATAATCCGAATTTGCTGTTTTGCTGCACTCTCATGATTCGATATAATTCAGATTTGGCAAGAGTTCAGTCGTATTAAGAACCGCTCTTCCCATCACTGAATCTATTATAGCCACCCAGGCAAGTCATGTAAACTCATCTGTACCCCCATCAAGATACCGGTAAGCTGGTCCATTTCTTCGCCGAGGGATTGAAGTGGGATTCGCTCTCCACGCGCTCGCGTTGGACCGCCCAGTCAAGATCACCTTCTGACCAGGTAAATGACCGCCACCACCACACCGATTGCGACCACCACCCGGCGGAGCAGATCCGGCTGGATCCGCCCGGCCAACCGACCACCCAATGACCCGCCAATCAGGGCGAAGACCGCCATCACCAGGGCTGCCGCCCACACCACCTGGCCCGAAAAGACGAAGAAGACCGCCGCGGCCACGTTCACACTGAACGAGATGGATTGTTTCAGCGCGTTCAGGCGGGTCAGCGAGTCGTTCAGCAGCACCCCCAGCACCGCCAGCACGATCACGCTCAACCCGGCACCGAAATAACCGCCATAGATGGCTGCCAGGGCCACCGGAAGCGCAGCCCAGCTCTCGAAGGCCGGGGCAGACATGGCTTTTCCAGCGCGGCGCAGCAGCCAGGCACGCAAAGGCTCCAGGGCAGCCAGCAAGCCGGAAGCCAGCAGGATCAGGAAAGGCACCAGCTCGCGGAACACGCGCTCCCCGGTGTGCAGCAGCAAGAGGCCACCCGCGATCCCGCCGATCACGCCGGCCGGAAGAAACACCCACATGCGGCGCTTCTGGCCGCGCAGGTCGTTGGCCTGGGCCAGGGTGGCTCCCAGGTAGCCCGGGCAGAGTGCCACGGTGTTGGTGATGTTGGCTGCCACCGGCGGCACACCGACCGCGGTCAGCATGGGAAAGGTGATCAACGTACCGCCGCCCGCCAGGGCATTCACTGCGCCCCCTGCCAGAGCAGCCAATCCGATTAAGAGAAAATCCACCCAGTTCATTGAGGCCATCCTTGTCGCCTGGTGTCCAATTTAGCTTCCGGTTGTTTCAAATCCCGCCCGGTCTGAATCCGGTCCTCTCCGGCTGCCAACAGGCCGAAGTATACCCGGCTCATCCGGGTGGGGCAAGGGTCAGCCGTTGACCGGTAATGGGCTGGCACGCTGTAAGCGGGTCGAGTGCCGGGCTGACCAGCCCAACAGCACCAGGTTCAGCGCCAGGAACCCCAACCCTAGCAAGTTATCGACCAGGTCCGGTTTGGCCAGGAAGGCTGCCAGGTAATAGAACGGCGGTGCCAGGGTCCAGGCGGCCCACAGCCCCAGGGGTAGTTGCTGTTTCAGGTCCAGGATCAGCAGCACCGGAAGCACCATCATCAGCAGGTAGAAATGCGAATGCCAGGTGACGCTCAAGGTGCCAACCAGGGTAGCCAGGAAGAGATAGGGCAGGCCAGGCAAGGACGCCTTCCGCTGGCGCATCCAAAGGATCAGAACCAACAGGGTCACGCATCCCATGCCGGTGAAGGCCGCCGACCAGGCCAGCCAGGCTGGGATCACCCTCTGCAGGTTCAAGGCCAGCGCCCGCCAGTTCATCATCACTGGCCCGGTCTGGATCAAGGAGCCGCTGAACTGCGCAGCCAGCCGCACGGCAGCCTCCACCCCACCAGCGCCGGCCAGCAACAGGGAGAGAGCCACGATGGCCATCGCACTCGCCAGAAAGCCCAGCCAGGCTCCCCAGCTCTGGCTCACCAGCAAGCCCGGCAGGAGCAGGATCAGGACTTGCGGCTTGATCAGCAGCAAGCCCAGCCACAGCCCGCTGCGCCTCTGCCAGCCACCCAGGTATGCCAGGATCATCTCCCCGGTACAGAGGGTCAAGAAGAGGTTCACCTGTCCTAAAAACAGGTTGGAGAGGAATGGAACGCACAGCGCCCATTGCAAGAGCTGCAGGAAGGTGAGTCTCCCTGCGCAGGCTTTGTTCACCCGCCACAGGTAGAGCACCAGTCCCGCCAGGGTGAGCAGCGTCCAGAGCAGGTAACCGGTGGAGAAATCCAGGGCGATCCACGGTAGGAAAAGCAAGACAAACACCGGCAAGTAGGGCATAGCCACCCGGATGGGCGGCCAGGGTGCTGAAGAAGCCGGGCAACGGTGCTGTAAAGCCGCCTGGTACTGGTGCTGGAGCTGCAAATCGTACACGGCTGCGAACCCGCGCTGCCAGGCAATCTGCGCTGAGGCATAGTAGCCGCGGAAATCGGTCGCCATGTAGGCACACAGCCGGCCCACCCGGTATTCATGGATCCCGTAGGCCAGGTAGAAACCCAACACCACCCACCACAGGTAGTTTAACACCCTGCGGTTCAACAACGAGCGCCAATGGCAGGAGATAGAGATCGAGGGGGAAGGATTCATGTTTCGCGTCTGGTTATATCCATGTTTGGTCCGATTGCCGGACTGGGGGGATGACTAGAATATTATAAACCTGAGCCCAGGCCTTGCCAGCTTGCTCGAGCTGCGGCAAAATACTCTCTGTGCAGATTAGCGTGATCATTCCAGCCTTGAACGAGGCGGCGAGCATCGGCCAGGTTGTGGCCGCCATTCCCCGGGAGATGGAAATCCTGGTGGTGGATGGCGACTCGACTGATGGCACGGCGCAGGTCGCCGAAGTGGCAGGGGCGCGGGTCATCCAGGAGCTGCGCTGTGGATATGGGCGGGCCTGCGCGACCGGGATGGAACAGGCACAGGGCGAGATTCTGGTCTTCCTGGATGGCGATGGGGCCGATGACCCATGCTACCTGCCCGAGCTGACCCAACCCATCCTGAACGGTGAAGCCGAGCTGGTGCTCGGCTCGCGGCTGGCGGGCCGCCTCGACCCGGGCGCCATGCCCTGGCACCAGCGCTGGGGCAACAGACTGGCAGCGCGGTTGATTCGCTGGCTCTATCACCTGCCGCTGACCGATCTCAGTCCGTTCCGGGCCATCCGGCGGGAGGCATTGCTGGAACTGCGGATGCAGGAAATGACCTACGGCTGGCCGACCGAGATGATCGTCAAGGCCGCCCGGCGCGGCTGGCGGATGCGCGAGATTCCGGTGGCTTACCACCCCCGCCAAGGCGGCCAATCCAAGATCAGCGGCACCTTGCGGGGCTCTCTGCTGGCGACCGTGTTCATCCTGCGCACCCTCCTGCGCTATGCCAGGTCTTGAAGCATGCCGAACGATTCCGCCTTTGTGGTGATGGCCAAGCAGCCACAGGTTGGCAAGACCAAGACGCGCCTCTCGCCGCCGCTCAGCCCAGGGGAAGCCGTCGCGCTCTATGAGGCGCTGCTGCTGGATACCCTTGCACTCCTGGCCGGCTTGGTGCAGGTTGACCTGGCGATTGCCATCACTCCACCCCAGTCGCGCCCGTATTTTGAAAGCATCGCACCCCCAGGGACGCTGCTCCTCCCGGTGCAAGGGGCAGCGATCGGCGACTGCCTGGCCCAGGCCCTGGGGAAGCTGCTGGAGATGGGCTACCGCAAAGTGCTGGCAATCAATTCGGATGGGCCTTCGCTGCCTCTCGATTACCTGCAGCAGGCGTTGAACCTGCTCGAGCAGACCGATATCGTCTTGGGTCTCGGGCATGATGGCGGGTACTATCTGATCGGGATGAAGCAATTGCACCTGGCACTCTTCCGGGGTATTCCCTGGAGCACAGAGCAGGTGCTCGCCCGGACTCTGGAACGCGCCGGCGGATCAGGGTTGCGAGTAGGGCTGACCCCAACTTGGTACGATGTGGATACCAGCACCGATCTGCTGCGCCTGCAAGCTGAAATTGACCAAATCTCCCCGGATCGCCTGGTCCATACCCGCCAAATTCTGGATAGGATCAATCCCTCGCACGGAGGGGAGGTCACTTTCCTCAGGTGAATGGCTTCAGAGTGGACTGGCTGGCCTCCAACTCCGCCTGCACCCGGCAGAGCGCTTCAGAGAGCGGGAAGACCCGGGCGCTCACCCGCATATCCGGGTCGGTGGAAAGCGGGTGCCAGTAGACCCCATCCAGGGTGATGGTCACCTCGGGGGCCAGGGTGCTCTTGCCGACCTCAAGGCCAGTGCTGGAAAAGCCGCGTTTGGCCATGGGACGGACGAAATGGTCCTCTTCCGGGATATCCAACTCACGGTGGAACTGGCACAATTCAGAAAGGTGTGCGTAATTGGCTGGGGTCTGGGTGGTTGCCAGCCGCACCCGGTGGCCCCGCCCCTGCAGATTGCGGATGCCTTCCACCGTCCGAACCCAGCTCCCCGCGCCGCGGTAAGGATCGTGGTGCTCCGGGCAGCCGCCATCCAGGCTGACCTGCAGGTGGAGACGCTCATTCTGGATGGCACCCAGCTTATCCAGGCGTTTTCCACGCAGCAGCATGGCATTGGTCAGCACGGTGGTCTGCACTCGTTGTGAAGAATAGGCCAGCATGTCGTAGATACCCTCCAGCAGGAAAGGCTCTCCGCCGGTGAAGAACAGCGCATCGAAGCCCAGCGCCAGGGCTTCATCCACCAGTTTCCCGACCGTCTCCAATTCCAGGGCGCGCCGGGCTGCTCGGGGGCTGGAGGCGGCACAGCAGTAGGAACAACGCAGGTTGCAATCGAAATTGGTGTAGATCCACAGCTTGCGCTGTGGAGCAGGTGAAGAGAGACCTGGCGTGCTTTCCTGAATGCCTGGCAACATCACGGAGTCCTTTCAATCTAGCCCTGGCCAAAAAGATGAGCCAGGGCTGCTCAAACTGGCAATCCCTTATATAATAATGAGGGTGTTCATCCCAACCCTAAATCAACTGGCGAGCGGATTCTAACATGAAAAAGACCTTCCCATCGGAGCCACAGATTCCCCTTTCCTGGGTTGCCCTGCTGAGGATCGTGGTCGGGCTGATGTTCCTGACCACCTGGGCCAGCAACCTGCAACAAGGCTTTTATACTCCCGAGGGCCTGTTGCGTTTCTTCACCCAGGTTTACCCCCAATCTGAAAATCCGTTTGCTCTATACGCTGCATTGATTAACCACGTCATCCTGCCCATCCGCGGCATATTTGCTCCCTTCCAGCTGGTGGCTGAATTCGTCCTGGGACTGGCGCTCCTGACCGGCGCGTTCACCCCTCTTTTCAGCCTGGCGGGGATTTTCTTCCTGCTCAACACCTTCCTGGCCACCCTGGGCCACGATTGGCCGTGGGCTTACCTGGTGCCTATCAGCATCCTGGCGGTGATGTTTTTCACGAAAGCCGGGCGCGTGGCGGGAATGGATGCTTATCTTCTGAGAAGTTTCGGCCAGCGCAGGCCGTTGTTGTGGTGAAATTCAATCCAGATTTTCAGGATCAGAGGAGATACCATGTTAATCAGACAATTCCCAGACGGATTCTTGTGGGGCGCCTCAACGGCTGCCTATCAGGTAGAAGGGGCCTGGAACGAGGACGGCAAGGGCGAGAGTGTTTGGGATCGCTTTGCTCACACGCCGGGCCGGGTGGATCACGGCGATACCGGTGATGTGGCCTGCGATCATTATCACCGCATGCCCCAGGATGTGGCACTGATGAAGTCGCTCGGCTTGCAGGGTTACCGCTTCTCCATCGCCTGGACGCGCATCCTCCCGGAAGGGACCGGGCGGGTCAATTCCAAGGGGCTGGATTTCTACGACCGGCTGCTGGATGAGTTGGGCAAGGCCGGCATCCGCGCCAATGTCACCCTCAACCACTGGGATTTCCCCCAGGCGCTGCAGGAGCGCGGCGGCTGGCCCAACCGCGATAGCACCGATTGGTTTGCAGATTACGCCCGGGTGGTCTTCGACCGGCTGGGCGACCGGGTGGCGATGTGGGCTACCCACAACGAACCGTATGTGCCCTCGCTGTACGGCTACGGCGCGGGCGTCTTCGCCCCCGGCCTGGCAGACCATTCCCTGGCCTACCAGGCTGCCCACCACCTCAACCTGGCGCACGGCAAAGCCGTCCAGGTCTTCCGCCAGGGTGGTTATGCTGGAAAGATCGGCATCGTGCTCGACCTGCACAACCTGATCCCGGCTTCCGAGCGCGAGATCGACCGCCTGGCCTGGCAGCGCACGCTGGAAAGCGCCCAGGGCATCTTCTTCGAGCCGATTTTCCGGGGAAGCTACCCGGCTTACCTGATGGAATGGCTTGGCCCGGTGGCACCCAGGATCCAGCCCGGCGATCTGGAGACCATCCGCCAGCCGCTTGATTTCCTCGGCATGAACCACTACTTCACCAGCCTGGTCAGCTACTCGGCCCGCGGCGGGTTGCTGAAATCGTCCGTGGAGATGGAAACTCTGCCATCGCTGGGCTTCACCGAGGTCGGCTGGGGCATCTATCCCTTTGGGATTCGCAATGTCCTGCGGCGCGTCAAGGAGACGGTGGGCAATTTACCCATCTACATCACCGAGAACGGCTGCGCCGTCCAGGACGTGCCAGATGACGAGGGTTACGTCGAGGATCGCCAGCGCGTCCATTACCTGCGCCTGCACCTGATTGAGCTGCACAAGGCCATCCAGGAAGGCGTCAACCTGAAGGGTTATTTTATCTGGAGCCTGATGGATAACTTCGAATGGGCTTCAGGCTACACGCCGCGCTTTGGAATCGTGAGGGTGGATTATGCCACCCAGAAGCGCATCCCCAAGCTGAGCGCCCACTGGTACCGCGAGGTCATTGCCCACAACCGGGTGAGCGAGTAGGGTCAGATCCACAGGTCTGACTGTTACCCGTGTGTCGGCCCGGCCCCACGTGCCTGACCGGCTTGCCCCAGGCTCCGAGCAAAGGACGATAGGCCCTGATATCCAGGTCAGCGACGGGGGCAGGCAGCCATCGCCGAACTGCTGAGGAGGCTGGGGGATGAACCGGCGATACCGTAGTAAATCATCTACGACTCTTTTACGGGTCCGGCTGTCTCAGTTATAATTCCTCCTGATGCGCGAACTTCTCCCCGATCTTGAACGCTGGCAGCAAGAGGGCAAGCCGGTCGCCCTGGCGACTGTGGTGCAGAAGACCGGCCCCTCCCTGCGCCCGCTGGGTGCCAAGCTGGCTGTGACCAACACGGAGGAGATCGCCGGCTCGGTCTCGGGCGGCTGCGTGGAGGCCGCCGTCTACGAGGAAGCCCAGCAGGTGATCCAAACTGGACAGCCGCGCCTGCTGCACTACGGCGTGAGCGACGAGACCGCCTGGAGCGTGGGGCTCTCCTGCGGTGGGTCGATTGAGGTATTGGTCGAGAGCCTGGCGGCTGAGTCCGTCCGTGCGACGGATGGTGCACTGCGCCAGGCGATCCGGCAGGAGGAGCCGGTAGCCCTGGTGACGATCGTGGGCGGGGCACCGCTCGGTGGGCGCCTGTTGGCCTGGCCGGATGGCAGGACGCTCGGCAGCCTGGGCGAGCCGGAACTGGACCGCCTGGCAGCCAGCGCGGCATTGGAACGCTTTCGCTTCCAGGACCCCTGCCGGCTGAAGTTGCCCGCCAGCCAGGGGGAAGTGGATGTATATATCGAGGTTCACAGCCCTCTGCCGCGCCTGGTGGTGATCGGCGCAGTTCACATCGCCATCCCGCTGGTCAACCTGGCCAAGACGCTCGGCTACCGCATCCTCGTCCTCGATCCCCGTTCGGCTTTCAACAACCGGCAGCGCTTCCCGCAGGCCGATGAGCTGCTGGTCGGCTGGCCAGCCGAGACCTTGCAGAAGATGCGCCTGGACGAGACCTGCAGCCTGGTTTTCCTCAGCCACGACGAGAAGATTGATCTCCCTGCCTTGCAGGTGGCGTTAAATAGCCGGGCCAGCTATATCGGCGCGCTGGGCTCGCGCCGGACGCATGCCAGGCGGGTGGCCGCTTTGCTGGAAATGGGCGTGCCGGAGGGGCAACTGGCGCGCATCCACGCCCCGGTTGGATTGGATATTGGAGCGATCCATCCCGAGGAGATTGCCCTGGCCGTGCTGGCGGAGATGGTGGCCGTCAGGCACAGGCAACTTCAGCTATAATAGATCGCATGCCCAGTCTCCCAATTACATCTGTGACCAAAGCATTGCTTCGTCGTCGGGCTTCCTGGTTGGAAGGCGCGGCCGCGCTGGATGGCGCGGTGGATGCGGCCCTGGATTGGATCGAGCGCGCCGCGGCAGTCGTCGATGGACGCGGCATCTCCAAGGGCTATGACCTGCTGCGCCAGAGGTGGGCACCAGCCTACCCGGAGACAACCGGTTATTCCATCCCGACCCTGTTGAACGCCGAGCGGGTGAGACATCGCCCGGAAATCGGGCTTCTGGCACGCTGTGTGGCTCATTACCTGCTGCAGGGCGCCACTGCGGATGGTGCAGTGAGGCACTGGCAAGCCGGCCCTGCCGGGCGGCCCGTGGTGTTCGACACCGGGCAGGCAATTTTTGGCTGGCTGGCAGCCTTCGATGCCACCAGCGAGCAGCGCTATCTCCAGGCCGCTGCCCAGGCCGGGGAGTGGCTGTGCTCCATCCAGGACAAATCCGGTGCCTGGCTGCAGTTCCAACACCTGGACGTGGTCAAGGTCATCGATACACGAGTCGCCTGGGTCTTGCTGGAGCTGAATCGCCGCAGCCCGGACGAATCTTATGTGAAAGCCGCAATCGGCATCCTGCAATGGGCCCAAAAGCAACAGGACGCCGATGGCTGGTTCCAGCATTGCGCATTTTCGCCACAAGAGAATCCCTTCACCCATACCCTGGCATACGCCGCCGAAGGGCTGTATGAATGTGGCCGCCTGCTCGAGGAACCGTCGATGGTTGCTTCGGCCCGGCGCACCGCCGACGCACTGCTCGAGCGGCAGCGCGCCGATGGCAGCCTGGCCAGCACCTACGGCGCGGGCTGGCGCCCCACCAGCCGCTCCAGCTGCCTGACCGGCAACTGCCAGATGGCCCGCCTGTGGCTGCGGTTTTATGAGACCAACCACGATCCGCGCTACCTCAGCGCCGCTGAGCGCGCCATCCATTACACTGCCAGCACGCAGGTGCTGGACCAATCCGATCCCAACATCTACGGCGGCATTGCCGGCTCCTATCCGATTGGTGGACGGTACGAGCGGCTGAAATATCCCAATTGGGCGGCCAAGTTCCTGATCGATGCCATCTTGACCCTGGAAAAAGTACAAACCCAGGGCACCAGCCGGCTGGAGTACGTCGGTTAAGGTTTATGAGTCCCCTGCTGACCACGCTTTCTCTCGTTCTGCTTGTGCTTGCCTGCTTGCCTGCCGCCTACCTGCTGCTCCTGGCGTTGGCGGCGGTCAAGACCACCCCCTGCCCGCCAGAGGACCCCAGGCCGCGCCACCGTTTCATGATCGCCATCCCGGCTCACGACGAGGGGGCAGTGATTGCCACCTCGGTGCGGCGGCTGAGGGAGCTGGATTATCCCACCGACCTCTACACCATCCACATCATGGCCGATCATTGCTCCGACGATACCGCCCTGCTGGCCCAGCGGGAAGGGGCCTTCGTCCACGAGCGAAAGGAGGGCCCGCGCAGCGGTAAAGGTGCGGCGCTCTCCTGGCTTTTCAATCAGACCTTCGAAAGCGTAGCCTGTGACGCCATCGTCATCTTCGACGCCGACACGATCGTCGATTCCCGCTTCCTCAAGATCATGGATGCCCATCTCTCACGGGGCGACCAGGCCATCCAGGGTCAGCATATCATCCGCAACCCGCAACAGGGCTGGTTTCCGGCCCTCTCCTGGGCGATGTTCCTGGTGGATAACCGCTTCCAGAACCAGGGGCGCAGCAACCTGGGCTGGTCAGCCAAGCACATGGGCGATTCGATCTGCTTTTGTAAGGAAGTACTTCAGAAAATGGGCTGGGGCTCAGGCCTGACCGAGGATTTTCAGCTTCGGCAGCGGCTGCTGCTGGAAAATATCCGGATTGTCTACGAGCCGGCTGCAAAAGGTTATGGCGAGGCTCCGCTCACCTGGCAGCAGGCCCGCCGACAGCGGGCACGCTGGCTGCGCGGCACTTTCGAAGCCAGCCGGCAGTTCAGGCAATGGCTCTGGCAAAAGGGGCTGCGCACCGGCAACCTGGCGATGCTGGATGGGGCATTGCAGGCCTCTTTACCCTCCTACTCCACGCTCACCCTGGCCAGCCTGCTGGCCCTGCTGGTGCAGGTGCTCATAAACCTGCTGGCTGGCCCGCTCTTCGCCGCGCCGCTCTTGTGGGGCTGGCTGGCCCTCTCGCTCCTCCTCTTTTTGTACCCGTTCTTCGGCCTGCTGCTGGAAAAGGCTCCCCCGCGCGCCTACCTGGTGATGCTCTCCGGGCCAATCTTTATCCTCTGGCGCACCTGGCTGGCGATCTTCTCGCGCTTCTTCAAGAAGCAGGTCGCCTGGCAGCGCACGGAACACGGTCAGAAGAAAGAATAAGGCTCTTTTGAGATTGTTATTGAGCTTGAAAGGATCGTTTATGGCACCATTGGATTTTTCAGGTAGTGAAAAACCGGGGCAGATCCAGGAGAACCTGATCGCTTATATGCGGCTGTTTGCCGGGCTGCCCGGGATGGTCATGGAAGACGCGGCGCCATCAGACGGGGAGGTTTTCTGGTTTGTGAGCAACAGACCGGCACCTGGCAACTGTATCTTGCGGGCGCGGTGGAAGGTAGAAGGCGTTGAGGAACGGATCGAAGCGCTGTTGGAGGAAATCGGGCGGCACATCGATGAACTCGACTGGATGGTGTACCCAGGTGACCAGCCGGCAGACCTGGGCAAGCGACTGGCAGGGCGCGGGATGCAGGGCGGGCCGGGTGGCAATTGGCTGTGGGCCGACCTGACGAACCTGGCACCGGCTCCTGTCACACCAGCCGGGTTCCACATCGAGCGAGTCCGTGATGACCGGATGATGGCGGAGTGGGTGCGGGTCTCGGAGGCCGGGTTTGAAGAGGAGCTTGCTTGTTTCTACGATGCCTACGCTCGGCATGGGTATGGACCGAAAGCCTTCTCGCTGCACTATACGGGCTATCTGGGAGATATCCCGGTGACCTCTGGCACACTGCTGGATGCCGGGGGCACGGCTGCGATCTACGATGTCTCCACGCCGCGGGAGTACCGCCGGCAGGGGCTGGGCGGGGCGATTACCCGCCAGCTAATGGCGGAGATTCTACGGAGGGGATACCGGGAGACCTGGATCTGGTCATCGGATATGGCGAAGAGCGTGTACCAGAAGCTGGGGTATGTGGAGGCGGATTTCGGCGTGCGGGCGTACCGATGGAGGAAGTATAGATAGATAGAATTAACCCATGGTTACGAACTACACCTACCAGGAACTGACCAGCCGGCAGGATGAGCTGCTGCTGCCCTGGCTGGATATTTACGAGACCTCCTTTCCCCCCAACGAGCGCATCCTGGTTTCGCGCTTCCTGGAGATTCTGCGCGAAAAAGAGCTGGGCCGGGCCGCCGATGACATCTTGCTGGCCTGCCTGGATGCCAGCGGGGAGGTGGCGGGGATGGCGCATTACCGGCTGGCTCCCCAGCTTAGAGCGGCCTTCCTGTGGTACCTGGCGGTCGCAGCCCAAAAGCGGTGTGCCGGGCTGGGCACGCTGATCTACCAAAAGATCGTTGCCGCCACCCGCCAGCCGCCCTTCAGGGCCCTGATCTTTGACGTGGAAATGCCGGAGAACGCCCCCGATGCCCACGGCAGGCAACTGGCAGAGCGGCGCATCCAGTTTTACCGCCGCAATGGGGCATTCATCCTGGGCGGGATCGAGTACATGCAACGGGTCGGCTGGCACCAACCCCCCATCCAACTGCACCTCATGGTGCATCCCTATGGCAACCTGGATGGCCCACAGGCCTTTGAGATCGCCCGGCAGGCCTTTGACCAGGCCGTCAGGCAGGTCGGTCCATTAGTTCTTGAATAAGGAGGCTTACCGAATGAAAACCTGTCCATTTCAAGTAGGTGTCAACCTCGGTGGCTGGATTTCGCAATACCCGGTCTTCGACAACGATCATTTCCGCTCCTTCATCACCGAAGCGGATATCAACCAGATTGCTGATTGGGGGATCGACCACATACGCCTGCCGGTGGATTACCCGCTGCTGGAATCAGATAGCCAACCCTTCACCTACCGTGACCAGGGCTTTGCCTATATCGACCGCTGCCTGGAATGGTGTCGCAGGCGTGGACTGGGCGTGGTGTTGGACCTGCACCGGGCGCCCGGCTTCAGCTTCACGGCCTTCTCCGAAAGCACGCTATTCCAGAGCCTGGCCCAGCAGGATCGCTTTGTGGCGCTGTGGGAGGAAATCACCCGGCACTACGAGGATTCCTCGGCGAACCTGGCCTTTGAGCTGCTCAACGAGATCGTGCTGCCCTCCAGCTCGCCCTGGAATTCGCTGGCCCGCCGGGCCATTGCCGCCATCCGCTCGATCGATAGCCGCCGCGTCATCATCGTGGGCGGCAACCGCTACAATGCCGCCTCCGAGCTGGCCAACCTCAGCCTGCCGGATGATCCCCGCCTGCTTTATACCTTCCACTTTTACGAGCCGATGGTCTTCACCCACCAGAAAGCCAGGTGGGTGCAGTACCTGGTGGATTACGGGCAGAGGGTGGAGTACCCCGGAACCTGCCCGGACCTGGAGGAATTCCTGGCGTACCACCCCGACCTCAAACCGCTCCTGGGAGACCTGGTCGGGCGGGAGCTCAACCAGGAGATCCTGCGCCAGGCCTTGCAACCGGCGGTGAGCTTCAGCCAGAAGAACTTCCAGGCGCTCTATTGCGGCGAGTATGGGGCGATTGAGCATGCCCCCCTGGAAAGCCGACTGCGCTGGCACCGCGATTTCACCGACCTGCTGCGCCAACACGGCATCGGCCGGGCGGTCTGGTCCTACAAACAGATGGGATTTGGACTGGTCGATAAAACCGGTAAAGTGATCAGCCCAGAGCTGGTCAAGATCATCAGCAAGAGGTGAAAATGATCCAAGGACTCTACCTGCTCGATGAGCGCGCCTATCACCTGATCTATGGTCCCGAGGTGCACCAGCAGATTGAAGCATTGGTGAATATCTACGCTCCCCCGCAGACCGCTGAGATGATCGCGCAACACCCTGCGCTGCTGGCCGAAGCGCAGGTGATCTTCTCCGGCTGGGGCTGCCCGATGATGAGCGAGGAGCTGCTTTTCCACGCCCTCGAGCTGAAAGTCATCTTCTACGGAGCCGGGTCGATCCGCTACCTGGTGACGCCGGAGTTCTGGGAGCAAGGCATCCAGATCACGTCGGCTTACCGCGCCAACGGCATTCCGGTCAGCGAGTTCGCCCTGGCGCAGATCACCCTCAGCCTCAAGCGTTACTGGCAGCACACCCAGCAGGTGAAGGCCGGCGGAGGATGGTGGAATCACCTGCCGGTAGCCGGGGCGTATGGCAGCACGGTTGGGTTGGTCTCGCTCGGCATGATCGGCCGGATGATGGTCGAACGGCTAAAATCGCTCGAGGTGCACGTGATCGCCTATGATCCCTTCGCCACCCCGGAGGAGGCAGAGCGCCTGGGAATCGAGCTGTGCTCGCTGGAGGAGGTCTTCTGCCGGGCGGACGTGGTCTCGCTGCACACCCCCTGGCTGCCTGAGACGGTCGGCCTGGTGCGTGGGGCGCATCTGGCCTCGATGAAAGAAGGGGCCACGTTGATCAACACCTCGCGCGGGGCGATTGTGCGCGAAGACGAGATGGTGGAGGTTTTGCAACGCCGTCCGGACCTCTATGCCCTGTTGGATGTCACCTACCCCGAGCCGCCTGAGCCCAGCTCCCCCTTGCGCCGCTTGCCCAACGTGATCATCTCCCCACACATCGCTGGTAGCCTGGACCGCGAGTGCCTGCGCAACGGTCAATACATGGTGGATGAGCTGAAGCGCTACCTGAGCGGCCAGCCGCTGCAATATGCCATCACCCGTGAGCGGGCAGCGATCATGGCGTGAGAAAAAACGGGCTATCTGATAATCCTTTGTATAGCGCATCCCACCCTTGCAAAGCGCAGCGGAGCAACCCCGCGGGGTAGGCCTTGAACGGTACTCCGAATCCGCCCCCTCTGGCATGGGTGGCGATGCTGGTGCTGCGCGGCACCCTGGTTTCATCCCGTCTCAATCTCAAACTGCCAGCTCCCTTTCAGGGCGGGCTTCTGGATACTGAACACCACCCGGTAGAGGCGGTCACCCCAGGCCTCGGCCAGCTCCTCGTCCTGGATGGAAATCGTCTCAACCGTCGCTGAAAAGAGACCGGCCGGGAAGCGCAGGTGGGCCTCGGCTGGGACGCGCCCGGGCTTGATCTCGCGCTCCCGCAGGGCCAGGTGACCGGGCGCCAGTAGCTCCACCCGGCAGGGGGTGAGCAGTGCCAGGGAGATCTCCGCGACCGGCTGCAGAAGTTCGTAGGTATCTGCGACGGTGATTCCCTGCCGGCGCCGCAGGCGAACCGTGCGCCGCCAGGAGTGCAGGCCGGCTTCCAAAGGGTAAGCGCCAGCCAGGTCCAGGGCGAGCTGCGCCTGGGCATCATCGGCCTGGTAAGCGACCTCCCGGGCGGCAAAACTCCGGCCAGGAGCCTGCATCAGCCGGCCGTACGGGGTGTGAAAGGTCGGCAGCAGGGTATGGTAAGCCGATTGCATGGTCCACAGCTCGTAGCGCTGCGCGCTGAAGGTCTGGCGAGTGTAAGTCTCCACCCCGGCATCCACCACCAGCGGTTTGCCATCCCGGTAAACCATGAAGCTGCCCACGTCGTTGTGGTTGTGGCTCTCGCCGTTGTGCCCGCCCTTGGCAGCCAGGAAGAAGCCCTGCGCCGAGCCTTCCCGCTGGCGGGCGACCATCACCTGGGTATCTGCAAACCAGGCATCGCGCGGCAGGGGCTGGGCTGGCTCCACAGCCTGCAACTTCCTCAACGAGAATAGCGCCGGAAGCTGGCGTCCGAAACCCTCCCAATGTGCCAGGCCGGATCGCGCCCAGAGCCAGGCGCCAAACCGGCTCATGGCCTCATCCCCGATGCGCTGGCCGTAAGCGAAGATGAGCGCACCGGGTGGCTGTTGGAGGGGGGAAGCATCGGCAAAGTTGACATAGTAACGGTCGTGAATGTGGGTACGGTAGATAAAGCGCCCCATGTTCTGGATCTTCGGCTGGGAATAGAGATTGACCACTCCACCGGTGGCGCGGTAGAGCAGCTCCAGGCATTCAAAAAGTGAGGCCGCCGCCCACCCCCAGTAGCCC
>Ga0315268_10001736_pt1 | contig 25070 bp, 24 predicted proteins | sample C1_top_MG_FD_204535 | JGI IMG/M metagenome (GOLD analysis project Ga0315268, IMG submission 204535) | Sediment microbial communities from Yellowstone Lake, YNP, Wyoming, USA - C1_top | ecosystem: Environmental > Aquatic > Freshwater > Lake > Sediment | place: USA: Wyoming | collected 2017-08-01
GTCCTTGAGAACGCAAAGGCCTGTGGGTCTGCCTTCGACACCCGCCAGGTCCAAGCCGACTACTGACATGTGCTTCAATCAAGTTCTTCAAGTACTTAACTAATCTTCTTGTCTTGACAACGGGGTGTTTTGAAGAGGAAGTAAAGTTTTATCAAAAAAATATAGAGGTGTTTTAGTGTGCTTTTGCCAGTTGCTGTTCTCTTTTCTTCATTTCGTTGTAAAGGTATTCAGTATTGTCGGTTTCTTGATTGTATTCTTTCCTTGCCATCTCTGCTATCGGCTTGATCTTTTTCTCCCACAGAGTGATGAAGGTCTCGCCCCAATAATCCCACATGAGGTCTGTGTCTAAGAGTTTCCTTTTCACAAGAGTCCCTATTGATTCGAAGTAGTTGCCAAGTGTTATTAATGCCATCTGCTCGGGTTTTTCAGCTATTAATGGACCATACTTTTTTACGAAATCATCGCCGTCCTTAAACTCCAGGTTTAAGACTTTTACGTACGCTTGTTGCAGTTCACTGCCATTTAGGTTGAGCCACGGAGCTAGTCTGACAAGAAGATCTGTCTGCCTTTGCTTGTGCAGATGTCCAAGTTCTTGAACTGTCAAGATCACACCAACCACTACGCCTACAGCCGCCACTATAGATGAAACAGACACTATGTCAAGCTCCATTTATATCACCACAGAAAAATGAGCGAAGCAAGTATTAAAGACTGAATCTTAAGTTGCAGTGTTAGGGAACGAGCAAGCGCGTCAAATTATTAATACTTCTTGAAACAGAATAGCGCATGCAATCACTCAGAAAGAGGTGAATTTAGTGGAAGAAGGCAACAAAGCCGACATCGCTGCAATGAAAGAAAAGCTGAACAAATACGCAGCTATGTGCCATGCTGGAAATTTGGAGGGTTGGCTTTCCTTGTGGACGGATGATGGAATACAGATGTATCCAGGTGCTCCTTCTAGAGTCGGAAAAGAGCAGATACGAGCAGGAATGAAACCTGCCTTCGATCAGTTCATTTTGAAGATCGTAATCATGCCCGAAATAGAAGCTAGAGTGTTTGGCAATTGGGGATTTTTGCGCGGTACTTACACCTTAACAATGACTCCCAAGGGAGGGGGCAAGACAAGCGAGTTTGATGGTAAATACTTAACCATATTACAAAAACAGACTGACGGTTCTTGGAAGATATTCCGCGATTGCTTCAACTCTAACGTGCCAGAAACCTGATCAGAGCGCATGTCACAGTAATGAAGCTAGCTGAAAACAGACCGCGTCCTCCGCTACAACCGCCATACAGCGCGGGCTAAAATCCTTTGCAAGTATCTATGCTTGTAATATGATTCAACGCTTGCCGTAATGAGGGCATCAGAGTTTGAGCTTATTAATTGTCTCGATTGCGAAGGTTCTTGCTCGCTCTAATCGTGTCGAATCGGGTTGACCTTGACTGCTGCGCGCGGATGCACGAACTTGCGGATTCCGATTGAGTAGCATGATTATCTTAATTAGTCCAGAGACTTGTCCTTGGCAGTCAAAAACGCCAACAATATTAGCCCCCACAGCAGCGTCCCTGAATTTCTGAATCCACCCTTGCAGAGGTGGTGCACCTTCGGGCGCCGCGTGAGTGATAAAGAGCGCTATTGATCTATCCTTGACGTGTGTTTCTAAGAAGGTCTTAACTTTTTTGTCTGGACCATATGCGTGTGTTGGAAACCCCAGAAACGCAAGGTCGTAGCCCTCAAGTGATGTGATGTCTTCAACCCGTTTGATCTCTTTTGGTTCAGGAATCACACCATAAATGGCTTCAGCAATCTTCTTGGTATTTCCAGTCCGAGACATGTAAGCAACCAAAACTTTCATGAACAGCCCTCGATACACCACTATGTATCGGACAGTTTTTATAGATTATGCAGACCTTTCTGATGCTCCTGTGTCTCTGCAAAATGTTGACAAGTTCGAACGGTTTTGGCCTAATTTGTGTGTGGTGTTTGGAAAATTCCTTCTGACTAATATCAAATCTCACTTTCTTTCCGCTTTTCATACTGACTTGCGTCCCAAAGTTGATCTAACTTGATTGACTTATCAGGAAAAATCGCTGAGTAACGATTTACACCGATAGGATCATCAAGTGAGAGCTGGCTATGCCAATTATTGTGAGTTGGCGCGCCAAAGCAGATGTCTGCCTTCAAATCGGTTAGGTCATAGATTATTGAGAATAAGGTTCCGAAATAATCCGTGTAATAGTGTCCACAAACGCCATCGTAGATTTCCTTGGACAGCAATTTTCTGATGTCTTCTTTACTAATGTTCAGTGCTGCACGAGATAACGTTGCGCCAATTAGCTCGAACCTCTTCTTGGAGTTTTTCAGAATCCAATCACCAGCATATTTCTGATATTTCACCATGCTTGGTAGCACGTAATGATTTGTTGAAAACAGGCATTGTTCAGTTGAATGCTTACCAATTTGACGCACACCATACTCCCCGTCGAAAAACTGCGTCAAGGCGGCGTTGTTGTCCTTGTCCGTCATCAAGAAGTTCCAGTAACCGCTAATCGGTGTTTTCTTTAAGTGCTCTACTGATTCAGCTACAGTCCTACAGTTGTCTAACAATGCTCGAACCACCAAGAAGAAGTTGAATCCTCTCTTTTTGGGTTGCCTCTTAAAGGTGCCTCCCCCTGAAAAAGTCACACACAGCCCATGTTCATTCATTCCATCGTCTCTGCCGAGAAGAAACTCTGTGAATCCTATATGCTTGATTTTTCCTTTAATCCTAACAGTGCATAAACGAAAATCATTCTCGTTGTGGTGGTATTCATAGCTTCTGCCAACATAAACGTGCTTGTTACTAGTCACAGAGGATAAGACGGCAAATTGACTGCAATTACCAGGCTGATATATCGGTGGATTGTAAAGCTGAAGTTGGTCGGGTTTAACACCTAAACTATCTGCCAATCCCAGTATCTCATCAGTTATTCCAGTGCAATACTCTTCGTAGAAAGCTTGGAGTTCCTCAAAACTATCAAAACCTATCTTTTCTGGGTCTATAGTTGCAGAAGCAAACCATTTCGCCGCTTCTGGATCCTGCTTTTTCAGGATCTCTGCCTGTTGCTGCCCGACTTCATAGGCAGTACCTTCCAGAACAATGTGCTGGAAGTCTTTTTTTATCAGGTTGTATCTCTCACCCAATGCGCTCAACTCATCTGCGGCTTTTTGTAGCTATTCACATTCTTCACGTGTATGCTCCTTTATTGATATTTCGTTGCTGCACATGTTTACCACGGAGAATCGGTACCTTGGCAAAGAGTAATAAATCTGAGTCCTTAACCTTTCACTTCGGCACGAAGTAAGGTGTGTCTCTTTGCTTGAGCAGCCACTAAACACGATAATCCTTGGTTTGATACAGGGTTTAGCAGAGTGGCTGCCAGTGTCGAGTACCGCCCATCTAAAGATAGCAGAGCGCTTTCTCGACCTGACTGTGACCCCGCTGTTTAACATTGTCCTGCACGTGGGAACGTTGGCTGTGGTGATTTTCTTCTTCCGCAGAGAGGTGAAAAACATCCTCGCCGCGTTGGTGCGTCTGGATTTTAAGTCGGAGAGCGGCATGTTGATTCCGCGCATTGTTGTCGCCACCATACCCACCGCCATCATCGGCGTCACCTACGACTTGTTCCTACAGAGCTCCATGGAGATAATTCCTATCATCGCCGTCACGTTCCTCATCGGCGCCACTGTTGTCTACACCACCAAACTCGCAAAAGAAAACGTCGAGGGTCTATCATACCGAGCAGTGATGCTGATGGGCATTGCGCAGGGCTTCGCCATCTTCCCAGGGCTTTCACGCAGCGGCGTAACCATAAGCACGGCTTTACTGCTGGGGCTAAAACGTGACAAGGCGTTCAGGTTCTCTTTTCTACTGTCGATCCCGGCGATTTTCGGCGATTTGGCAGTGGAAGCGTATACTCAGCGCGGTCAGTTCTCAACAGGCGACATCGGCGCCGTTGAAGTTTTAGCAGGGATTGTGGTGGCGGTTGTGGCTGGATACTTTGCGCTGAGGCTAGTTTCTCGGGTTGTTCAAGGCAAGAAGTTTCATTACTTCGCGTTCTACACATGGGCGCTTGGAATCGCCCTGCTGGTTCTCACGTTTGGGCTTCGCTACTAGTGCGCTTGCCGACAAGAAAGCAAGCATAGACGCAGAGCGTGTGCTGTTCCAAGATTCAAGAAGCTCTGCAGCGTTCATGCTTACGCTTATAAATCCGCTCTCACTCTTTGACAGGAAAACGCGGGGACCTCAGAATGGCGTCACTCATCGAGCTGCTGGTTGTTCTGCTTAGCTCTTTCGGGTTTGGTCTCATACCCTTCGCTGGGCCTTCAAACCTCTTCATAGCTTCAAACTTTGCTCTGATTTTAGGCGTTGCAGACCCAGCTACTCTGGTGGCTATAGGTTTTCTTGTTGCCTTGGGCGCCGCGTTGGCGAAAAACATACACTACTTGGTTATCTTCTTCGTTAGTAGGCATTTGAGCGAGAAGCAGCGCCAACGCTTGGATGCCGAGGCGCTGAAAGTTAAGCGGTGGGCGTTCCTTCTTCTTTTCGGAGCAGCTGCGACACCTATCCCTGACGATCCCGTGGTTATACCTCTGGGGCTTTTGAAGTACAGTCCGGTGAAGTTTTTCGCAGCCTTTTTTCTTGGCAAGCTCTCGATTACGGTGGTGGGCGCGTTCTTGGGAGGCTGGACCAAGAGCACTTTTTCGGAGTGGTTGAGTCCAGAAACTATGATAGCTCTTTCGATAGTTCTGACAGTCGTCGTTACGATTATTCTGTTGAAGGTGGACTTAGGCAAACTGGTGAGGCGATTTCTGAAAAGGAAAACAAACCCGCAAACCTAGGAGCCGAATTCGGTTAGCAACCATTGACGTTTCAGGTTGAGGGAAAGCTAAATAGCGTAAAAGCACGAGTTCATCAGCATGGAAAGTTATTTAACCGAGAAAGCATACCACTGTCATCGTGGCATGGCATCATGGTTTCAAATAAGCAGGCTGAGGCAATTGTTGGTCACGTTGGAATTGAAGTTACCAATCTGAGCAAGGCGAAGAAGTTCTATAAGGCTTTGCTTGGAGGGCTCGGCTTCAAAGTCATAATGGACACAGAAGATGGAGTAGGGTTCTCTAACCAGAATTTCTCGGTCTGGATAGGCGAGTTGCGGGAACCAAGGGTTAAGCGTAAGGCTCCGACTGGAGAGGAGTTCGTCGTGACTGATCATTTGGCGATCCTCGTTCAGGACAAGAAAGCTGTTTATGACATCGAGAGAGAGATGAAGAAGAACGGGTTCGAAGCCCTGTTCCCCTGTGAAGAGCACCCTCAATTTGAGCCAGGATACTATGCTGTGTCATTCTGTGACCCGGACAACTACGTGATTGAGATCTACACGAGACAGAAACCAAGTCGATTCTAACGCGCACACGATGCGGAGAAGACCAACTTCAAACTGCGGGAAAAATGCGCTTCCAAGAGTTCGTTTACTGAATCTGAATCAATATTCGGAGTTAGCAAGAGATAATTGGAGCATGCACGGGATTTGACTTGGGTGTATGCGAGTGAGTATGTTAGAGAACAGGGAATTCACTGTTGATCAACGGCTTCTCTCAGTAAGAAACACTTATGTTCTCAAGAACAGGCTGGGTGAGCAACTGGGTTTCGTCAAACAGGAATTTGTCAGCTGGGGCCCGCATTTTTGGTTTGAAGATAACTCGGGTGCTCATTTAGGCGAGGTTGATGGAAAAGTCGTCACTGTTCATCATGAGTATGAGATCAAAAACAAGGACGGACAGGTTAAGGCCAGAATCAAAAAGAAGATTCTGAAATTGTTCGGTAGCGAGTGGTGGATGGAAGATGCAGACGGTAACGAAATAGCGAGGATAAAAGGCAACGTAGTTCATCACACTTACGACATGATAGCACCAGACAAAACAACTATAGCGAAGGTTCATTTGAATTGGGCAGCCATCCAAGATGAATACTGTGTTGAAATTGTCAAACAGGGCTTCGATCCTCTGCTCGTGTTGGGCTATGCAATTGCAATGGACCACGTTGAGCACCGAAACAGAAGCCAGATAGGAACAGGGATAAAGACTGTATCAAGGCTCTTCGGAAAATAGAAAACGCACGCAATAGTCATGCCCATTCAACCATCTTCTCATTTGGAGTGGATTTTGAACTTACTTTGACCAAAGAGGCTTTTGGGGGGCTTATAACTATTCGCAGTCTCTATGTAGTTGACTTCTTCGTCCAAAGCCAGACTAGTAATACTATAATAGGATACGAGGATGTCGCTATGACTCCAGCAAGCCCGTAGTAGAAAAGTGGTCTTTGAAAAATCTCGTACCTGACATGCAACGTCACGTTGCCGTAAAGCCAGTCAGTCTGTGCATTCTCTATTTCAATCTGGTATGTGCCGTTCTGGGACATGTAGACGCCCAGACCTACTCCAAAATATCCGGCTTCGCCTTGTAGAGGGCCCACATTTATTACGTAATTGGAAGGGTCGCACACCGTCACGGCGATGCTGTATGTTTTGTTGAATTCGAAATCAAGTGATAACGGGTACCTTGCCCATTCGCTCATCGTGTTTGCCGGTTCATGAGTCACGATGAGAAAACCTTGTGGTTCAGATATTCTTGACTCAGAGTTTCCGTAAACGAGAGTCAAATTGAATTCGAAGGGTTGGTTTGAAGACGAAGCAAAAGTCCTTGGCAGATCAAGAAAGGGTTGATCAACGTGCGTCGTCAGATTAACTGAGTAGACACTCACCAATAACAGGACAACTGCTAGGATTATGGAGAAAATCCTGAAGGAGGCGTTTACTCTGCTCTTGTCCCTTGAAGCCTTCGAAGTACCGTGTTCTTCTACACCGCTCATCAATCTGACGGCAGCCATTCCAAAACTCGACAACCTGTATTTCCCGTCTGAAGTGTGTGTGATGAGATCCCCTAAATTATCAAGATGATAGCTGAGATGTCCACTGTCAATCGATAGGATTTCAAGGATCTGTGAAAAAGCTAATTCGTCGTCTCGCAGCATTCGCAGTATCTTTCTGCGGATAGGGTGTTTGAGGGAACTGAAAATCAAGGAATAAGTTTCTTCGTCAGCCATGCTTCAACTCTCCTTATTGATTGACATTAGTATCGGACTTAAAAGAGATTTTTATGAAGAAAGTTTTACAAAGCAATTCCAACGGCAAATACTTTCAGGTAAGATTTTCTTACAGTTGAGTGCTCCAATCTTTGCTTCATCTTCTTTTGTTAGAAGGCATTTGCTGTGTCTTAATATAATGTTAATATTCTCAAAAGGATATCTGGTACCAGTATTATGGTTGGATGTGCTTTGACTTCTATTAGAGTGGCGGATGATGCTGATAACGCGGAACTTCTGAATCTCGAAAAGATGTGCCCGCAAGGCACAAGTTTAGTCCTGCAATTCGACCGGAGTCCCGATTTCTTCCTTAGGTCACGGGTTTATGATGACTACAATGTCTATGTTGCGGAAGAAGAAGGTAAGATTGTAGGGACGGTAGGGGCTGCTCTTAAGGAATTCAACATGGGTGGAGAGGTTGTAAAGGGCGTTTACATTTATGACTTGCGAGTTCATCCGACTTTTCGGGGAAGAGGCATAGGTTCAAAACTCGTTCAACAGGTCATGGCGGAAGAAAATGAAGCAGACCTTGCATACGGACACATAATAGAAGAGAACTATCCTTCTATTGCTCTCTTTAAACGGTTGGGATTCGAGAATATTCATAACCACATGCTCTTGAACGTTCCACTCTACAAGAGACAAGAGCAGACTGCCAGCAAGATTAGGAAAATGACCACAGATGATGTGCCCAGCATTGTGGATTTGACAAACGACCACTACCGCAACCATGACTTCTTTGCGCCACTTAACGTGGACAACTTTCTCAACAGGACAAGACAACTAACAGATTATGGATTTCAGGGCACACAAGTCGTCGAAGTTAAGAATCGAGTCGTTGCCTGCGCTGGACTATGGGACTATTCGAGAATACTCCGAGCAAGTGTCCTGCGTATCACAGCAAAGCTGAAGATGCTAACGTATGTCCTAAGGTTTGCCAACCTCTTCACAAGCACTATGAAGTTGCCTTCGGTTGGAGAATTCTTTAGGTTAATGTATGTTACAGACTTTGCCTTTACAGGAGAAACGGACCTTGTCAGGGAACTAATAAAGCATTGCCTCAGTTTATCATATAGTTGTGGATGCAATTTCCTCTCGTTTCCTCTTGACTCCTTAAGCCCTGCGATTCCTTTGATCGCAAAATACAGACCGATAAGGACTTTATCTCACATTTATGCAAAAAGCCTTAAAGAGAAAGCTTTGAGCACTCAGAGAATGGTTTATGTTGACGCCATGGACCTCTAATGAAATCCTTCCTCAATTGTTTGCACAGACTGTAAGCGCGCAAATTGAGGCACAATTTCATAGAAGTTCATCAAGATGGTCTATTTTGGCAAAATGATGTCTTGGTGAGGTCGGTTAGGTCTAGACTTACGTTTAGATCTTACAGGTTGCCAGCTCGGCGTGTGACAAAGCGAGCGACGATCACTTTCCTTTTATTTCTGGCACTTGGGGCAGAAGTATACATGCCCTCCTCCAAGACCGAGCTTCTCTATGGAAGTACCACACACGACACAAGTTTTTCCCTTCATATTTGGACCCATAGCAGGCGTGTAGCGTCCTTGATTCCCATAAAGGTCTACGAACTCGTCTTTTCCACATAGTCGGATCCTCTTGCTAATCATCACCTTTATCGCATCATAGAGAGCGTGCCTCTCGTCTTCACTAAGCTCAGATGCTTTTCGCTTCGGATGAATCTTAGTCCTAAAGAGAATGTCTTGAAAAGCGCTATTGCTTAGACCCACTATGACAGCATCTTTACCCACGAGCGAAGATTTGATGTTCACTTTTTTATCTGCTAACTGTTTTGAGAAGCGTTCGAAGGTAAATTCTCTTTCGTCTATGGGGGAGGTCACTTCGGAAAAGTCTCGTTTATAGACATAACTTCGTTCCAGCTCATCGTCCTTCAGTGTCTGGATCACACCCATGCCTGTTAAGGCTACTGTCAATGAGGTGTCATCATTGAAATTAAGTTTTAAATGGTACTTGTTGGGAACTGTGTTTCCACTTGTGTGATATAGAATCCTGCCCCCATATTCAGGCGCTAGGACAAGATTCAAGCCGAGATCAAGCTTGACACGTATGACGTTGCCTCTTGATATGATCGATTCAATTTTTCTGTTTACAAGTTGATCGAAAGCTTTCACGTCCTTGTTTATAAAACCTATTCTTTGCAGTTTCTGATAATCCTGCAAATGAAATGACTTGATTTGTTTCTTTAAGAGCTCCTTACTCATCTGTTTTGCAAGAATCTGAGCTTCAGGAAGTTCAATACTCATCAGCCAACCACCGTTCAAATCAACCCATCAAACGATACTTAATTCTTTCGCAGAGAAGCTCAACGTTTAAATACTGGGCGTTACAGAAAAGAGGTTAAAGTTTGACTGTATGCTTAGAATAGACTCAATTCAGGTCTTTTTCATGGAAAAGAGGCTTTGGTGGGGCAGTATAGGTTTAGACTTACGTTTAAATTTTACAAATAGCGTGTTTCCCTGTTAGCTAAAGCATGGGAAAGCATATTGTGCTTCCGGAGATAAAACGTCCAGCCTCAGAGCAGAGGAATGCTATGATTTCAGCAATATCATGGCAGGTAACCCCTTTTCGTTGACGCCAGATTGAGTAATCACCGCCTGCGGCTTTGAGAGCATCTTCAAAGGTCATGTGCGCGGTTGGACCTGGCTCGATGCAGTTCACGGTTATGCCTTTGCTCAGTTCTTGCACACCGAATGCCGTAGTCATCCATGCTCTGGCAGCTTTTCCCAAACAATAGTCTGGGGCTACACCTTTTGTGCTACTGAGCCGAAGTACGCCATCCATCCCTATGTGAATGATACGCCCCCATCGATGTTCCCTCATACTTGGCACCATGTACTTCATCATCAGGAAAACGCTGTCGATCTCAGCAGACAGCACCATCTTCCAGTGCTCAAAACTGATGTCGGTATAGTCACGGATGTCCCAATCTCCACCAACATTATTCACGAGGATGTCCACTTGGCCAAATTCCTTCAGAGCAGCTTCGACCATCGCTTTGACTTGTTGCTCGCTGGTCGTGTCCGCTTCCTGTACAATAGCTCGACTACCAAACACGCTAATTGCCTCAGCTATTCTGTTTGCGTGGGCTTGCATCTCTTGGCCGCGGCGATGAGTACCATAATTTAGGACTATGTTTACACCCTCACGGGCAAGGCGAAGTGCCGTGCTTCTTCCCATACTTCTCCACAGGAACCAGTAATCATTGCTACCCTGCCCTTTAGTTCCATTTTTAACGCCTCATTTCCAATGTAACCTGATCGATCAACAATGAGCTTCGACTAACTTCCTTGTTAGACGAGATCTCATATAAGTCTGTTCCTTACAAGGTTTCAAAAAAGGGATAATGCAAAGAGACTGCACAAAGGGCGTTTTGGTGGGGCCGGTCGGATTTGAACCGACGACCTTTCCCCGGAAACAGCGCTGGGCTGCTCCTACGGGTTTCCCCTTGACCGCTCCAGAACTTCTTCATTCCGCCTTGCGGTCCGCAAACCCGTTTGCTACATTCTGGAGCCCGTCGTCATACCTTCCTAGACTACGGCCCCCCTTGGTTGAGGCGTTAGATTTACTGTCGAGGATAAGAATATATGCGTTATTCCTTCAGGCTCTGAAGAAGTTAGGAGCGCTTGCAGCGTAGTATCTTAAAGTATTTATGACTGAACCCAGTAACTTGTGTGTCTGCGGAGGGCGCACCATAACCGAAAGAAAGCCTGCTGGTGATGCGCAGAAGAAGTTTGTTCTCTACCAAGAAGTAGACGGGACTCCTTACGAGGTTGAGTTGCCCTTAACTTCCAACGTCGACCCGAATGAGCTCAGAGGAAGCCTCGGTTTGCCCTCGTACATAGACTTAGACTATTTTCCCTTGAAGAGCGCGATGGTTACTCTCTGGGCGACTGCAAACGCGCATCGACTACATGAGCTACACCCGAGAGCCTTCGAGAAAAAAGTCAGCGACAACCCGATTCCAGCCTTGCTGTTTGGCGGGGCAGCCATCAAGATTCTTTGCAAAAGCGCGAACGCTGGCGGTTCCCTAGCGAGGCACATAAAGGACACGGATTTCATCGTTCCCAAAAAGCAGGGAATGAATTTCTGCAAGCTGCTCTTGGGCATGGATAAGGCTTTTGGAACGCAGTTTAAGTACTTCAGAACGAAGGGTGATGTGCTCTTCAACGCCATGAGGCAGGGTCAGCGGTACAGGATTAGAACAATAAACGGTGTTACTGAAGAGGGAAATCCAACAGTCACGGTGCTGGACATTTTCTGCGATTACATTGACCTGCGCCACAGGATAGAAGTGAAAGAAGCCTTTGGGCACTGCAAAGAAAACCTGTTCACTATAGGCTTGGAAAACCTGCTGCTGTCCAAATCCCAGTTTATCATGGATTATCCGAAGTCAGGCGCTCACGTGCTTAAAGAACACGGACAAGAGTTTCGAGTTTTGCCCTACCCATACTATTCTCCAGACAAGCTTGTTTTGGGGATGGAGGAAAAAGACACAAAAGATGTGTGCGCCATCTTCCTAGACCACCCAATAGGCGAAGCCATAGAGGAAATAAGCCCAAATAAAATGGTGAAGATTTTGGAAAAAGACAAGAAATTGGCACTGACCGTCACACTGAACCTTCAAAACCTAATGGAGAGAACCGAACTGCTGAAGAAATGGCTGAAGGGGAGCGATATCACAACAGTCACGAATAGAACAAGCGAGTTGCTGAATCACCTACCAAAAATCGACAAGAAATGGGACAAGCCATGGTGGAATACTGCTGTCGAAACGCCGATGATTGGTTAGTTACCTGTTCCTTCTTATCATCTGTTTTATCGTGTTGTAAGCATCTTTTCTGGACATACCTACTCTCGAAATCGGCAAGTCGAGCGTGTCGTTTTCTGAGTGCAGTCTTATGTATGTCTCGCGGTTTGAGGCGATGTGGATTGTTGCGTCCTTGTAGTCGGACCACTTGCCCTCTGTCACCGTTTTTCCCTCTTGAATCTGAAACCCTTTGTTATTAAGGGACAAGGTTGTGTGGTAGTAACTCTTGTAAAGTCGGTAACCACCCACCAGGGATAGGGCTGTAACAATTAGAAGAGTCAAAGGATGAATTGCCTGTGGCCATCCCGAAAGGGCAAGCGCTACCAGTGTTAAGGTACCCAGACCAAGCACTATCACAAAGCTTTTCATGTAGTTAGGCAGGTCGAAAATCTCAAACTTTGCTTCCGTCAACTTAATATGTTTAGCCAAGCCTCTTCCAAGGACGTTGTTTGATGAAACTGTCTCCTTCGACGCGAGACTGAAGGCAACCACACCAATGTTCTTGTCAGCAATATCTGCAACCGCATTTTTAACCGCTCTTTCGAATGGTTGACTTTGAACCAAACCGAGAAATACCCACTCGTCTTCCCCAAATCTGTTCTTGAGCGATATGATGATTTCTCTCAGAAGTTTAGAATCTACAAGTGGAGATGTGTAGAAGAGAAGGTTGATTTTGTATTTCGGGGTCACCAGAGCCGAGTACACTTTTGAGAGAAAGAAGCCCTTTTCTTGCAGGCTCCCAGAAGCGTATATTGGGAACACGGTGTCGCCTATTTTATAGTCTCTGCTGACTTCGTTAAAGTTGGCTAGCCACCTCAGATTTCCTTTTACAAGTTGCTCTTCCACCATGTCGGTGATAAAGCTTAGTTCTTGCACTCTAAAGCACCAATGACATTGTAAAAATAAAAAGAGGGGAGAATATTTAAGACTATTCTGGTGGAATGCTTATGTAGAGTGTTCGCATGTCAACGCCTTTTGTTGTGTTCCTGTACATGAACCCGATGTAAAGCAGTATTCCAGCCAATATGCAGCCGAAGAATCCAATAGCGCTTATGATGTCTTCGAACTTTGCACCCGAGGTGAAGAACGAAAAGATCCATGGCGACTCTTTTATGAAGATGTACAGGCAGAAGGACGCGCCTAATGTTGCTACGAACCCTAAGGTAACCACAGCGCCAATCGAGTGCTTGACAGCTGCCCGGTCGTAGATTTCCTTTCTCTCCAACGGAAGCAGCATGCAGGATATGCAGAACATCGTTAGGAAGAACGCGTCAAATATGTCGGTTCCGACAACTCCTGCGAACGCTAGATAGCTTGCCGCTCCAGCCGGAAAGTCTGCTTCAGCCATGCACGCAGGGATAGCGAAGAGCGCGGTGATTAATATTGCCCACACCGGTGCGTGCCATCTCTCGCTGACGTAGGAGAATTTCTCAGGCATCATTCTGTCGAATGACATGGCGAAGAACGTTCTAGAAGCGACGAGTAGGAATGGTGGTATGTCGTTGGCAACCCAGAGCACAGCACCGATTGCAATTAAGATTGGTAGCCAGGATATGCCCATACCGTTAGCAATGATAGATGCAATTCCAGTGCTCCATGCTTTTTGGAAGTTAGGAATAGCCGCTCTGCCCGCTTCTACGGCTGCTTTGGCGCCACTCGGTGGATAGCTCAACCAAGCGTATGCTTGGAAGAAGCTCCACTGATGTCCATTTGCGTCTGTAATGTACGTGTTTCCGGCGGCATCTAATGGAACGTTCATGGCAGCAATCGCCGAAAGCGATGAAGCCAGCAGATAGACCGCCATGATGAGAAGTCCTGCAACCAAGAGCACTTTAGGCAGTTTCTTGTTCGCTTCTTTGACTTCTCCAGCTAGAAACGTTGTGGCGTACCATCCCATGTAAGCCCAAAAGGCTCCACCAAGCGCAACCGAGAAAGCATCAAAGAAGCCGACAGGCGCAGCCGTCATGCCAGTGCTCTGCGCAATAGCCATGAACTGTCCTGGTGACGCTCCCATGACGTTTTGAACTCCTGTCGCGGTAACACTAGAGTTCAGTGCACCACCTATCCACATCGCAAAGAAGATAATCGTGATCGCCGCTGGAATGTAGAACAGCACTTGCAACAGTCGACCATACATCTTTGTTCCTAAGAGAGCAACTATTGCGAATATCCAAACTATCACTAGCCCTCCGAGGAAACGTCCAGCCACACCGAAGTCCACGACTGTTGGTGACATTGCGATGCCGAAGAATATCTCAATTCCTTCGAAGACCGCGACGCCGATTAACCCGTAGGAAAACGCTTCTGCGAGGAACATTAGCCATCCAGACATGTAGCCTATCGATGGGTGAATTATCCTTGAGATTGTGACGTAACCGCCGCCTGATCTTGGCATTGCTGCTGCGACGTAACCTGCCGCATAGCCGGTGACGAGCACGATTAGACCGCATACCAGAAAAGCCCAGAATATCGCTGGAAGACCTAAGGGCATCCAGTCAGTAGGCATGGGGCTTGGTCCGGTGAATTGAAACGCTCGTTTCTGCCATCCTAAGCCGATGACGTGGGTGAGGATTATGATCACACCCAAACTGAAGCCTATCTCTCTCACTAGTCCAGTTGCTTCCCTAGCAAAAAGTCCAGGCTTGCTTGAGGCCATTTTCTGTACAACACCCAATCTCCAATGTTTTAACGTCAAGAGAATTTAAAACTTTCCATAACGACATATATCTTAAATAACCCCGTAACACTAAAATAGGCTGAATTTGACGGAGAAAAGCAGAATTGAGCTTTCTATTCAAGAGAAAGAAGGAAGAACCGACAAGGGTTCTTTTTGCAACCGACATGCATGGGTCTGAAGGGACATGGAGGAAATTCCTGAACGCGTCCGCCATGCTGAAGGTTCACGTAGCCATCTGTGGAGGAGACCTTACTGGGAAGATGATAGTCCCAATTGTCGAGAGACCTGGTGGAAAATACGATTATTATCTCATGGGCGCGGTCCACACGATTGATTCCAGCGGTTTGGAAAAGGCCTACAAGGACATTCGGGGAATAGGGTACTATCCTCATTTGACAAACGAGAAAGAGTATGAAGAGATGCGTGCAAGCTCCAAAAAGGTGGATGAAGTCTTCCACAACGTGATGGTTTCTACGCTGGAGCGTTGGTTCAACATCATTCGCGAAAAGGTTCCAGCCGAAACGAGGGTTGTTGTCTGCCCCGGAAACGATGACCGAACACTGGTAGACGAAATGGTTGAGAAACACAAGGACGTGATGAACGGGGAGGGCAAGGTTATAGAAATCGACGAGGCTCACGAGATGGTGAGCTGTGGCTGGGTTAACCCGAGCCCCTGGAAGACGGCTCGTGAAGAGGAAGAGGATAAACTTGAGGAGAGACTTGAAAGGTACATTTCGCAACTGAAGAACATGAAGAACGCTATATTCAACCTTCACGCGCCACCCTTTGAATCCAAACTTGACGAGGCGCCACTTCTCGACGAACAGCTGAACCCTATCGTTCGCGGAGGAAGCGTAGTAATGGTTCCAGTGGGCTCAAAAGCCGTGCGGAAGATGATAGAAAAATACCAGCCTTTTCTGGGGTTGCACGGTCACATACACGAATCCTCAGGCTGCATAAAGATAGGCAGAACACACTGCGTCAACCCTGGGAGCGAGTACGCCGAAGGGATCATCAGAGCCTTCCTCATCGAGTTTAAAGGCGAAAAACTCTCAAGGCTTCAGAGAATTGAGGGCTGAGAGTAGCGCAAATGGCTTGGTTGCTAGATAAGGAAATCAAAAGGGAATTACCAGTAGAATGGAAAGATGTTGTTCCAACCGAGGTTTTCATGCAAGAAGCCGAAAAAATTGTTGAAGAAGCAAAGAAAAAAAGCTTAGCTTTAAGGATTATGGGTGGATTAGGAATAGCTATTCGATGCAGAAACTTTAGAGACTTTGCTATGAGGCTTGGGCGAGTTGGAACAGGAGCCGCGCGTGGTCAAGAATACAGCGACATTGACTTCATGTCGTATGGTAAGCACAGGGAGAAGGTCAAGGAGTTTTTTGGAGAAATCGGCTATGCAAAACGAAGAGCAACGCTTTCTTCCGCAGCCTCTGATAGACAGATATATTTTCATCCTAAGGGTTGGTTTTACGTTGATGTCTTTTTCGACAAGCTCATGGTCGCAAATCATCCAATCGATTTCAGAGGAAGACTTGAGCTTGAGTATCCGACGATCGCGGCAACAGACATGCTGCTTGAGAAAATACAGATGTGGGAAGCCTTTGGCACAAAAGACCTGAAAGACTGCCTGCTTTTGTTAAAGTCGCATGATGTCAAAGAAAAGAGCGAAAAAGAAGGCATAGACGCCTCTTACATCGCGAACGTTCTGTCTCAAGACTGGGGCTTCTGGTACACAGCCACAACGAACCTAAAAAATCTCAAAAAGTTCGTAACTGAGATGGATAGGCTCGGACCGGAAGCTGAAATCGACCCCGAAAAAATCGAAGGAAAAGACAGAGAAGAGATTGCAAAGAAGACAGAGATGATTCTTGAAAGAATTGATGAAGAACCGAAATCTTTTGGGTGGAAAATGCGGTCAAAAATCGGCACGAAGAGAACATGGTACAATCCAGTTGAGCGTCCAGAAACCGTTGGCGGATTCGGGATATGGGAAGCCATACGCAAAGAAGAAACCTAAACCCTTCTGCGAAAGCGAAAAGTTAATGAGCACAAGCTTAACGTGTATTCTGGGGTTTGCCGGCCATAGGGCGCGGGACCCACCTGATCCCATTCCGAACTCAGAAGTTAAACCGCGCTCCGTTCCCGGTTGTAGTGTGGTCTTCGGCCACGTGAACCCAGGAAAGCTGGCTGCCTCACTTAATCAATGTCTTAATTTGGAGGAAACTTACCTAAAACTTATAACTAAGCGTTTGTTAGTTTTTTCGAAAGGTGAGTTCGTGAACCTAATAGCGCTAATAATGACTTTACAGAATCAGGTTGCGCAGCTAGATCCATTGGGAGAGTACTCTTGGATACTGAACCTGCTCTTCTATGTAGTCTTCATAGCTTTCATTTTCTACGGTCAAAGGATTCAGATGTATGTCATGATTAGAGAGGTTGAAGGCTCGCTCTATAAATTGAAGTACATGAAGGATGAAGGTAGAAAAACCGCGATAGAGACAATCAAAGAGATTGGAAAACCGCAAACCGACCCAACAGTTAGGGTTGACAGATACCTGGAATACTTCACGATACCACCGCAGAGCCTCGACCCTGCAGGTGTGGTCTGGAAGCTTGAGCACATACTTGATGTCAGGGACGTTCGCATGAAGGACGAAGTGAAGTTAATGGCTCCTTCAGCGGACGAAACTCAGACAAACAATCTGGAAAACACGCTTGAGGCTGCGATGGCGCTTAACTACATCTACAAGGTGATCAGGCACTTCTATTTACTCGGCAAGAAGACACTCAGCCTCTATGTTATAATGCAGTTACAGATGATACTGCCGCTCATCATGCGCGAGGCAGAAGCCTACGCCAACGCGCTAAAGGCCTTCGCGTACGGTCAACCAATAGGCGACGGGGCAGGCGCGTTAGTGATGGCAAAACTCATGCATGGACATGAGATAAGGAAGATACCTAAAGACTGCGTTGTCGCAACCATTCCCCTTGAAGGACGCACCGCGTATGCGATTAAGGCTGAAGGACCCGGAGGAAACGTTGGCAAAATCGGAGACGGAATAAAGACGATTATTGACGAGAATGAAGGAAAAATCGCTACAATAGTCATGGTTGACGCTGCCATGAAGCTCGAAGGTGAAGAAGTTGGTGAGGTCGCGGAGGGTGTGGGCACAGCCATAGGCGGACCTGGCGTTGACCAGTTCAAGATTGAAGAATCCCTCGTGAAATATCGCATTCCGATAAACGCCGTAATAATAAGAGAAGACATCGGTGACGCGGTTTCTCCTATGCGAAAAGAAATCTTTGACGCTGCCGACAAGGTTATCGAACGGATAAAGCAGGTTGTTTTGGAAAGAACTAAAGAAGGAGACAAGGTCATAATTGCCGGCGCTGGCAACAGCATTGGTATTGGGCAATAGGAGACGAGTGAAATGAGTACACCACCATCAAACGCGACAACAAAAGTATCCTCATTCGTGCTGATGATAATATTCATAACTCTCGCGTTATCGTTAACGGCTCTAATACTGGCTCTAAACGCTTTCAACACTGGTCAAGACGTTGTTGCCGGATACTTGCTGCTAATAGGTTTCTTAGGTGTTGCCCTTTCCACATACGTGCTGTTTCAGACAAGAAGGCGCATAATGCGTTTAAGAATCGAGGTTCCTCCAATAACAACCACCATCGAATGCAGGAAGTGTGGCTTCAAGAGCGTGAGAGAATTCCAGCGTGGCGATTACATATTCAAAGAGCTCGAGCCATGCCAAAAATGCAACGATAAGATGTTGATAACAGCTATCTATAGAGAAGTCAAGGAAAAAGAAAAGAGAAGCGTTTATTCCTAAGTTAAGACGACACACCCATCTTCTACTATCACAACAGTGCTTTCTGCCTGGGCAACTGGTTTTCTACTCACTTCGACAAATATGCGATAACTCATAATAGCCTTGGAAGACAACAGTTCTCTGAAAGCTTCTCGATGGTGTTCAGCTGGCACGACGCCCTGTAACCAGCGTTCGGCAAAAGGCAATGTTCTGAAGTCCTCTTCAATGTGCTTTAAGAGTTGCTTAGCGTACGGATTTTTCAATGATTTAGACTTCCAAAGACGGAAAATGGTTGTTTCTTCGCCGTCTTCAACGCGGCCTGCAGCGTCTGGAAGGGTTACGAAGGGTTCAATGGCGTAAACTCCGCCTAACTTAATCTTTGAAGTTGACAGCTGCGAGACGTTGGGTAAGGAGGTGCCAGCGTGCACCAGATATCTGCCAACAGAATGTCCAGTCAAGTTCGAAATCGGTATAAAACCGCGAGATTTTATGGTTTTCTCGATAATTGTACCCAATTTTGATGTTGACATCTCTGGGTGAATGCTGCTTATAGCTGCTTTTTGAGCTTGTTCTGCCGTCTCAGCGAGAACTCTGTATTCCGGGTTAAAGCACGCTGTGAATGCCGTGTCAGTCACATAGCCATCCACGTGCACACCGATGTCCACCTTAACCAAAGATTTTTTAGGGATTCTTTTAGTGTCGTTTGGCGGAGACGTGTAGTGCGCGGCTATCTCGTTTATCGAAACATTACATGGAAACGCTGGTTTCCCGCCTTTTTCTCGTATGAGCCTCTCTGCCTTTTCGCATATGTCTATTACGGGCATGTCTTCCCGAACGAAATTCTTCATCTCCTCACGTGTCTCGCGGAGAATTTTTCCCGACTTCTGAAACTTTTCTAGAGCGTCCTCGTCGTATGTGTTCATCTGTGTCACGCGTTTTATTTTTGTTAACGCTAATAATGTTATCGTTTAAAAGGTTTAGTGCCGAGATGGAACGTTTGGCTAAAATAACATGGTTGTTTTAGTTAGCCCGTGGCTTGACGAAATCCAACATCTCCTGTTTCAAGCTTTGCAAACTTTTTCCGTCTCGACTCACGTGCCCTACGAAACAAAACAGTAATGTCTCCCCAAAAGGTTTAAACATCACCGCATGGTTTTTTCTTTTGGGTAATGCGTTGGACTGGCGTTAACCTCCCTTGGATTTCTTCTCGTTTTCGTAGCTGATGCACTCAAGTTTAAAAACCTTCTGAGACGTATATGCTCTCTTAAACTCAATGGAGGAGAAACGTTTGCAGTCAGACCCTAGCAAGAAAACCGTGTTAGACCCCTTTGGAACGAGCGTAATCGCCGATTATGAGCGATTGTACAAGGAGTTTGGGATAGAACCTTTCAAACCGTTCCTGTCAAAAGTCCCGGACCCTTCACTGTACATGCGACGAGGGATAGTTTTCGGACATCGAGACTTCGACAGAATACTAGGCGCCATGAAAAAGCGTGACGAATTTGCCGTTCTGAGCGGTATAAAGCCCTCCGGAGAGTTTCACTTGGGCACGTTAATGACCGCGAAAGAAATCATTTACTTTCAGAAGCAGGGCGCCCAAACGTTTTACTGCATTGCAGACATCGAATCTTACGAAGACAACAAGGTCCCGTTCGAGAAGAGCGAAAAAATAGCCGTCGACAACGTTGCAGACTTGCTTGCGCTGGGGTTGGATCCCAAAAGGGCGTACATTTACCGTCAATCCAAGGAGGGCAGCGTTAAGGACTTGGCGATAGTCTTTGGGAGAGCGGCAACGTTGGCCACCATGAAAGCAATATATGGCGAACGCAACATCGGCTTGTACCTGTCGGCTCTGATACAGGCTGGAGACATTCTGTTACCTCAGTTGAAAGACTTTGGCGGACCAAAACCGACCGTGATACCTGTGGGGATTGACCAAGACCCGCACATCCGCTTCACGAGAGACCTCGCCCAGATATTCTGCAAGAAATACGGTTTTATCCTTCCATCCTCAACCTACCACAAGCTCATGAAGGGCTTGGACGGTTCACCAAAAATGAGCAAGCGATTAGTGAACTACTTCACCTTGCACGACAAACCAGAAACAATCGCAGCGAGAATATCTAACGCCTTCACCGGAGGTAGACCCACCATCCAGGAGCAGCGCAGACTCGGCGGAATTCCTGAAATCTGTCCGGTGTACGACACTTGCATGTTCCACTTTGTTGAGGATGACGATGAAATCATAAAGGTCTACCATGACTGCAAGGCTGGAAAACTTCTGTGTGGAGAGCACAAGAAACGGGCTATTGAGATAGTTTCAAAGTTTGTGAAGGAGCACCAGCGAAAAAAGAAGAAGTTTGTCGACAAGGCGCGAGAGATTCTCCAAGTCGAGTGATGTTGGGCGAAATAAACCATAAATAACCCTTATGCATATTTTCCTTACTGCGGTGAAGTGATGCCCCGCCAATTTCCGTAAGTGAGCAGACGTTTTCTGAACAAAACCCAGCGGGGAACATGCATACTTTTATTATAACCATAACAACTACATTACAAACCGCAATCTACCATATTGACGAAGGAAAAAGCCATGGTTGACCTCAGAGAGCACGAACGCAAGACACTTCAGACCTTAAAAAAACTTCATGGAAAAGCATCGGCTGAGCAATTGATTAGTGAAAGCGGGCTGTCCAACGCCGCAGTGATGCGTGCAGCTCTAACAACTCAAGAGAAGAAACTCGTGAAGATAAAAGAAACGAAACAGACCATCGCCAGTCTTACCAAGGAAGGAAGATTGTACGCTGAAAAGGGTCTGCCTGAACGCAGGGTCTTAGATGTGCTCTACAAAAAGGACGGTGAAGCATCATTATCGAGCATTCAAAAAGAGGCAGATGCTCCCTCAAGTGCCATTCCAGTAGCGTTAGGTTGGTTAATACGGAAAAATTGGGCTGTCATAAACAAAAAGAAGGGCACAATCGCACTCGCCAAAAGTGCATTGGCTCACGAACCATCGAAAACCGAAGATGAAAAACTTCTCGAACTCTTAGGGAAAACAAGAACAGTGATCGTGGAGGAACTCGACAAAAGCCTTCGGCAAGCCGTTGATATGCTGAGAAGGCGCAAGCTCTTAGAAACTAGGGAAAAGTCCATCTATGAACTGGAACTCACTGAAGAGGGCTGGAAGCTGGTCAAAAAGGGTTTAGAAGCCGTCGAAGAGGTAACTCAGCTAACGCCCGAACTCATAATCACTGGAAAATGGCGCCAGACAAAACTAAGAAAGTTCGACGTGACGGCGCCCGGACCGGCAGTTTATCCGAGCAAAATCCATCCCCTGCAGCAGATTATTAATCGTGCTCGGGAGTTCTTTCTGGAGATGGGTTTCACGGAGATCCGCGGACCGCTGGTTGAGACTGCCTTCTGGAACTTCGATGCCTTGTTCCAGCCTCAGGACCATCCTGCCCGGGAGATGATGGACACGTTCTATCTGGCTAATCCGAAAGCTGGAGGACTGCCATCGAAAAGCGTAGTGGACGCTGTTGCCAAGACGCACGAAAACGGCTGGACAACGGGCTCCAGAGGCTGGCGCTACAAGTGGAGCCGCGAAGAGGCTAAGAGGCTGGTTTTGCGGACGCACACGACGGCTGAGACGATAAAGTATCTCTCGCAGCACAGGAAGCCGCCGATAAAGGTGTTCTCTGTTGACAGGGTTTACCGCAACGAGCAGGTCACGTACAAGAACATTCCCGAGTTCTATCAGATCGAGGGCATAGTCGTTGATAAAGGCGTTACGCTTAGAGATTTGATGGGTACGCTGAAGACTTTCTACGCGAAGTTCGGGCTGAAGAGGGTGGAGTTTTGGTCGTGCTACTTCCCATACACGGAGCCTTCTGCTCAGGCGATGGTTTATCATCCGAAACTCAGGCGGTGGATGGAGCTCTGCGGGATGGGCATCTTCAGACCGGAGGTTACAGCTCCTATGGGCGTCAGATATCCGGTTCTCGCTTGGGGTGGAGGACTGGAACGCTTAGCGATGATTGACCTTGGTTTGGATGATATTAGAACACTTTACGGTAACCGTTTGGAATGGCTCAGGAGGACGCCGCTATGCCAGTGATAACGCTCTACAAGGAAAGGTTCTCCAAGTTCATGGGCAAGAAAGTCACGATTGAGGATTTGACGAAGAACTTGCCCTGGATTGGCTTTGACTTGGAAGAGATTGCTGAGGACTACGTGAAGGTTGAGTACAATCCGAACCGCATCGATTTTTGCAGCTACGCGGGTGTTGCCAGAGCCTTAAAGGGCTTCTTAGGGTGGGAGACTGGGCTGCCGAAATATCGTGTCAAGGAACCGAAAGCCACGCTAGTAATCGACAAGGCTGTTGCTGACGTGAGACCGTATATGCTTGCGGGCATAGTTCGCGACATAAAGCTCGACGAAGACGCCGTTGTCGAATTGATGGACATGCAGGAAGACTTGCACTGGGGAGTCGGCAGAGACAGAAAGAAAGCCTCCATCGGCGTTCACAACTTGGACGCGGTTAGCCCGCCTTTCACCTTCACGGCAGTCGAGCCCACACGCGTGAAGTTTGTTCCTCTGGGCAAGATTGAAGAGATGAACTTGAAGGAAATCTTAGAAAAACACGAGAAAGGCGCAGACTATCGGCATCTTGTCGACTTCTCACCAAAGTATCCGTTGCTAGTCGATGGGTGCGGGGCGGTTCTCTCGATGCCGCCTATAATAAACGGAGAGCTAACGCGGGTGGATGCCAAAACGAGGAACCTGTTTCTGGATGTTACGGGCACTAGTTACGAGGCTGTTGAAAACGGCTTGAAAGTGCTTTCCACGGCGCTTGCAGACATGGGAGGCACGTTAGAAAAGGTCAACGTGAAGTATCCAGACCACACTGTCGCTTCGCCAGACTTGGACCCGGGGAAGATGAGGCTGCGTGTTGATTATGCGAATGAGCTTGTTGGCTTAAGACTCTCTGAGGCAGAAGCCATAAAGTGCCTGCGAAGATGCAGATGCGACGCGCGGAAAGTGAGTAAAGGCGTTCTGGAGGTGTCTTATCCGGCGTATCGCATTGACATCTTGCATGAGGTGGACTTGGTCGAGGAAGTCGCTATAGGCTACGGCTATTACCGGTTGAAACCCACGATTCCGACAGCGGTGACAGTCGGCGAGCAGCATCCAGCCCACAGACTCGCGAACACCGCTCGGCAAATCATGATAGGCTTGGGTTTTCAGGAAGCCATGAACTTTACGCTTACTAATGAGCGTCTCCATTACGAGTTCATGCGAGTGAAGCTAGAAGGGACTGTTAGGCTGGCTAATCCTGTTTCGATGGAGTACACGATAATGCGTCAGTCGCTGCTGTCTGGATTGATGAAGAATTTGGCTGACAATAAGAGTGAGAGTTTTCCGCAGAGGCTTTTCGAGGCGTCTGATGTGGCGAAGATAAACACGAAAACGGAGACGATGTGCGAGAGAAGGCTTCACGTGGCTGCTGTTTCGTCGCATTCCACAGCCAACTTCACTGAAATAAAATCCGTCGTGGAGGCTTTCCTTGCTAACTTGGGCTTCAAAAAATGGCAAATCAAGGAAGTTAAGCATCCGAGTTTCTTGGAGGGCAGAACAGCCGCTGCTATCATTAAGGGCAAACAGTTAGGTGTCTTAGGCGAGTTGCATCCGCAAGTCCTGAACAACTTTGAACTCGAAAACCCCACAGCCGCATTCGAAATAGACCTAGAATCACTAATGAAATAGGATAAGCTCTCTCTCAATGGCTTCTGTAAACCAGAGAGCATACTACTGATTCAATCTATTTATAAGGGAGGGGTCTAGTCACCGAGAGCACCTAGTCCTCAAAACATTCTCTACCTCAAGATAGTAATGTTTAACTTTTCTGAAACTTACTTATCTCTCGGCGATGACGGAAACGAGCTTCCTAATCCCGCCGGCAAATCCATGAAGACGGACCCAACAGAGGCGACAAGCCAGTGACGACGGGTTTACCCAAACATGGGACACGGCGGGCGCGGGCGCAAACAGTTCCCACACCGGAGAGAACTTAACCCAGAGGAGCGCAACGCTCCGGCAATGAAGTTAAGTGATTGGTCACGTGGGAAACAATCGCCCGCGAAAAACAACTTTTAAGTCGCACCCTCGCATAGAAGGTTAGAAGTTGATGCAGATTGGACATAGAAACCAAAATCGACCTAATCAAGAAGCCGCCGACAGAAGAGATTCTCGTAGAAGAAGAACTAAGACAGCTTCTGCAGACGAACGAGCATCCGGGGCACTACCAAGGCTTCGAAATCTCCGGCTTGCTGCACTTAGGAAACCTAATAGTCTCTGGCTTCAAGATAAACGACTTCCTAAAAGCCGGAGTAAAATGCCAAGCCTACCTCGCGGACTGGCACAGCTTCATCAACAACAAGTTCGGCGGCGACTGGAACAAAATCCTCTCAGCATCAAAATACTACGCGGAAGCCTTTAGATTCTTCTGTCCAGGAGTAAAAATCGTCGTAGGCTCCGAGCTC
>Ga0315268_10001737_pt1 | contig 25063 bp, 18 predicted proteins | sample C1_top_MG_FD_204535 | JGI IMG/M metagenome (GOLD analysis project Ga0315268, IMG submission 204535) | Sediment microbial communities from Yellowstone Lake, YNP, Wyoming, USA - C1_top | ecosystem: Environmental > Aquatic > Freshwater > Lake > Sediment | place: USA: Wyoming | collected 2017-08-01
ACCGAGACGCACACTATCTGTCCGAAGTTCGTGGGGAAGTCGGCGCTGAAGGTGGCGGAACTGGCGCGGCTGAACGTGGCGCCCACTACGCGCGTGCTGGTGGCCCTGCTGGACAAGGTGGGACGCGAGGAGCCGCTGTCGGCGGAGAAATTGTCTCCGGTGCTGGCGCTGTATTTCGAAAAAGACCGGGCCGCGGCCATGGCGCGCTGTGTGGAGTTGCTGCGCTTCGGCGGCCTGGGCCACACCTGCGCCATTCACGCCAAGGACGACGCCGCCATCCGCGAATTCGGGCTGAAGATGCCGGCCTACCGCGTGGTGGTGAACAGCCCGGCGCCGCTGGGCTCGATCGGCTACACCACGCACCTGTTCCCGGCGATGACGCTGGGGTGCGGGGCCGCGGGCGGAAACATCACCTCGGACAACATCTCGCCGCTGCACCTGATCAACCTGCGGCGGGTGGCGCGGGAAACCAGACCAGTGGCCAGTGGTCAGTCGCCGGTGGCCAGTTGCGCCTGCCCGGTGGCAGCGAGCGGGTCCGCACAAGCAGACGTTCCCCCGCCCATTCCGACTGCGCCTGAACCTATGATCGAAGTTGGCGGTGGGGGGATGAAGTGGGCGGTAACGCGCGCGGTGGAGCGCTTCCTGGCTGCAAAGAACATCACTGTCGCAGGCGCCACGGCGCCGCCGGCGGTCAAAAGCGAAGCCGAGGCACAAGCAGCGTCTGGCGCCGATACGGGCCCGCCATCGACCATCGACCAACGGCCGTCGATTGCTTACAAGCCTAAGCCGCGGCCGGTGGCGTTTGTCAGCGAGGCCGAGATCCGGGCCGCGGTAAAGAGCAAACAGAAGATCGTGGTCGGGCCCAAGACCATCGTCACTCCCGCCGCGCGCGACCTCGCCGCGGAGTATGATGTATTCGTTGCAGCGGAGTAGTCCCGCAAGCCCATGCCTGACGACCTTTCCAGCCTGAAAGACGATATGACGGCCTTCATCGAAGGCCACGGCATGCGCCGGTTTCACGGCTATGTCAACGAGGAAGTGCACAGCGTGATGTGGGACCTGGGCGGCAACGTCGATAGCTGGAAGGACTTTGTGGAACTGGCCAAGACCGCCGGCGGCAGTTTCCTGACCATGAACGAGGTGATCCTGGGGAAGGGCGACATCGAGTACCTGGTGGAGCGGCTGAGCAATTCCAACTACATCAACGACGAGGACATCGACGAAGCCCGCTGGCTGCGCGCCTACGTGGGCAAGACCGGGTTCGTGCAGCTCGGCTGGCCCTACCAGGGGACGATGTTTCTCTGCGAAATCTCCACCGACTGGTACGACCGCTACCAGCGCCTGCTGGACCTGGCCGAAGAGTACGGCGGCATCATGATCGACGAACTGAACGACGATCAGGATGATGAGAGGTAGTTGTTCGTTGTTCGTTGTTCGTTGTTCGAGAGCCGCGGGGACGAACAACGAATAACGAATAACGAATAACGAACAACGAATGCGCTGGCAACTGCGAGCCGCTGAGGAATCCGAGGTCGCGCGGCTGGCCGCCGAAGCCGGGCTGCCGCCGGTGATGGCGCGCCTGCTGGTGGCGCGCGGCGTGCGCGACGCGGCAGAGGCGCACCGCTTCCTGGCTCCCTCCCTCGATCACCTGCATTCTCCCTACGCCATGCTGGGCATGGACAAGGCGGTGGCGCGGCTGCGGACCGTCATTGCCAACCGCGAGCCCGCGCTCATCTATGGCGACTACGACGTGGACGGCACGGTCGCCATCGTGATCCTGAAGACGGCCATCGAGTTGTGCGGCGGCACGGCCGAGTTTCACGTGCCGCACCGCATCCGCGACGGCTACGGGATGAAGGACGACGTGATCGAGCGCGCGGCCGCCGGCGGGGTGCGCCTGATCATCAGCGTGGACACCGGCATCCGCGCTTTTGCCGCGGCGGAGACCGCCCGCCGGCTGGGGCTGGACCTGATCGTCACCGACCATCACCTGCCGGACCAAGACGAAGGCGTGCCGCAGGCCACGGCCGTGCTCAACCCCAACCAGGCTGGCTGCGGATATCCGTGCAAGGCGCTGTGCGGCGCCGGGGTGGCGTTCAAGCTGGCGCAGGCGCTGCTGGAGGAAAAGGGGCGCGCGCGCCTGCTGCCGTCGTTCTTGAAGATGGTGGCGATCGCGACCATCGCCGATGTGGTGCCGCTGGTGGGGGAGAACCGCGTATTCGCCAAGTTGGGGCTCGATGGCCTGCGCCAGCCGGTGAACGCCGGGCTGAAGGCGCTGCTGGAAGCCGCGTCACTGGCGGGCTCGCGGCGGCTGACGGCGGGCGACGTGGCCTTCCGGCTGGCGCCGCGGCTGAATGCCGCCGGGCGCATGGACGTGGCGCAGGACGTCATCGAACTGTTCAGCGTGAAAGACGGCGGGCGGGCGCGCGAGATCGCCGGCCGGCTCAATCAGCTCAACGCCGAGCGGCAGCAGGAAGAGCAGCGCATCGTGGATGCGGTGGAGGAACTGCTGTCCCGGTCGCCCGAGATGCGCGATGGCTTCTGCCTGGTGCTGGACGGCGAGGGATGGCACCGCGGCGTGATCGGCATCGCGGCCACGCGCGTGGTGGAGCGCTACGGACGGCCGGCGTTGGTGTTGTCGCGCGAAGGCGGCGAGGCGTACGGCTCGGGGCGGTCGATTCCGGGGTTTCACCTGCTGGAGGCGCTGGAGTCGTGCCGCGATATGTTTACCCGCTTGGGCGGCCACGCCCACGCCTGCGGGTTCTCGCTGCCGGCGGAACGCGTACCCGCGCTGCGGCGGGCGCTGGACGAGTACGCCCGCGCGCGGCTCACCCCCGCCGATTTCGAGCCCCTGCTGGAGTACGACGGCGAGCTGGCGCTGGAGCAGATCACGCCCGCGCTGTACGACCAGTTGCAGCGCCTGGAGCCGTTCGGGATGGGCAATCCCGAGCCGGTGTTTGCGGCGCGGGCGGCCCGCGTGACTCTGCCCCCGCGCGTGCTGAAGGACAAGCACATCAAGCTGCGGCTGGCGCAGGCGGATGGGGCCGGGGTCGCGCGCGGCATTGACGCCGTCGGCTGGCGCATGGCGGAGCGGGTGCAGCAGGCGGCCATCCTGGCCGGCGACACCGTGGACGTGGCCTTCACCATCGAACGCAACACGCACCCGGAATACGGCGGCCTGGAGCTGCGGATCGAAGATGTGGTGAGCACCGCAGTCGCGGCGGCGAACCAGTCCTGAAACCTCAAAGACATTGCGGCCCCGGATTTCTCGCGCATTTGCCAGTCCACCCGGGACTCGTGCCGCCAGCTCGGAATGAATAGAATGCACCTGACGGCGCGGCTGAAATGGCTCGCCGTCAACGCGCACTACGGGGGAAGGCATGAGGAATAGCAAGCTTAAGCTGCTGGTACTGCTGTTGGTCTGCGTGCTCGGTGTGGCGGCACAGGGACAGCCCGCCGCCACTCAGTTCCAGATCACTTTCCCGGCGTCGGTCCATGCCGGGCCGGTCACCGGGCGCGTGTTCGTCATTCTGGCGCGCCAGGAGCGCCGCGAGCCGCGCCTGCAGGTCGGCTGGTGGATGCAGCAGACGCCGTTCTTCGGCGCCGACGTCTCCCAGATGCAGCCAGGCCAGGCGGCCGTGATCGACGCGCGCACGCTGGGCTTCCCCCCGAAGAGCCTGAAGGACGTGCCCGCCGGCGATTATTACGTGCAGGCGCTGATGAACATTTACACCGAGTTTCACCGCGCCGACGGGCACACCATCTGGGCGCACATGGACCAGTGGGAGGGCCAGCAGTTCAACATCTCTCCCGGCAACCTGTTCAGCGAAGTGCGGAAGGTCCATCTGGATCCCGCCGCCGGCTACGAGGTGAAACTGGAGCTCACCAAGGTGATCCCGCCGGTGAACGTCCCGCCCGACACCCGGCACGTCAAGCGCATCAAGTTCGAAAGCAAGGTGCTGAGCAAGTGGTGGGGGCATGCGATGTACCTCGGCGCCACCGTGCTGCTGCCCAAGGATTACGACCAGCACCCCAACCGGCGCTATCCCGTGATCTACGTGCAGAACCATTTCAGCCTGCGCGCGCCGTTTGGCTTCCGGGAAGAAGGCCAGGAGCAAGACGGCGACCACGGCGAGCGTGCGTTCTCGCGGGCCTGGGCGGCGGACGATTTCCCGCGCATGATCGCCGTCACCTTCCAGCATCCGACGCCCTTCTTCGACGACTCCTATGCCGTCAACTCGGCCAACCAGGGCCCTTACGGCGACGCCATCATGCAGGAGCTGATTCCGTATCTTGAGGAGCACTTCCGCATCCTCCGCCAGCCCTACGCCCGGGTGCTCACCGGCGGCTCCACCGGCGGCTGGGAGTCGCTCGCGTTGCAGGTGTTCCATCCTGACTTTTTCGGCGGCGCCTGGACCTTCTTTCCCGACCCGATCGACTTCCGCCGCTACCAGTTGGTGAACATCTACGAGGACGAAAGCGCGTTTGAGGCGCCGGGGTTCACTTATATGGTGCCGGAGCGGCCTATGATGCGCACGGTCGAGGGCCAGGTCACGATGACCGTGCGCCAGATGAGCCAGTTGGAAGAAGTGCTGGGCAGCCACGGCCGTTCCGGGCAGCAGTACGAGGAATGGGAAGCGGCGTACGGCCCGGCCGGAAGCGACGGCTACCCGCGTCCGCTGTGGGACAAGCTCACCGGCAAGATCGACCGCGAGGTCGCCTTCTACATGCGCGACCACGGCTTCGACCTGGATCATTATCTCCAGAAGAACTGGGCCAGGATCGGTCCGCAGTTAGTCGGCAAGCTCCACCTCTACTGCGGCGACATGGACAACTTCTATCTCAATCTCGCCGTGTATCTGGCCGAGGACTTCCTGAAAGACACCAGCAACCCGTATTACGCGGGCTCGTTCGCCTACGGCCGCCCTATGAAGGGCCACGGCTGGACCCCGATGAGCAGCGCCGAGCTGGTGAAGGTGATGGACAAGCAGGTGGAGGAAAACGCGCCGAAGTAGTTGGTCAGTCTGTCAGCCTGGACGAATAATGCCGGCCTCAGCGGCTGAAGCCGCGCTCATTTTGCGGCCTTTACGGACGGCCTGAAGGCCGTCCCCTTCAAGGAACCGCAGTTAATCAGGGCTTCCTTAGCTCTTAAGCTCTTAGCTTTTAGCTTTTAGCTCTTAGGGAAGCTCTGATCAAGCGCGTCGCCGGTCCCTCAGCGGCTGAAGAGGCTGCGGAAAAATTCCGAACAGCAGGTTCCTCGGGGACTAACGAGCACCCCAACACGCGAAAACCGCGCGTGCTGCGGACCCCGCTCAGTCCCCTCGGAATGACACAAATGAAGGGTTTCTTCGGCGCGGCTTCCTAACTCATAACTCCCTCAGCGGCTGAAGCCGGGCTCATTTTGCGGCATTTACGGACGGCCTGAAGGCCGTCCCCTTCAAGGAACCGCAGTTAATCAAGGCTTCCTTAGCTCTTAAGCTCTTAGCTTTTAGCTTTTAGCTCTTAGGGAAGCTCTGATCAAGTGCGTCGCCGGTCCCTCAGCGGCTAGAGAGGCTGCGGAAAAATTCCGAAAAGCAGGTTCCTCGGGGACTAACGAGCACCCCAGCACGCGAAAACCGCGCGTGCTGGGGACCCCGCTCAGTCCCCTCGGAATGACACAAATGAAGGGTTTCTTCGGCGCGGCTTCCTAACTCCCTCAGCGGCTGAAGCCGGGCTCATTTTGCGGCATTTACGGACGGCCTGAAGGCCGTCCCCTTCAAGGAACCGCAGTTAATCAGAGCTTCCCTAACTCCCAACTCCTAACTCCCAACTCCCTCAGCGGGTAAAGCCGCGCTCATTTTGCGGCCTTTACGGACGGCCTGAAGGCCGTCCCCTTCAAGGCCTGAAGGCCCTTTCCTTCAAGGAACCGCAGTTGATCAGGGCTTCCCTAACTGAGAAACTGACCTGCTGACAAACTGCTAGACCCCCACCGAGCTGCGCAGGATTTCCCGGAAGCGCGACACCTGCTCGCGCTCGCCGGCGTTTTCGGCCAGGAATTCCAGCCCGTAGTAGTAGCCGGAGCGGTTGCGCACCGCGCACCATATGCGCAGCGGGTCGCCGCAATAAGGAGCGGTGAATTCCAGCTCCACCTGTTCGCCCAGCGACAACTCCACCCCGGCGAAGATGCACATCCCGCCCTGGTTCAACTCGGTGCCGCGCCCGCTGACGCGGCTGGTGTGCAGGGCGCGGTGCACGATCAGGCGCACCGGGACGTGGATGTCGTAGCGCTTCCAGCGGCGTGCCACCGCAAACGGGTCGGACTGGGGGACGGCGTTCATAGCTTAATCCTAGGACCGCTGCCGCCGCGGACGCGAGATTACGCCGGTGCCGTGTACTCTCGGGACAGGGGCCGAAAACCGGACCCCTCGCGCCTGATAAAGTAGTGGGTTATCCCATCGCGGAGAAGGCAATCATGGCGGAACTGCGCAAGCTGGGAAACACGGAATATCAGATTACGCCGATTGGCTTCGGCACCTGGGCCATCGGCGGCGACTGGGCCTTCGGCTGGGGCCAACAGGACGATGCCGAATCGCTGGCCGCCATCCGGCATGGCCTGGACCTGGGCATCAACTGGATCGACACTGCGGCCATCTACGGCCTGGGCCACGCGGAAGAAGTGGTGGCGCGCGCGCTGGAGGAGCTGGGCAGCTCGCGGCGTCCCTACGTGTTCACCAAGTGCAGCCTGGTGTGGGACGCCAAAGGCAGCGTGTCGCATTCGCTGAAGCGCCAGTCCATCCGCCGCGAATGCGAGGCCAGCCTGCGCCGCCTGCGCACCGATAGGATCGACCTCTACCAGGTGCACTGGCCGGCGCAACCGGGTTCGCCGCCCGACGTTCCCGTACCCGACCTGGAAGAAGGCTGGGGCGCCATGGCCGAGCTGCAGCGCGAAGGCAAAGTGCGTTACATCGGGGTCTCGAACTTCAGCGTGGCGCAGATGGAACGGGCGCGCCGCATTGCGCCCATCAGCTCGCTGCAGCCGCCCTATTCCATGCTGATGCCCGGCATCGAGCAGGAGGTGCTGCCCTACTGCCGGCGCCACCATATCGGCGTGATCGTCTACTCGCCGATGCACTCCGGGCTGCTCACCGGCAGCTTCTCGCGCCAGCGCGTGGCCTCCCTCGCGCCCGGCGACTGGCGCCGCAACAGCCCATCGTTCCAGGAACCGGCGCTGTCGCGCGCCCTGGAACTGGTGGAAGTGTTGCGCCGGATCGGCCGCCGTCACGGCCGCACCCCGGGCGAAGTGGCTATCGCCTGGACGCTGCGGCTGCCGGAGGTGACCGGCGCCATCGTGGGCGCGCGCCGTCCACAGCAGGTGGACGGCTTTATCGGCGCCATGGATTTCCGCCTCACCGGCGCCGAGTTGCGCGAAATCGAGCAGGCCCAGCCCGAGCCGGTGGGGCTGATATAGGCTTTGGGCTTTGGGCTTTGGGCTTTGGGCTTTAGGCTCCAGGCTGGATTATTCGCAAAACTCCCCTGGTGTCATCCTGAACCCCACCGCCGCGTTTGTTTCCGGCCCGCCGCTTTTGCGGGCTGGGCGGCGGTGGGGTGAAGGACCTGCTGTTTTCTTTGCCCTTGGTTGTCCGGGTCACGCCGCCAAAAGCAGGTCCCTCGACGCGGGCCGCGCAACGCGTCCAGCCCCTTCCGCTTCCGCTCCGCTCGGCGTCAGGGCAGGCTCCCCCGGGCTGGACGCGTTTCTGGCGCGGCCCTCGCTCGGGATGACACTCGTAAAATTTCCGTCTTCGTGAATAATCCGGGTTGGGCTTCAGGTTCTGGGCGATGTCATCCTGATCTTGGGCCGTCATTCTGAGCCTGGTGCTGCTTTTTCGCGCACCAGGCTCAGGAGCCATGCTTTTCGTCGAAGTCTCCACTGCCGTTCCCCATTCGAATTTCCGCACATCAACGCGTGACGGCGGACACAGCCGCCTCGTCCGCCCCCGGGACACAGTAATGGGTTGCGCCGTTCAGTTTCTCGAAGCTCAGGAGAGCACATGGCAGACACGCTGGCCACCAAACGAGCGGATTTGGCCGGGCCGGGCATCGGCGATTACGCCCAGTTGGAAAAGATCCTGCCCCGGGACTACCGCTCCCTGCTCACTCCCAGGGAAACGCAGCAGGCGATCTTCGCCGTCAAGCAGTACATCGAGGAAAACCTCTGCGAGCAACTCAACCTGATGATGGTCACGGTGCCGCTGATCGTGGACGTGGAAAGCGGCGTCAACGACATGCTGGACCGCGACGGCTCCCGCACCCCCATCCAGTTCCACATCTCCAACGATTACGACAAGCACCCGGTGGATGCCCAGGTGGTGCAGGCCGCCACCAAGTGGAAACGCGTGGCGCTGAAGCAGTTCGAATGCAAAGTCGGCGAGGGCATCTGCACCGACATGCGCGCGGTGCGCAAGGACTACTTCCTCGACCACGATCATAGCTGCTATGTCGATCAGTGGGACTGGGAACGGGTCATCACCGCCGAGCAGCGCAGCCTGCATTTTCTGAAGGAAATCGTGGGCAAAATCTGGCAGGTGATCACGGGCGCGGAAAAATACGCCCTGGAGAACTTCCCCAAGCTGCGGGACCCGCGCTATCCCACGCTGCCGGACCAGCTCACGTTTCTGCACGCCGAGGAAATCCTGGAGATGTTCCCCGACCTGCCGCGCAAGCAGCGCGAGACGCAGATTTTGCAGAAGCATCCGGCGGTGTTCATTATCGGCATCGGGTGGCCGCTGGCCGATGGCTTGCCGCACGAGAACCGCGCCGCCGATTACGACGACTGGATCACCGATACCTCGGCGCACACCGGCAAGCCGACGCACGGGCTCAACGGCGACATCCTGGTGTGGAACCACGTCACCAAGCGGCGCCACGAGCTCACCAGCATGGGCATCCGGGTCACGCCGGAAACCCTGCCCCAGCAGTTGCAGATGGCCGGGCTGATGGACTTCATGAAGTTCCCCTATCACCAGGCCATCGTGAGCAGCCGTATTCCGCTCTCCATCGGCGGCGGCATCGGGCAGGCGCGCACCCTGATGCAGTTGCTGCGCAAGGCGCACCTGGGCGAGGTCACGGTCACGGTGTGGCCCACGATCCTGAAGGAGATGTGCGCGAAGAAAAACATTTTTGTCCTGGAGTAGGTGTAGGGGCGGAGTTTATTCCGCCAGGTTTGAGGGCTTTAGCCGGCGATGAACTCTCCATGCCACGGCGGAGTTCATCGCGGTTAAAGCCCTCTTTTTTGGCCCGGCAGTGCAGTCTCAAAAGTCCTGGCGCCTCGGTGCGCCTGTGCGGCCGGCGCAGGCGCAACTTACTGCTGAGTTCCGCGTTTACGGATGTTCCCCAGCCAATAGTCGCCCGGGCCGGCGACGTTCAACTGGGCGGTGATGCGGTCGCCGGGGGCGAGGGCGGCCAGCGCGGCCTCGTCGCGCACCGGAAAGTCCATGGTCATGGCCCGCATGTAGCCGGGGATCTCCTCGTGCTTGACCTTCAGGATGCGCTGGTTCTTGCGGACCTCGACCACCGTGCCGCGCAGCTCGTACTTCTTCACGGCCTGCGATTCCGCTTTGGAGGACTGCGCCTGCGGCTGCGATGACGGTTGTGACTGGCAGCCCAGCAGCAGAAGCGCGGTCAAGCACATGACAATCACACGCATGGGTTACACCAGCTAATGGCTAATGGCTAATCGTTAATTGCTAATAGCTGTTCTTGGCGGAAGCGTGTCGGAGTCGAACCGACCCTCGGCAGCGCAAAGCTGTCGAGCGCTGGTTTTGAAGACCAGGAGGATCACCGGACCCCATGCGCTTCCGCAGGCTTTAGGCTCAAGGCACTAGGCTCCAGGCGAGAACGGGCTTCAGTTTAGCAGCGGTCCCACGTCAGCAGCAAAGACGGGCCGTCTTCCGGCCGCGGAGCGGCGGAATTCGTTAGCCCAGCGCGGCAGCGCTGGGGAGGTGGGGCAACACTGTCGAGCGCCAGCGGCGCGGCACATTCGCATCTCACCGCATTCCTAAATCAGCTAACCCGCGCTGCCCACCCGCGATTCTCCCGTCTTCCTCTGGTGCAGCAGCTCCACCACCGCCTGGTACAGCCGCGAGCGCAGGTCGAAGCGCTCGTTGGCGCGGGTGATGTAGCGCACGATGATGGTCACACCCAGGGGAGTGGGGCGCAGGTTGATGGCGGGCGCGGCGGAGAATGCTTTCACGCCGTAGCCGCGGGTGGCGTGCTGCCATTCCTGTTCCGCTACCCGCGCCGTGCTCTCGGTTTCCTTCTGGATCAGTTGCAGGATGGCGTCGGTCATCGGGTAGGGGTCCTGGCCGGCGGGCACCAGGATTTCCAGGGTGTCCCACAGCCACTGCCCGGTGGTGGAGAAGTTGAAGTAGTGTCCCTCGATGGCGAAGCTGTTGACCAAGGTCACGCGCCGCCCGGTAGGATGCCCGGCTTCCGCCCAGTTCCCGGTTTCCAGCAGGATGGTCCGCAGCAGGCCGATTTCCACTACTTCGCCGACAATGCCGTTGATCTCCACCCAGTCGCCCACGCGGATGCCGTTCTTGCCCATGAGCACGAACCAGCCGAAGAAGGCGACAATGAAGTCCTTCAGCGCCACCGTCAGGCCGGCGCCCGCCAGCGCGATGATGGTGGACAACTGGTTCGGCGAGCCCACCAGCACGAACAGCCCCAGCACTACCCCGAGGCCCTGCACCACGGAGCGTCCGACCAGCGAGACGGCGGCCACGCGCCGCCGGTCGCCTCCCAGGCGCCGCGCCAGGCGTTCCACGCCGGCGCCGCCGAGAATCACCGCCAGCACGATCACCACCAGCCACAGCGCCCCTTGCAGCATGGCATGCACGCTGGCCAGCATCTGCCCGCCGACCACTGCCGTCCAGTCGCCATAGACCTGCGCCAGTTGCTGCATGTCCTGGATGCGGAGGCTGTATTCGCCGAGCGTCTTGCGGTCGGCGGACTGGCGGTCGATAGCGGCCACGGCTGCGGCGCCTTCGCCGGCGGCGGGGTTCGCAGCGAGCTCCGCCGCCAGCCGTTGCTCGAGCTGCCGGTGCTTGGCGGTGAGGTCAGCCGCGGCCGTTGTGGCTTGCTGCCGCGCTTGCAGCAGTTGCTGCTGCTTCGAACGCAGGCGCCACCATTGCCGGAGTTGCGCCAGCAGCGTGCCCGGGGCCTGGAACGAAGGCCGTGTCCAGGGCGCCACGGGCTGCATCTGATCGCCGTGCTGCGCCGCCTGGTGCTGGTTGAAGAGCCGCTTGACGGTGCCTTCCGGGTCGCCCCCGGCACGCAGCAGCTCGTTTTTGGCGTCCGCCAGTTCGTCGCGGTGCAGCGCCAGCTCCGCCGAGGCCAGCAGCAACTGCTCCTGCAGCTTCTCGGTTTGTTTCCCTCGGCTGGCGGCCAGCGCCGAGCTTAACTGCCGCACCGACTCATTGGCGTCGTCGACCTCGGTTTCCACTTGCCGGATCTTTTCGTGCAACTGCCGGGTCTCGGGGTTTTCCGGCGGAGGATGGTTCCTGGCGTCGCGCAAGGCGCTGGTGAAGGCCAGGTCCACGGCGTGGTCGGCCAGGTTGAGGGCATCGCGCGAGAGCAGCGCCTCTTCGCGCGTGACGGCGAGCTTGTCCAGTTGCTGGGCGGTCTGCAGCGGCTGCTGGTCCACCACCCGCCACTGCGCCGAGGAGCGGCTGCGCCGCGTGGCGACGCTCTGGCTGCGGGTGAACCACATTCCCACCCCGGCGGCGGCGGCCAGCAGCAGCCCGGCCAAAAACACGTATCGGCGGCGGCTTTTTCCCATGATTCTGGCTGGCTGAAACTCCGTTCAGTATACGGGAATTCGTCGTCGGCCGAGGGTTCTCGGTTTTCGGTTTTCGGTTACCGGCTTGCGGTTTCCGGTTTTCGGTTGTGGTTTTCGGTTATCGGCTTGCGGTTGTCGGTTCGGTTGTGGGTGATCGGTTCCTGGTTGCCGGTCACGACCTGCCCCGGAGGGGCAACTGAAAATAGCCCAGCACTTCAGTGCTGGGGCAGCGCGCGATCCAAAGCCAAAGTCCCGTAGGGACGACTGAGATCACCGGCAACCGAAACAGGAACCGCTTTTCGGCTGGCGCCGGCCGTCCATGCGCGGGCGCGGACAAACGAACCGACAACGGACAACGGACCGCTACGCCGCCACGTCCTTGCTGCTGACCGGTATCTTCTTCGTCGAAAGATACCAATCCTTCACCTCGACAGTCTTGTCGTGGACGCGCTTTTCGGCATCGGCCTGGGTGGCGGGCGCGGGCACCACCACCGGCTCTCCCGGGGTCCAGTCGGCGGGCGTCGAGCAGGTGTTCTTGTCCGCGGTTTGCAGCGCCTCGAACACCCGCACCAGCTCATCCACGCTGCGTCCCAGCGACATCGGGTAGTACAAAATCGCGCGAATCACACCCTTGGGATCGATGGCGAACACCGCGCGCACCGCCGCCGTGTCGCTCACCGCCTCGTGCACCATGCCGAAAGCCTGCGCTACCTTCTGGTCGAGATCGGCGATCACCGGGAACGGCACCTTGACGCCGAACTTTTCCTCGATGTTGCGCACCCACGCGATGTGCGAGTACACGCTGTCAATCGAGTTGCCGATCAGTTGTACGTTGAGGCGCTCGAAATCCGGATAGCGCCTGGAGAACGCCACGAACTCGGTGGTGCACACGGGGGTGAAATCTGCCGGGTGCGAGAACAGCATGACCCACCTGCCCTTTTTGGTGAAGTCGCTGAGGTGGATGATGCCATGGGTGGACTTCGCCTCGAAATCCGGCGCCGGCTCATTGATGCGGGGGAACTTGGTCTCCGTACTCATGTCGCTTCTCCTGGAGATTTGAGGTCTATGCCACGGAAAATTTCCTCGACACGGAGACACGGAGGCACGGAGGGGAAAAAACCGACAATTTCTTGCTCCGTGTCTCCGTGTTGGCGGTCGTACCCGGTACAATACGGGTCTTAAATACAGGACTACCGATGCCGAAAACAGCACGCCGGTTTCAGTTTGTTCAGCTCGACGTTTTCACCGCGACGCCGCTGGAAGGAAATCCGCTGGCGGTGTTCCCCGACGCGCGCGGCCTGAGCGACGCCGAAATGCAGGCCCTGGCCCGCGAGACCAACCTGTCGGAAACCACCTTCGTCCTGCCGCGCGATGCGGAAACGGAGCGCGAGCGCGGGCATCGCGTCCGCATCTTCACGGTGCAGGAGGAACTTCCGTTTGCCGGGCACCCCACCCTGGGCACGGCCATGGTGCTGCGCGGGGCCAGCGGCGCCGAGACCGTCTGGCTCGACCTCAAGGTGGGCAAAATCCCGGTGCGCTTCCGCCAGGACGAGCACGGGCTGCTGTACGGCGAGATGCAGCAGCGCGACCCCGAGTTCGGCGCCAGCCATGAGCGCGGCGCCGTGGCCCGCGCCACCGGCCTGGGCGTAGACGACATCGATCCGGACTTGCCCATCCAGGACGTTTCCACCGGGCTCACCTTCACCATCGTGCCTCTGCGCCGGCTGGCCATCGCGCAGCAGTTGCGCCTGGACTGGAACCGCGCCGCCGAATACCTGCGCCGCGACCTGCCCACCCGCTTCTTCTATTTTGTCTGCCGCGAAACCGTGGACCCGACGGCCCGCCTGCACACCCGCATGATCTTCTACAACGGCGAAGATCCCGCCACCGGCTCCGCCGCCGGCTGCACCGCCGCCTGGATGGTGGCGCACGGCGTGGCAAAACCGGACGAGAGCGTCGTCATCGAGCAGGGCCTGGAGGCGAAGCGCCCCAGCCGCATCGTGGTGCGGGCCGGGCGGCAGGATAACCGAATCGTCAATGTGCGCGTCGGGGGCAACGCCGTCGAGGTGATGCGCGGCGAGGTATTTCTCTGAAGCACACCGCCAACGGGCGCGCCGCTGCTGGCCCGCGGAGAAATCTGTGACAAGAAAAAGTTTTCCACTAGGCCAGCTTCGTATTACCTTACGCGGCACTTTACAGACGGCGCGAACCTCCGTAGGATGCGCGCACCTGTTTTATTCGCCCTGATAGTGAAAAAGAATTCGGGCCGGATGGGCGCAGCTTTGGCGAGCGCGTCCCAGTTGCCACTTCGAGTACACGATGAAGCCCAAACGAACCATCCTCTGTGTCGACGACAACGAGCAATCTCTTTCCATCCGCAAAGTCATGCTGGAAACCCGCGGCTACCGCGTCATCGCCTGCACCAACGGCATGGAGGCGCTGGAGCAGTTCCGCAACGGCGGCATCGACCTGGTGCTCAGCGACCTGGTCATGCCCGGCCTGGACGGCCACAAGCTCATCGAGGCCATCAAGGAAATGTCGCCGCACACGCCCGCTATCCTGTTCTCCGGCAAGATCAGGGTCTACGAGCGCGACCTGCGCGCCGACGTCTTCCTCCCCAAGGGCATGTACGCGCCCCTGGAGCTGCTGGAGCGCATCCGCCTGCTGCTGGTGCGCAAGCGGGGCCCCAAGCGCGTGCTGCCCATAGCCATCATGGAGAGGCGCAACGGCGCCGCCGCCAGCTAGGGCGGATTATTCGCAAAACTTCCCTTTTGTCATCCTGAACCCTCCGTCTTCGTGAATAATCCGGGCTCGTCAGTCGCGGGTCGCCAGCCGGCAGTCGCCAGTCTTCATCGTCAGATCATCATCCAAAGTGCCGTAGTGTAACATCAGGTTTTGTCCAGACGTCGTGGATACCCGCTGGCGACCGGCGACTGGCGACTTTTCATGTCCGCAATCATCACCGTCGAAAACGTGACCAAGGTCTACCACGTCGGCAAAGTGGAGGTGCCGGCGCTGCGCGGGGTGTCTTTCGCGGTTGAAACCGGCGAGTTCGTCGCGCTGGTGGGACCGTCAGGCAGCGGCAAATCCACCCTGTTCTACATCCTGGGCGGGCTCACGCACGCCGACTCCGGCCGCGTGCTGGTGGACGGGGACGATTTCTCCCGCCTCTCCGACGCCGAGCGCACCCGCATGCGCAAGCGCAAGATCGGCTTCGTCTTTCAGAAGTTCAACCTGCTGCCCACGCTCAATGCGCGGCTCAATATCCAGATCGCGCAGGACATCGCCGGGCGCAACAACCAGGACAGCGCCTACTTCGACCGCATCGTGAAAATGCTCGGCATCGAGCGCCGGCTGGAACACCGTCCAGCGGAGCTTTCCGGCGGCGAGCAGCAGCGGGTGGCGCTGGCCCGCGCCATCATCAATCAGCCGGCCATCGTGCTGGCCGACGAGCCCACCGGCAACCTCGACACCAAGAACTCCGAAATCGTGCTCAACCTGCTGCGCCACACCAACCAGGAACTCGGACAGACGGTGCTGATGATCACCCACAACCCGGAAGCCGCCGCCTTCGCCGACCGCATGCTCTTCATGCGCGACGGCGAAATCGTGGGCGAAGAACGGACCGGCCGGTAAGTCCAGATTTCAGATTTCAGATTTAAGATTTCAGATTGGACATGGGGCGGCACACCAGGCTCAATCGCAACCGAGACCGCGGCAAATCTTAAGGAAGCTCTGATCAACTACGTCGCCGGTCCCTCAGCGGCTAAAGCCGCGCTCATTTTGCGGCATTTACGGACGGCCTGAAGGCCGTCCCCTTCAAAGAAGCGCAGTTAATCAGAGCTTCCTTAAGTCTTAAATCTGAAATCTGAAATAAGTCTTAAATCTGAAATCTGAAATCTGAAATTTCCTCTACCTCCGCTGCCGGCGCGCGCGCAGTTGGTACGCCTTGGCGAACGCCATCTCCGCCTCGCGGTTCATGCCTTGCGCCTGATACGCGTTGGCCAGCCAGGTCCACGCGCCCCCATCGTCGGGGGCCAGCCGTGTGGTCTGGGCGAAGGCATTGGCCGCCTCCTGGTACTGCTTCAGGTTCATGGCGGTCAGCCCGAGATTGAACCACGCCGCAGGCAGGCTGGGATTGAGGCTGACCGCCTTGCGCAGATCGGCGATGCCCTCGCCATTGCCCCCCAGTTGATTGCGCGCGATGCCCAGGTTCACCCAGGCGTCGGCGTCCTTGGTATTGATCTCGACAACTTTTTGGAACATGGCGCGCGCCTGCTGGTAGCGGCGGGTGCGCAGGTAGAGCACGCCGAGCTGCGACCGCGGCGCCGGATCGGAGGGCTTCAACTGCGCCGCCCGCAGCCAAGCCGCCTCCGCCGCGGGCTCCTGGTGATTGCGCGCATAGGCGGCGCCCAGCAGCGACCAGGCCGGCGCGTAATCCGGACGCGCCCGCACCACGCGCTGCAAGCCGCCGAGCGCCGCCGCCGTGTCGCCGCCCTTAAGCTGCTGTTCCGCCTGGTTCAGCCACACCACCGGGCGATGCACGCGGCGCGCCGCCAGCATGCATCCCAGCAACAGCAGCGCAAACGCCGCGAACAGCCACGGGCGCAGCCGCGAGGCCCGCGGCGCCGCCCCGCGAAAATCGCGGCTCAGCGCGGCGCCCAGCAGCAGACCGGCGAACAGCCCGCCCAGGTGGGCGCGATTGTCAATGCCGCCCTTGATGAAGCCGTAGGTCACCGTGTAGGCGGCGAACACCACCAGGCTGACCAGGGTGATGCGCAGGGCGCTGCGCGGCGCCGGCAGTCTGCCCAGGTACAGCGTGGCGATCAGCGCGCCGGCGACCCCGAAGATCGCCCCCGAAGCGCCCGCCGAAACCACCAGCGGATTGCCCGCCACGCTGGCCAGGCTGGCCGCGATTCCCGAGAGCAAATACAAGGCCACGAAGCTGCGCCAGCCATAAAGGTCCTCGGCCATCGTGCCCAGGTTCCACAGGGCCCACATGTTCAGCGTGAGGTGAACGATGCCGATGTGCAGGAAGGCCGCGGCCAGCAGCCGCCACCACTGGCCATCAAGAGTGAGCGGGCCGAAATTGGCGCCCCAGCGCAACAGTTGTTCGCTGCCGGGCTGGAACAGCGGAACGCCGCGCAGCACCATGACCAGGAAGACGGCGGCGTTGCTGCCCACCAGCGCGGCCGTGGCCGGCGCAAACCGCCCTCTTGCCCATACGCCTTGTGCCTGGGTGCTGATGCTACTCCGGCTCCACCATGCGGACGGTCAGCACCGGACAGGGGGCGTGGCTGACGACCTCGTAGGCGGTGGCCCACTTCAGGCGGCGGGCGAAGCCCACCGGCTGGCGCACGCCCAGCACGATTACCGCGGGCTTGTGCTCAGCGGCGACCGCCAGAATCTGCTCCGCCGCGATGCCGAATTCCACCAGGCACTCGGGCGGGCCGGCAAGCTGCGCGCTGGGCGGAATCAGGGCGCGCAGCCGGGCGCGGCCTTCCTCCACGATGCGCTGCTCCTCGCTGCGCGAGTGTGGCGTCTCCTTGCTGACGTGCAGCATGATCAGCCTGGCTGACTGGTGTTGCGCCAGCGACAAGGCGTAGCCGCCGGCCTTCAGGGAATGCGCGCTGAAGCCGGTGCAGAACAGGACGGGGCGGCCGGTGCCGCGCTCGGCGGCGCGGCGGGCGCGCGGGCCCACCATCAGCACCGGGCACGCCGCCTGCCGGAAGATGGTCTCCGCCACCGAGCCCAGCAGCAGCTTGCTCAGCCGGCTGCGCCCGTGCGTCCCGATCACCATCAGGTCGATGCTGAGTTCGCTGATCTTCCGCGACAGCACCTCCCAGGTGTCGCCCTGCTCCACCATCACCTGGTGGTCCACGCCTTCCAGATGGCCGGCGATCAGCAGGTCGGTCATGTGGCGCTGGGCGTCGCGCCAGGCGTTGTCGAGCGCGTACTGGCGGGCGTCGCCGGAGAGGAACTGAAAGGTGTCCGGCGGCACCACGTGCATCAGGTAAACCTTCGATCCGTAGCGGCGGGCGATGGCCAGGCTGGAGTGCAGCGCCGCTTCCGAGTTGGGATCGAAGTCGGTGGCCAGCATGATGTGCTGCAGCGAGATCGGCGTGGACTCGAGCGTCGGCGGGGCCGCGGCGGGTTGGACCGGCTTGTCGGCCATGGGGGCTCTGGAGCCCACCACGATAACACCGCGCAAAGCGCGGCTCAAGTGCGACGGCGGGTGCGGCACAGCCAGTCACTCGCAAGGATACCGGTATCTTCGATCCACTCTCCCGGCCATCTCCCGCCGGTATACAATTCCCGGCTCGACTTATCCATCCCCTTCGAGGTACGGCAATGAAATACGCGCGCGCTTGCGCCGTGGCTGTGCTGCTTCTGGGCTTGTCCGTTCCCCTGCTGGCCGCGCCTGCCGGCATCAAGACCCCTTCGCAGTTCCTGGGCTTCGAAGTCGGCGCCGACCGCAAGCTGGCCGACTATCACCAGATCGTCTCTTACTTCAGGATGCTGGCGGCCAGTTCACACCGCATCGAGATCGAGAACATGGGCGCCACCACGCTGGGCAACGAGTTCATCCTGGCGGCCATTTCGTCGGAAGAAAACCTGAAGAACAAGAAGCGCTACCAGGAGATCGCACGCAAGCTGGCCGACCCGCGCGGGCTCACGCCGCAGCAAATCGACGCGCTGGTGAAGGAAGGGAAGGTGATCGTGCTGGTCACCTGCAACATTCACTCCACCGAGATCGGCTCGTCACAGATGGCCATGGAGTGGGCGCACGCGCTGGTCAGCGCAGACGATCCCGAAACCAGGCGCCGCCTCGACAACGTCATCCTGCTGCTGGTGCCCTCGCTCAATCCCGACGGCCAGATCATGGAAGTCGACTGGTACCGCAAGAACCTGGGCACGCCCTACGAGGGCTCGCGCATGCCCTGGCTGTACCACCCCTACGTGGGCCACGACAATAACCGCGACTGGTACATGCTGACGCAGAAAGAAACGCAGGCCATGACGCGCGTGGTCTACCACGAGTGGTTCCCGCAGGTGTGGCTCGACGAGCACCAGATGGGCTCCAGCGGCCCGCGCCTGTTCGTGCCGCCTTACACCGATCCCATCGCCGCCTCCATCGACCCCCTGATGTGGCGCGGCATCAACGTCATCGGCACCACCATGGCATGGCGCCTGGAGCAGCAGCACAAGTCGGGCGTGGTCTACGGCTACGCCTTCGATCAGTACTGGCCGGGTGCTACCGAGGGCACGCCGGAGTTCAAGAACATCTTCGGGCTGCTCACCGAAGCCGCCTCCGTCCGGCTGGCCACGCCCATTGAGGTGCCCAACACGGAGCTCTCGGCCGGGGGCAAGGGGCTGACTGACTACCGCGTGACCGCCAACTTTCCCAACCCCTGGCCGGGCGGAACCTGGCGGCTGCGCGACATCATGGACTACGAGCGCATCGCCTCCGACGCGCTGCTGGAAACCGCCGACTACCACAAGGAAGACTTCATGCGCGGCACCGCCGATATGGCCATGGACCAGGTGCGCGCCGGCAAGCCTGACGAGTACTGGCGCATTCCGCGCCAGCAGGCGGATTCCGTGACCGCCGCCAAACTGGCTTTCCTGCTGCGCGACCAGGGCATCGAGGTGCTGGTGTGCGCCGACGGCAAGAACTTCCTCATCCCCACGGCCCAGCCCTACGGCCGCTACGTTTCCGAGCTGCTGGGCACCCAGCGCTATCCCAAGGTGCGGGTCGCGCCCGGCCAGCAGATTCTATCGCCTTACGATATAACTGCCTGGTCGCTGCCCCTGCTGATGGGCGTCGCCGCCGAGAAAGTCCTGCTTCCGCCCGGCGAAGCCAGCGGCGCCCGGCCCATCACCGACGCCGACTGGCCCGACGGCGGCCTCGTCGGCAGCGGCCCGGTCTATGCGCTCTCCCACCGCAGCAACAACGCCATCCGTTTGGTCAACGCGGTGCTGAAGAACAAGGGCTCGGTCGAGATTGCCAGGGAGCGCTTCGGCGCCGGCCACGGGAACTACCCGGCGGGCACCTTCCTGGTCGGCAACAGCGAGGGGCTGGCGGCGCTGGCCCGGAAGTTCCACCTCAAGCTGGAGGCGCTGCCGCAGCGCCCCAAGGTGGCCGCGTCCGTGCTGCACGAGGTGCGCGTCGGGCTCTACAAACCATGGCTGGCCTCCATGGACGAAGGCTGGACACGCTGGGTCTTGGAGCAGTACGACTTCAACCTGAAAAATCTGGATAACAAGGCGATCAAGGCCGGCAACCTGAACGCCGCGTTCGACGCCATCATCCTGCCGGACGTTAAGAAGGACATCATCGTTGACGGCAAGCCGAAGATGGAAGACCGTCCGGTGAAATACTGGGAGGAGCTGCCGCCCGAGTACGCCGGCGGCATCGGCAAGGAAGGCACCAAGGCGCTGAAGGAATTCGTCGAGAAAGGCGGCACACTGATCACCCTGGAATCCTCCGGCGAGCTGGTGGTCGACGAGTTCAACGTGCCGGTGGGCAACGCACTGGCCAAGGTGCGCCCAGATGAGTTCTCCGTGCCCGGCTCGCTGCTGCGCATTCAGCTCGATCCGAGCAATCCCATCTCCTACGGCATGGCGCAAGAGGCGGCGGCGTTTGTCGGCGACAACATCGCCTATCAGACCACACTTCCCGGGGCGGCTCTGTCGCGCTCCATCGTGGCCTTTTATCCCACCGACAGCGAGGACATCCTGCTCTCGGGATACCTTAAGGGCGCCGACTTGCTCGCCCGCCGCGCCGCCGCCGTCAGCTTCACCCTGGGCAAGGGCAACCTGGTGATGTTCGGCTTCGGCGTCCAGTATCGCGCCCAGACCGAAAGCACGTTCAAAATGCTGTTCAACGCCATTTACCTGGCGGGCATGAGCGATGCCGCGCTGGCCGTGAGTGGACAATAGGAAAGCCAGTGGGTGCCCCGTCCTAGCCCGGTTTTGGCTAGGGCGGGGTAGTTCACGCAGTGTAGCGTCCGCAGGTCCTATGTAGAAGTGCTAAGTGCTCTCGCCCCGGCCTAGGGTGTTTTAGGTAAGTTCCCTACTGCCTCCTCCCCTTGAGGGTAAGTCTGCGCCCTTCATAGTATTGACCTCGCCGCACACCTGCGGACACGTTCATGTCTGTCGCCTCCATCATCTGGACCTGCCTGGTCCCCGGCTGGCACCAGGGCAAGAAGCCCCGCCCCGGCATTTACCGCCGCATTCTGGAACAGATACGCCCGTGCTGGCCGCAACTGGCCGGCATCATGGCCCTCAGCCTGATCTCCACGCCGCTGGGCCTGCTGCTGCCGCTGCCGCTGAAGATCGTGGTGGACAACGTCATCGGCAGGCAGCCCCTGCCGCCGTGGCTGCGGGCGGCGGCGCCTGTGGGCGGGCGCACCTCGACCTTAATCATTGCGGCGGCGCTGTTGCTCGGCGTGGGCGTGCTGATGCACTTGCAGGCGCTGGCCAGTTGGCTGCTTCAAACCTACACCGGGGAAAAGCTGGTGCTCGATTTCCGCGCCCGCCTGTTCTGGCACGCGCAGCGCCTCTCGCTTTCCTTTCACGACGAGCAGGGCAGCAGCGACACCGCCTACCGCATTCAGCACGACGCCCCCGCCATTCAGTTCGTGACCATCCAGGGCGCCGTGCCTTTCATCGGCGCCATTCTCTCCTTTCTCGCCATGGTCTACGTCACCGCGCGCCTGGATTGGCAACTGGCGCTGATCGCCGTGGGACTGTCGCCCTTCCTCTTCCTGCTGGCGCGGCGTTCCAGCTCCAGCGTGCACGAGCGCTGGCACCAGGTGAAGGAGCTGGACAGCTCCGCCATGTCGGTGCTGGAGGAAGTCCTCACCTCGGTGCGGCTGGTCAAGGCCTTCGGGCGCGAGAAGCGCGAAGACGAACGCTTCCTGCTGCGCTCCAGCAAACGCATGTGGGGACAGGTGAAGCTGGCGGGCATACAGGCGGTCTATCACGTGGCCATCGGGCTGATGATCACCTTCGGCACGGCCGCCGCCATGGTGGTGGGCGTGCTCCACGTGCGCTCCGGCCTGCTCAGCCTGGGCGAGCTGTTGCTGGTGATGTCTTACATGGCGCAGCTCTACGAGCCGCTGCGCGTGGTCAGCAGCAAGATCCCCGAATCGGGCGCCTGGCTGGTTTCCCTGGAGCGCGCTTTCGCCCTGCTGGACCGCGATCCCGAAGCCCTCGACGTGCCGCACGCCAAGCCGCTACGCCGGGCCCAGGGCGAGCTGAAATTCGAAAACGTGTGGTTCTCCTACGGCGACGGCCACCCCGTGCTGCGCAACGTCTCGTTCCAGATTCCCGCCGGGGCGCGCGTGGGCATCATGGGCCGCAGCGGCGCCGGCAAAACCACCCTGGCAGGGCTGATGGCGCGCTTCTACGACGTCAGCGCCGGACGCATCCTGCTTGACGGGGTGGATATCCGCGACTACCGCCTGGCCGATCTGCGCAACCAGTACGCCATCGTGTTGCAGGACCCGGTGCTGTTCTCGACCAGCGTGGCGGAAAACATCGCCTTCACCCGCCCCGATGCCGGCGACAAGGAAATCGAGGCCGCCGCGCGCGCCGCCGGCGCCGAAGAGTTCATTCAGGAATTACCGCAGCGGTACCACACCCAGGTCGGCGACCGCGGGGCGCGCCTCTCCGGCGGTCAGCGCCAGCGCATCTCCGTGGCGCGAGCCTTCCTGAAAAACGCCCCCATCCTCATCCTGGACGAGCCCACCAGTTCCGTGGACACCGAAACCGAAGCTGAGATGATGGTCTCCACCGAAGCCCTGATGCGCGGCCGCACCACCTTCATGATCGCCCATCGCCTCAGCACGCTGCGCCAGTGCGACCTGTTGCTGGTGCTGGAAGACGGCGAAATTCGCGTCGTCCAGGGCGGGGCCGGGCAGTGGCAGCAGGCACCCTCATCCGGGCACGCCCACGCCGCCGCCGTGATGTAGTTTCCAGCGGGAATCTAAGCAGGGTTCCACGCTACGCCGCTCTTTTTGCCGCCACAGCGCCGGCCACCGCGCTCAGGCCAAGCACGCCCAGCGCCACCCACTTGCGATGCGTGTCCAGCCAGAGCTGCGGGCTGTGCGCTTCGGCGCGGCTGTCGAAATTCCCGTGCGCGCCCCAGTCCCCGGAGAGCGGATGGAACAGGTTGTTGGGGCGGTTGGGATCGTCGGCGCCGTCGTACTGCTGCGAATCGTAGCCAGTGTCGCCCAGGTAGTGGTCCAGGACGTCGGGCGCGACTTTGTTGCCCACGATCGCCATCACCGCCGAGCGGCCCACGTAGAACTCGCGCCGCGGATGATGAGCGGCGTAGTACACCGCGCGCGCCCCGACTTCCGGCTGGAAGATCGGCGGCACCGGCTGCGTCTTGCGCGGCATGCGGTTCAGCACCCAACTGAACTGCGGCGTGTTCAGCGCCGGCATGTGCACTTCGGTGATTTTGATCCTGCTCTTGTTGTGGATGAGCTCGCAGCGCACGGAAGCAAGAAACCCGCGCACGGCGTGCTTGGCGGCGCAGTACGCCGATTGCAAAGGAATGCTGCGGTAGGCCAGCGCCGAGCCCACGCTGACGATCACCCCGCGGTCGCGCGGCAGCATGCGCTTCAGCGCCGCCCGCGTGCCCCACACCTGCCCGAGATAAGTTACGTCGGTGACCCGCCGGTATTCATCGGGTTGAATGTCCTTGAATTCGGCGAAGATGCCGGCAAAGGCGTCGTTCACCCAGATGTCGATCGGCCCGAGCTCATTTTCCACCTGCGAGGCGGCCTCCTCGACCGCCGCGGGATCGGCGACGTCGCAGGGCAGCGCCAGGGCGCGGCCGCCCATCTGTTCCACTTCGCGGCGGGCGGCTTCCAGGCCGTCGCGGCCCCGGGCAATGAGTCCGATGTGCGCGCCACGGGCGGCGAATTCGCGCACGATGGCGCGCCCCAGCCCGGCTGACGCGCCGGTGACCACTGCGATTTCGGGCTTCTTCATTTCTCCCCCTGCGTCTTATGTCGGAAGACGATCAGATGCTTGAAGGCGGACGAAGCTATCTGCTATAGATGCTGCCGCGGCGACATTCGTGGGCCTGGCAGGCGGTGGTAGGTTCTTTCGCGCGCATCTGGGATGTGGCCGGGCGAGGCAGAATTTGGGTGGAAGCGCGGGATGAAGGGACGGTAGAAAAGCAATGGCCGGGGAGCGCGGAATAAAACAGCGGAAAACGTCCCGTCTGTCCCCGGGTTCCCGGGTTCCCCGGGTTCCCCGGGTTCTATGTCCAAGCCAGCCTACAGCAACTGTGGTTTTGCTATAGAAGGCTAAGAGCCCGCCGCTGGCCGCGAGGATCCCGCAGTGATAAGCGCTCTCAGCCTATTTCCGGTGCTCAATCTGCCAATATATGAACCCGAACGCCGTTATTCAGCATACAACTAAAAAGCGGGACGCGCTACTACTGGCGGCTACGGCCTGTGGGTCTCATTTCTGGGTAGTTGCGCCGCCTCACAACAGCCTCAGGCGAGTACAATTGGCAACCGATTTCGGAGGTTTGAAATGCCAGAGCACACTTCAGAGCTGGCGGTAATCGTGTCCAGGTTGGACGGACTGGAGAGGCAAAACCGAAAGCTGAAACAGCTATTGTTGGGCATTCTGGTTATCGCGACAGTGTTAATTCTGATGGGCCGGTGGCCCACTCAAGCCCGGTTTTGGCTTGAGTGGGGCAGTTCGATCTTCGGGCACAATCGGCCGGCTGCGCGTTCGCGTTTGTTTGCTGTCCACTGCGATTCGATCTCCACACGGCCCTCGCACCCGGTCGCGTAATTAACGAAGCTGCTCCACGGCCAATCCTCGGGCCGCTCGCATAACCCGCGCTTCACCGGATTGCGGTGGATATAGCGCAGCTTCTCCACGAATCTTTCATGGCTGCGCAAGTTGTGGTCGTAATACCGCTTCTGCCAGAAATGTTCCGCGGCGCCGATCAGCCTCCCTGCTTCAGAGATTTCACCGCATCGGCGAGAGAAGCCGTTTCCGGCTCGCTGAGCAGCAGGTGAACATGCTCCGGCATGACGACATATCCATAAACCCGCAGCCGACACGCGCGGCGCACGCGCTCCAAGGCAGCCGCGAAGGTGTGCTTCGCTTCCGGCGTGAGAAACAACTGCCGTCGCCGATAGCAGCAGAACGTGACGAAATGGCTCTGCCGTGATTGCTGGTAGCGTTTCAGTCCCCAGGGCACGGTGGAAG
>Ga0315268_10001738_pt1 | contig 25048 bp, 30 predicted proteins | sample C1_top_MG_FD_204535 | JGI IMG/M metagenome (GOLD analysis project Ga0315268, IMG submission 204535) | Sediment microbial communities from Yellowstone Lake, YNP, Wyoming, USA - C1_top | ecosystem: Environmental > Aquatic > Freshwater > Lake > Sediment | place: USA: Wyoming | collected 2017-08-01
AGTGGAAGCCTGTCAGGTGCGTCAAAACGCTTAATACGACTTCGACAGCCGATGCGTGCGCCAAAGAAGGCGCCTGCCGAACCTCCGAAAATCGTCTACGTGTCGCTGGAATCGTTGCAGGGCAAATAGGAGGAGAGGAAGCGCACATGGGAAAATTGACAGCAAAACTCTTCGACCTAAAAGGCACAGCGGTCGGCAAGGTTAAAGTGCCCAAAGTTTTCCAGACACCCATCAGACCAGACGTCATAAAACGCGCAGTCATCACCATTCAATCTCACAGATTTCAACCACAGGGACGAGACCCCATGGCGGGAAAGAGAACAACAGCCGAATCACGGGGCGTAGGCCTAGGAATAGCACGATTACCAAGAGAAAAGGGCAGAGGCGACAGAGCCAGATTCGCGCCGGGAACTGTAAGCGGCAGAGCCGCCTTTCCGCCTCGCGTAGCAAAAAGAATATGGAAGAAACTGCCGCAGAAAGAGATGCAACTCGCATTGCGTTCTGCCATAGCAGCAACAGCTTCTAAAGAGACGGTTGCCAACCGTGGACACGCCATTGAAGACGTGCCAGATTTTCCCTTGGTTATTGCTGACGAGTTTCAAACGTTGAAAAAGGCGAAGGAAGTGGAAGAAACTTTGACTGCGCTCGGTGTATTAGCGGATATTTACCGCGTTAAAGACAGCAGAAAGGTCCGAGCGGGCAAGGGCAAAATGCGAGGAAGAAAGATGAAGCAAGCCGTAGGACCATTGATTGTTATAGACAAGAATGATGGAATAGCCGAAGCCGCGCGCAACCTTCCAGGAGTCGAAGTCTCAACCGTTGAAAATTTGAACGCTGAAATACTCGCCCCTGGTACACACCCGGGCCGTTTGACGATTTGGGTAGGCTCAGCGTTTGAAAAGCTCAACACGAGATTCGGAGGCGCAGATTAAAATGGATCCATACGAGGTTATTCTTTATCCAGTCATGACTGAAGTCGCAAGTCGTGTGCTTGAATCGGAGAACAAACTGGTTTTCGCGATTAACTTGAAAGCCACAAAAAAGGACGTCAAAAACGCCGTGGAACAGCTCTATGAGGTAAGAGTGGAAAAAGTCAATGTCGTGTTAACGCCAAAGGGCGTGAAGAAAGCCTTCGTGCGCCTGCACCCAGACTACAAGGCGTCTGATGTGGCTATTAAACTTGGAATACTATAGGAGAGCGGAAGACTATGGGGAAAAGAATTAGAGTTCAAAGACGCGGTCGCGGCGGATTCCCGTGGAGGGCGTCCACACACAAGAGAGTCGCGCCTGCCAAGTATCCCAATATGACCAAAGAACAACTCGAAAGCGTCACCCAAGGCTCCATAATCGAACTCGCACATGAACCAGGCAGAGGCGCACCCTTGGCAACACTAAAGCTCGATTCGGGCGAAACATGCTACACAGTGGTGCCCGAAGGCGTTTACGAAGGCCAACAAATCAAAATTGGAGGCAGCGCCCCAATAGACATCGGCAACGTGCTTCCAATCGGCAAAATTCCCGAAGGCACCCTGATATGCAACATTGAACTCTCGCCAAGTGACGGAGGAAAACTCGTTCGTGCTTCAGGAGCGTATGCTACTATAGTTGGTCACACGCCAGAAGGAACTATCGTTAGACTTCCGTCAGGAAAAACACATTACATCAACGACCTCTGCAGGGCTACTGTGGGCGTGATTGCAGGCGCAGGCAGAGTTGACAAACCTTTCCTAAAAGCAGGAAACAAACTCCACTTGATGCAGGCGAAGGGGCACACTTACCGAAGGACACGTGGCATCGCCATGATCCCCGCAGTGCATCCTTACGGAAGCAGCAAACGTGGCGGACAAAAACAAAAGTTGGCTTCTCGCAACGCACCACCAGGACAGAAAGTCGGCTTAATCGCAGCCAGAAGAACAGGACGCGGAAGGAAGAAGCTAAAAGTTTAAAAGAACCGAAACTAGCATTCAAAAAGGACAGGTAAGATAAAAATGCCGAAAGAATTCCTTTACAGGGGCCTGACGCTCAAACAACTCGAATCCATATCGATGGACGAGTTTATCCACTTATTACCATCAAGGCAACGCAGAAGTCTAAAACGCGGGCTCTCGCCGGAGCAAAGAAAACTCCTTGAAAACCTTAGAATAGCCAAAGAAAGCATGCGCCAGGGCAAAAATGTGACTATCAAGACGCACGCGCGAGATATGATTATCCTGCCAGAAATGGTGGGCGTGACGCTTTCGGTTCACAGCGGAAAAGAATTCGTATCCATCACAATCACGCCAGAAATGATTGGCTATTACTTGGGCGAATTTGCCATTACAAACAAGCCAGTCCGACACGGCACACCTGGAATCGGCGCCTCCCGCTCGTCGATGTACGTTCCACTTAAGTAGAATTTTTCCTTCTTGTTTTATGCGCGATATGATGGTGGGGTAGATTTTTCTTTTTTTCCTGCGCCTTCTGGCGGTGTAACTTGAGGCAACGGTATGGGTGGGGGGATGTTCAGTATGCGAGAGATGAGTATGGACTCTAAGAAGGCAATATTGGAAACAGCTTGGACAATCATCGGTGGCGGTGGTTTCTTGTCGGTGTATCCATCCAAGATAGACTTCAACTCTTCCTTTGTACCACGAACTAATGCTTTGCCCTTGACGCTTATCTGGGCAATAGCGGGGTTGTAATTAATCGAGAAAACAAAGGGAACCTCTAACTCCTCTTCATGTTTTTTGTTGATGCCCACGAGGTTTAGGTTTGTGGCTATCTGAATCTGAGGAATGGGTTTTTCTATGTCCCAGAAGCGTTCTGCCGAAATGTTGTGCAAGAACACATTTACTTGAATCATTCTTTAGCCCACTCATCTATTAAATGCTGAGAGATAAAAACCTGTTTAACTCACTTGCGTCGGTTCAGCGACTTTATAACGTGTGAAACCGCAGTGTCCACAAGCGTATCGGTTTCCATGGTCAGCCATGAAGTAGCCTGGTCCGCAACGTTCGCAGAACGGTCTTAGTCGAGTAGCCGTTGTGCCCTCTATCTTGTAGACTGTGTGGATTTTTTTGCTGATCTTCTTCTTTTTAGGCACCTTACCTTTAGGTGCTTTTTTTACTTCTTCTTTAACCTCTTCCGCCGCGGCTTCGGGTTCCTTCGCTGGTGCTGCTTTTGTCGCTTCCGCTGTTGCTTCTTTGCCTGACGCCTTTTCTGTTGGTTTTTCTTCTTTCTTCTCTTTGGCTTTTTCTTCTTTAGGCAACTATTTTACGCCTCCTTGGGTTTGTTTTCTGTCTCTTCTTTTGGTTTAGCCGCTGGTGGAGCTGCTGCTGGCTCCGTTTTCGGTGCTTCGGCTTCTTCTTTCGGTTTCGGTGGCGGCGGTATGTTCCTTGTTACTATGTGGTCGGCTTCAGCGATTTTCACTTGTTCTTGTGTGTCGTAAACGTTTGCTTCTCCAACCGTGAGCATCGAGCCTTTTTTTGTCACTGCACGTTTGACGAAAATGAGGTCAACATTTGCCTTGAGGTTTTCTGCTAGGCTTTTCCGCAATTCGGCGCGGGTTGGGGTGCCTTCTTTTGGTGCGTGTTCTACTTCAAAGTTGACTTCTTTCCGTTTCAATAGAGGGTTATAGTTCTGTGTTGTGACTTTGAGCTTCATCGTTTTTCCGTCCATTGGTGTTCAAACAGACGCTTATCTATTACTTTAGCTTTTCGAGACTACACATTCCATGGAATTCACAATTTTTCTTATCTCACTCTTCTTCGAAGCGGTAACCTCAACAACAACCATGCCCTCACACGGTTGCCCATAAACAACCAATGCCTTTTCAGGAGCCTCCATGATAGCCACTAAGGTTAGCAGGTCTTCCTCGCCCTCGACAACGATTCTTACGTTGTTTCCATGTTTTATGGCAGATGCTATAATCGCCCATGCATCGTCCGATATCGTGCCTGGATTATTTTGAAGCTTCATTGTTTCATAGTCTATTGGCATCAAAGGAGACACAGGCTTGCGCATGATTTTGTAATCGACCACCACGACTTTTGGAAATATGTTGTTTTCTATTAACGCTCGGGAGAGTGCATCACCAACAGAAATAATTAGAGAAGGCTTCTTCGCCTTTACTATTTGCTTGAACTCTGTTAGTGTTTGCTCAAATGTGCCTTTCAGCAAAATTCCTAGGGGCATTTTTAGCTGGGCACGCTGTTTTTCTGTGAGAAGGTGAATTTGAATCACCTTACACGCGATGCGTAACGACCTTTTTTCTTGATTTTCATAGCTTTGGCAATCTGCGAGTGTTCGGGGTCAAAGATTATAACTAATCCTGAATAGTCTTCGCTGAGCGAAGCTGTCTTGCAATCGGGACAGACTGAACCTACGGACAAGAGGCGACATTCACGGCATGCTTTCTCAGGCATACATCAACACCTCACTTTTTCGCAGTTTTTTCTGGTTTTTCAGCTCTTTCGGGCTTCCTGCCTTTCTCCTTCTCTGCACCTTCGCCTTTTGGCGGCTTCAAATCTTCTTTAATCCAGTCGAGTTTACCCAGGAAAGGCTGCCTTGCCGTCACTCCGATTTTTCCTGAACTCCCACCACGACCCAGCGAAACAGCCGTTATTCTCACACGCACATGATCTCCAGAGGCGAGTTTGCGACGTGTTTCTTTCCCAAGTAAAACGCCCTGTTTTTCGTCATAAGATATGAAATCATCCAAGAGCTGGGACACGTGAAGCAACGCGTCCAGAGGACCTATGCGGACGAACGCGCCAAAATCTGCGATTTCTACCACTTCGCCCTCGACGATTTCTTGAAGTTTGGGAAGAAAGGTCAGGAGCGAAAATTTGACTTTGTGATAGGTGGCGCCGTCCCCGGGAATTATTTTGCCCACAGGGTTGACCTGAATCTGTGTAACAGCCACGACATAGCCGAGTTCCTCGTCTACCATGCCCTCATACTTCATCTTAAGTTGCTCGTGACCGACTACGGTAAGCGGGTTGCCAAACTTGTCAGGAGGAATGCGTATTGTGTCTTCGAGAGTTATCAACTTAAACATACTCTAATTATGCCTCCCTTTGAAAACGAGGCTCATCTCCCACAATAGTTTGAGACACTAATTTAAACACTTCCATCCACTGCCAATGTAGATTTTTGCCGCAAGAAAACCACAGGCACACAAGCCTTCCTTAGCCTCTTTCGCAGTTCTCGATCGTTAGTGGCAACTGCGCACTTCATTTCTATTGCTGCCCTCAAGATTACGTCATCGTTCGACTCACCACCTTTGCGCTCAATCTCGATAACGCGACATTTTTCAGCCAATTTAAGCCCAAGCAGCGCCTGCTTACTCTTCTTAACCGAACGCAACTTGGCGAGTTTCTGCAACTCTTCGAGAGTGGGCGAAAGAATCAATGGTTCCATCTGCTGACCCAATAAACGGTTTAGTTCTTCGAAAATGTCCAAGTGAAACTGGGAAGGGACAAAGAAAAAATTTGTATCAAAGATTATTTTTGTTGCCAAGGGATTCCCAAAAGACGATTTAGATTATTATACCGTAGCCTATTAGTCGCCATCTGCCCGCGATTTTTCTGCTGATTGCTACACGCGACCCCTCCTGCGCACAGACTGGTCGTCCCAGCGTAAACGTGATGGCGTTCCCTTTTATGGAATTCGCTGTACCCGAAGTTATTGAAGTACCGACGTCCAGCAGAAAAGTCTCACGAACCTGAAGTTTCTCCACCTGCACCAGTTCTTTTGTACCCACGGCACGTTCAAGGAAGAAGGTTTCCAATGTGATCTCGGTCAAAGTCGGCGGGAGCATTTCTGGCTTGCCTGCCAAGTTTCCTGTCAAACCGTCTGCCTTGGTCAGCGAAGGGTCAAGCTGCGTTCCGATGCCCACCAAACCGCCGCACTGTGCAGATTTGACTTTTTTCCCTCCTGCCTGCAAGCTGTCAACTTTGGTAAAGAGAGACTCATAAGTTAACCTTTCACCTTTTTGAATGCCAAAACCTGGACGAATCTCTATCTCATCGCCCACTTGGAACTTGCCCTGCAGAATGCTGCCACCTAAGACCCCGCCCTTCAACTCCTCTGCCAACGTGCCAGGTTTGTTCACATCAAATGAACGAACAACGAACATTATCGGCGGCAAACTCGGGTCTCGCTTGGGCGTTGGGATGCGTTCTTCCATGGCTTGAATCAAAACGTCGATGTTAACATTATGCTGTGCAGAAACAGGAATAATCGGTGCGCCTTCAGCGACGCTGCCCTTAACAAAATCAACGATTTCCTGATAGCTTTCTAAGGCACGCTTCTCATCAACCAAGTCAACCTTATTCTGCACGATTACAAGATTCTTAATACCAACAATCTCGGCAGCAGCCAAATGCTCCCTTGTTTGCGGTTGAGGACACGCCTCATCAGCAGCAATAACTAACAGCGCGCCGTCCATAATCGCCGCGCCCGAAAGCATCGTAGCCATAAGGGCTTCATGCCCAGGTGCATCGACAAAGCTTATGGCGCGTATGAATTCGCATGGGGTTTTGCAGTTTGGGCAGACGGTTTTTGTGGTGTAGCATTCGGGTGTGTTGCAGTTTGGGCACTTGTAAACTGGGGCGTCCGCGTAGCCTAGTCTTATTGTGATGCCTCGGCGGAGTTCTTCGCTGTGCCTGGACGCCCAAACGCCTGTTAACGCTTGGACCAACGTGGTTTTCCCATGGTCCACATGCCCAATAGTGCCTATGTTAACCTCTGGCTGTGCTGGAAGCTGATGTTTGCTCTGGGGGGTTGTCATGATTATCCTCTCATATTTGAGTCGGGAAAGATAAAAGAGTTATGCGTTGAACAAAAAGATGATGAAAAACTGAAAATCTCTTCTACTGCGAAGGCTTCAACTCTGATTCTTCGGCTGGTTTTTCTTGTTTAGGCGCTTCTTTGGCTGTTTCCGTCTTTTCGGCTTTCTCTGTTTTTTTCTGTGGTTTTTCCATGATGGTCATGTTTATCTGGGCGATTTCTTCGGTGATTACGTTGCCCCTGATGGTTTTTCTGCGTCTTTCTCCCTCGCGTTTAGGGTGAAAACCTACCCCTCCGCTGAGTATCGTGTTGGTTCTTACGCCTCCGTGAATGTCAGGGCGCATCGGAAAACCGTCCTTGTCACAGCCGCCCGTTATTCGTAGCTTGTGCCCCCCTTGTCCTATGACAGAGCCGTCAATAGTTTCGCCGAGTCTTCTGCTAATCAGAGGCACTGCGCGTGAGCCTTCAAGCTCCACAACCTGCGACTTTCCCGTCTGTGGGTCGGACACAATTATTTTGAATTTAGCCATGCTCAGACTTACTCTCCATAAGGAGTACTGTTAATGCAAGCTTACTGAAAGGTGACGAACTTGTTTATTAAGGATTTGCTCCGTTAAACAATTCAACGGCACTGAGCGTCGAATAACCTTAAAAACTGGCAGATTTAAAATAGCACTTCTCAAGCGAGGCTGAAGCATTGAAAGGGCTGAATCAGAAAGCCGAAAAAATCCTCGTGCCATACGAAAAAGATGTTGTGCACTTGTGTTCCCGGCTCATACAAGCAGGCGGAGAGAACCCGCCAGGCGACGTATCCAAAGTGGTAGGTATTGTTGAAGCTTTCCTCAACGAACATGGAGTTTCCTTTCAGAGGCACGAGCCTACGAAGGGACACGCCAATATAGTAGCAACCGTAGGCAAGGGAAAACCCAAGATAATCCTGTGTGGACACATAGACGTGGTTCCCGCAGGCGACCCCAAAAACTGGAAGTTTCCTCCATTTAGCGGCAAGACTGAAAAAGGCACAATCTTAGGCAGAGGCGCCTCCGACATGAAAGGCGGAATCGCCGCCATGCTCATGGCAGCCGCGGCTTTGAAACGTATAGAAAAAGAATTAGGCGGAACTGCCGTTTTTGCGGCTGTGTGTGATGAAGAAGCGATGGGTCCCGCGGGCGCAATTTGGCTGCTCAAAAACCACAAACTCGGCGGCGACGTCTGCTTAATCGCCGAACCCACGGGCTACTTGCATTCAGGCTACTCGGTTATTGCTGGTGAACGCGGCAACCTGTGGGTGCGACTGACCGCCAAGGGTAAACCGGCTCACGGAGCCACTGCTGCCTTTGGCAAAAACGCCATTATTGCGTTGACACAGTTCATAAACAAAATGTATGCCATCGAGAAAACGGCTGTGAAAACACCCAAAGACGCGAGGACGCTTGTCAAAAACGGCAAAATCGATATGACAAAAATAGCAAAAGGCATGGGAATAAAGCCTCAAGCACTAACGAGAACGATGGATCATTACACCGTTAACCTTGGAACCATACAGGGCGGAACAAAAGTCAACATAGTGCCCGAAAGGTGCGAGGCAGAATTCGACATAAGAATTCCCGCGGGCGGGAACCCTGACGCTGTCGAGGAATTCGTGAAGTTCATACTGCCAGAGAATTTCGAGTACGAAGTAACCAATCGTACGTTGGCTTCTTACACGCCAGCAGACGAACCGCTCATAAAAATCCTGCAGACACACGCAAAAAGCACGATTAGTTACAAGCCTCGGGCGTTGTACATGGCTGCAACGAGCGATGCGCATACTTTCAGAGAAATGCTCGGAGTGCCTACTGTCTCCTTCGGTCCAGGTTATGGAGAGGTCAATCATGCCTACAACGAATTCGTCCACGTGAAAGATATCGTGGACGCTATGAAGATTTACACGCACACTATAATCGACTACTTATGCAGATAGATTCTCCTGATTCTTTCTTTTTCTGTGCTTAACATAAGACAACACGCCTGCAATGCAAACCACTACTCCAGCAATTAAGAGCGTCTCAACTGCATTTCTGTTCAAGGATTCGGAAATGAAGCCGAACGGATCTGTGCCCTGTTTAAGCGCGATTTCGTCATAGGTCCATATATGAAAATCATTGGTTAGGAGAAAGCTCTTGTATTCTCTGGCTTCTGGCACATATTCGGTTTGAACAAAGTCCATGTATTGCACAACGTCTTGCGAAGTCACAGCCGCGGTTTCAATAGCGGCTAGCGGGCTACTTCGAGAGGAATAAGTCAAATCAACGGGAACCCAGCCGAAAGGCGGAACGTAAACCATTGCCCAACCGTGCCAGCCAATGTGATTCTGAACGTTCTCAACGTGTCCCTCCCACACTGTAGAGGATGCATTGTCAACATTTGGTCTGTAAATGCAGCCGATTTGAAGATAGGCGGGGATTCCCACTATGCGGCAAAATGAAATGAGCAGGATTGCTTGGTCGTCGCAGTCACCTTTCTTAGAGGACAACGTCTCATTAGGATAGAACGGAAACTCGTGCGAGGCGTATGCAATGTTGTTCCAAATCCAGTTCACATAGTTTTCAACAATCACGAGTACCTTCGTTTCATTACCACGCAATGAGAAGGCTAGATTCCTAAGCGCGCTGTTGTCGGTCATCCATGTATCTGTGTTATTCAAATACGCCTTCGACAAATTCTGTGGAATACCAGACAAGGGTAACGCTATGCTTTCTTCTATGTTTGGCATGTTTCGTGGTTTCGTTATTGCATCGTAGGTAATGGTGTATTCTATGCTTTCTCCAGCTTGAATGTCCGGCATGTTCAAAACAGCAATACTGTTTCCGTCTTCGTCGGTTTTGACGCTTTCAAACGGGTGCGAACTGTTTTTCAAAGTCACGGTCTGCCACGAAGTGTTCATGTAAAAACCTATAGCTTTATCGTCTTCGGTGAAATTCCAACCATGTCCAGACGACGCGGTAAACCTGACGCTCGACTTTATCACATACTCGTTGTTAGAAACGGCGCGGCCAGTTTCAACCTCGTATGGAAAAATTACTGATGTCAATAAGAATACTGTGAGGAGAATTGCAACAGTTCGCTTCATGGCAGGTTTCGTCTCTTTCTTCTGCACGAAAAAATGAGGCGAGGAGGTATAAAAAGAGAGTTACTCGATGTGCACGCGGAATTGGTCGATGTCCTCTCGCATCACGATGGCGCTGTCCAAGAAGTCTCTGGTGGCTCTTTCCACATCTCTGCACTGTGTAATGTATCTGCCCACGATGATAATATCCGCACCGAAACCTAAAGCCTCCTGTACATTCTGCGGAGTAATGCCCCCAGCAACAGCAACGAGAAATTTCTTCTCTTTGAATGTCAGCTTAATCTCTTTAATCATCGCCCAAGCGTGCTGTTTCCCAGACTTCTCCACATCAATGGGTCGATGCAAAATAACAACATCAGGAAAATTCTTGAGCGACTTCAGCTTGGCTATTGGGTTTTCAATGTTCATTGTGTCCACTATTCCATACACTCCAAGCCTCTGCGCTTCATGGACAAATTCGTCAATGGTTTCGGGCGCGGCTAACCCGGCGCATACTACGGCGTCGGCTGTTTCTTCAAATGCCATGTCAACTTCCACTTTACCCACATCCAGCGTTTTGAGGTCGGCGATGATAAAGTAGTCCTTCGCCACTTCACGCAGGTCACGAATAACCTTGACGCCATACTTCTTCAATAAAGGTGTGCCGACTTCCAATATTAGGCGGTCGCTTTCGGGCAAACAGCCAATAATCGTCTTGTTGCGCTCCAAGTTAGGCACGTCAAGCGCGATCTGCAAATAAGGCGGACGCCAAAGACGGGGCACACGGAAGCCCATTATCGGATGCTTGGCTCTGTCCTTGTCATAAATCACCTTGTCAAATGAGGGATATTTAGCCAACGCACGCTTCAAGGCGAGTTTAGTTGCCGAATAATTGTAATGATATATGCGCCTGTAATCCTTCGCGTTCGGATGAATGAAAACACTCGAAATTATAACCCACTCGTCAATCTTATCCTTCGGAATGACGCCTTCCTCTGTCGCATCTGCAACCGCCTTAGCGACTGCAGCCTGCGCAGGACCAAAAATCTTACCAGCCTGTTCCATGTTCTTCACTGTGACTTTAGGCACCAGAAGCGTCTGCGGCTTGGGTGGAAGATTAGGTCTAATCACGGCCAATAGCGGCGTATGCCCCATAGAAAGATGCGTTAACCCGTTGGCAAACGCTTCGCCCACTGGACCATTCTTGTCGCCTATCAATAAGTCCACGTGTGCAACCTCGTCGCCCTCCCCCACCAACGCCTCGCCAATCAGATAAACAGGCTTGTAGGACATGTCGGAAGACTGCACGGGTGCAAGAACAGACTCGCCGACCTCGTCAAATTTCACGTTAAAATCCTTAAGCCACTCATAAAGCGTGTCGCGATGAACACCCAAAACGGCCGCTGTACCCGCAACTGTCGGCTTTCGCCTCACGCCTCCCGTAGTTTTCCGTTCCTCAACCTCTTTTACCATAGCAGTTTTCAAGAGTCGGATAAAATCTTCCTTAGAGACAGGTTTTTTCCCGCCAAAGTCCGACACATAATTCACTCTCTAAACGAGTTCTTAGACTACAAGAACTATTTAAAACTGTCGGGTAACTGTTCAGAGAAAACATTGCCGACAACTATGAGAAAATAATCAGGCTATTGGGAAAAGAAGCCGACGCCACCGAGTTTATTTTGTCGAGATTTCAGCTTAAGATAAAATCTTTTCGACAGCTCTTTGGAATGCGTCGGTTAATTCTTTTGAAAATCCGACAAGCAGCGCTTCTCTCAAGTGGCTACCTTTATCTAGGTGTTCCTTAAGCGTGTTTACCATTGCATTTGCGGCTTCCTTTGAGCTGACGCCTCCGACACCCGTGCCGAGGCCCGGGAAGGCGATGCTCCGAACCTTTAGCCTTTCGGCACATTTTAATGCTGCGCTAGTGGCTAGGCGAACGTTTTCTGTTCCGACATTCATAGCAGGTCTTTCCATCGTTGGCGCGTGTATGACGTATTTTGCCTTGAGTTTCCCTGCGCTTGTGGCGACTGCTCTTCCGACAGGCGTCGGAGCGTGTTCTGTGGCTTGGTTTTCGATTTCCCTTCCTTCGGCACATTTTATTGCGCCCGCCACTCCGCCGCCCATTATCAGTTGGCTGTTGGCTGGGTTTATGATGGCGTCGACTTGTTGCTGGGTTATGTCGCCTGTTGTAACCGTGATTTTTACGTTTTTGTATATACGCGTGCAACTCATGTGTCCTTCACCTTAGTTTTGTTTTAGGCAGATTCGTTGAAAAAATTTGTTGTTAATCGCACAATAATATAAGAGAGACGGCACATAAATCGCACTTCTGGAGAACAACGATGTTCAACGTGGAAAAAATCCGTCAAGACTTTCCCGTACTAGAGAAGGGCATTATCTACTTCGATAATGCAGGCAGTAGTCTTACTCCAGAACAAGTGTTACAAAAAATGCTCGAGTTCTATCATGATTACCGCGCTAACGTGGAAAGAGGCGTCCATAAATTGTCACAAAAAGCAAGCGAAGAATACGGCAAAGCACAATCGAAAGTGGCGAATCTGGTAAATGCGAAGTCCGACAATGAGATAATCATGACGAAAAACACGACCGAAGGCATTAACACCGTGGCGAACGGAATAAAGTGGAAGAAAGGTGACAAAATCGTCACAACGATCCTCGAACACCACTCGAACTTTATCGCTTGGCTTCGGTTGAAAGAACGTTACGGCGTCGAAGTGGAAGTCGTGATGCCCAAAAAACCGATTGCTCAGGGGTTATTAGACGCCGCGGATTTTGGAAAGGCAATTGACGACAAGACAAGACTCGTCGCCGTTACGCATGTTTCAAACGTCCTCGGCACGATTTCGCCTGTAGAAGAGATAACTAAAATTGCACACGAACACGAGGCTTTAGTGCTTGTTGACGCTGCGCAGTCGGTTCCGCATGTGAAGGTGGATGTGCAGAAAATCGACTGCGACTTTCTGGCTTTTAGTGGGCACAAGATGTGTGGACCTACAGGCGTAGGCGTCTTGTATATGAAGAATGAAGTGATGAGCGAAGTGGAGCCCTTGACTGTTGGCGGCGGGACAATTGAAGACGTCGACGTTGACTGTTACACGTTGAATGAGACTTCAAAACGTTACGAGGCGGGCACTCCACCCATAGCCGAAGTAATAGGATTAGGTGCAGCCGTCGATTATCTGGGAAAATTGGGCATAAACAACATCGAAGAGTATGAGAAGGAATTAACAAGGCAAATGTATGAAGAGTTTTGTGACATTCCCAGAGTTGAAGTCTATGGTCCAAAGCCCGAGGATAAGATTGGTATTCTGGCATTCAACGTCGGCTCTCTTAACTCGCACGATGTTGCCTTAGCTTTGGACGTCACAGCGAATATTATGACTAGGTCGGGGCATCACTGTGCCTTGCCGCTGCTTAAGCGAGTGATAAAGAGAGACGGGCTTGTGAGAGCATCAACTTACTTTTATAACACCAGCGAAGAAGTGAACAAACTCGCAAAAACCGTGCGTGAAACAGCTCAAAACCTGACAAAATAGCACGTTTACTGCGTCTTTAGATGTAGACCGAGAATGTATATCTCGGCGCTTCGAGCTCTACTCGCGGGCGGCTTAATTATTTCTACACGTGCAAAGTGGTGCTTCATTTCTTCGATAAAGTCTCTAATCAAATCGCCTTGAAAAGTCTTAACGAAAAAATTCCCTTCGGGTTTAAGAACGGCGAAAGCAATTTGAAGCGATTGCCGCGCTAAGTCTATTTGTCTTGCATGGTCGAGTTCCCAGACGCCTGTCAGGTTAGGCGCCACATCTGAAATGACAGCATCTGCAGAACGCGGCAAGATATTTTTTATTTGATTGATTAATTCAGGGTTCGTTATGTCGCTTACTATTGCGCAGGCGTTTGACTCGCTGAGCGGCTCAATCTCCTTAATGTCAATTCCCAAAACAAGGCCCTGTTCGCCTACGACTTGGCTACTGACCTGCATCCATCCACCGGGTGCGGCACCCAAGTCGATAACTATGTCGTTGAGCTTTATGAAACCATACTTTCGGACAACTTGCATGAGCTTATAAGCTGCTCTGGAGCGGTATTTTTCTTCTTTTGCTTTACGGTAATAATAGTCATTTCGGTGCTTTTTCAGCCAGGTTTTGGGCAAATGTTAACTGTCACCTTGGGGGTCCATCACATTCTCCGAGGCTTGTTTCAAAATCCAATCGGTCAATTTTACGCAGTCGTTCGGAGAAGTGGCTCCCCAAGAACCGCACCGCAAGTTTTCTAGACACGTGAGACAGGGACAATCGGCGATGGAGTTTATCGAGGCAGGCTTTCGCTTAGGATACAGTCTATACGTCCAGCGTCCTTCACAAAGCTCCTTTTGTCGCTGAATCAGTCCTTTATCTTCGAGTTTTAGGGCTATTCTGGAGCCCTCTCTGCTGCTGGCACCCAACTGGCGCCAAAGATCAGATTGAAGTACACCCTCGCCGCCTATATTGGCGATATAAGACAACGCCTTGTGCTCTAGATCGTTACGTTTAGGCATGGTTGCTGTTTCCTTAACCCTTATTATATATAGCACTCTTTAAGAATAAAAATATGTATGTTAAACAGGAAAAGATTGAATTAAAAATGTTTAACAGCAACATCAAATTCAGATTCATCGGTGCAAGAATTGCAGAGAAACATTGAATACTGCCTAGGCATCGAGTCAACGGCAGACGACTTTAGCGTGGGAATCGCCTCCTCAAACGGCGACATCCTAGCTAACATCATAAGCGCCTACATACCCGAAGAAGGCGGCATTCACCCGCGAGAAGCGGCGCGTCACCACGCTCAAGTAGCCGGTGAAGTGCTGGGACGAGCTTTCCAGAAGGCTGGAGTTAAACCAAAGCAAATAACAGCTGTGGCGTTTTCTCAAGGTCCAGGTTTGGGTCCATGTCTCAGGACGGGTGCAACAGCAGCACGTGCATTGGCGTCTTATCTCGGCGTTCCATTGGTTGGCGTCAACCACTGTGTCGCGCATATAGAAATTGCCAAGCTGATCGAGCATGCGGAAGACCCTGTGACGCTTTACGTCTCTGGTGGAAACACCATTGTGGCTGCTTTCGAAGCAAGCCGATACCGCGTTTTCGGCGAAACCTTAGACATAGCTATTGGAAACTGCCTAGATGTTTTCGCCCGAGAAGCAGGCTTCAAGCAGAAGGAAGGCATACCGTTTGGCGCAATAATCGAGCGCCTTGCAGCCCAAGGGAAAGAGTTGATTCCTCTTCCATACGTCGTTAAAGGAATGGACCTGTCCTACAGTGGCTTACTTACAGCCGCGACGCAGCAACTACATAAAGGTACATACTGCTTAGAAGACCTCTGCTACAGCCTTCAGGAAGTCGCTTTCTCCATGCTAACGGAGGTCACTGAACGTGCGTTGGCACACACTGAAAAACCCGAAGCGTTGCTCACAGGCGGTGTCGCGGCAAACAAACGCTTACAGTCGATGATAAAATCAATTGCAGACGAGCATAACGCCCGTTTCTCCGTGGTTCCAAAAGAATACGCGTTAGACAATGGTGCCATGATAGCTTGGACGGGTATGCTCGCGTTTAAACATGGACAAAGAACGTCTGTTGAAAAAAGCTTTGTGAAATTGAAGTGGCGACTTGAGGAAGTTTGCGTTCCGTGGGCTAAGGAGGCATAGACTAGTTGCTGATGAAGAAGGGTGCAGAAGCCAGCTTGTTTTTGGAGGATTGGCACGATCGAAAGGTGATAATGAAAAAACGGCTGCCAAAAAATTATAGGCTCTCGCGGCTTGACGAGCAAATAAGAACGTACAGAACCGTTCACGAGCCACAACTTATGCATCGCGCCAAAGAAGCCGGAGTGCCAACACCGACAATTTTTATGGTTGACACCAAGAACTCGACGATAATCATGGAGTATGTGGAGGGTAAACAGGTAAAACAGGCTCTCAACAGCTTCGAAGAAGAGAAAAGGTTAAGCCTCTGCAGATATATTGGAGAATTAATTGGGCTACTCCATTCTCACGGCATAATCCACGGAGATTTAACGACTTCCAACATGATTCTAACCCCGCATGAGAAAGTGTTTTTTGTCGATTTTGGCTTGGGTGAGTACTCTGCAGAACTAGAAATTCGAGGAGTTGACTTGCATTTGATGAAAAGAGCTTTCCAGAGTACTCACTTTAGATTCGCTGAAGAATGCTTCGGTTCAGTGATAGAAGGCTACACAAAAATCGTGGGAAAAGAAATAGCGAAAGACGTTTTAGAAAAAATCAAAGAAATAGAGAGAAGGGGCAGATACGTGGCGGAGAGAAAAGAAAACGAAAACAACGATTAGCCAATTTGGTGAGAGAAAACATTGACCAGCAAACAGTTAAAAAAAGTGGTTTTTTTCGTCACAGGCAACATTCACAAGTTTACTGAAGCGCGCCTTGTGCTGAAGGAGTTTGGTCTCTCAACCGTCATGCTCAATGTAGACACCGTTGAAATCCAAGCGGACAACATAGAAAACGTGGCAAAGGCAAGCGTTACTGATGCCCTTAAAAAATGCTGTTTACCTCTAATAGTTGAAGACGCAGGTTTATTTATAAAGGTGTTAAAGCGCTTCCCTGGCCCATACTCTTCTTATGCTTTCCGAACTATTGGCCTCAATGGGATTCTCAAACTGATAGAAAATATGAAAGAGCGCAAAGCGTTTTTCGAGTCTGTGGTTGCTTTTTCTGCTCCGACTTGGAAATCGCCAAAATGTTTCTCTGGCAAGACTGAAGGAAGAATTGCAGAGCAAGTGAAGGGTTATGGAGGTTTTGGGTTTGATCCCATTTTCTTTCCTAAAGACGGTAAAGGCAGAACGTTTGCGGAAATGTCTATAGGTGAAAAAAATGAGCTTTCGCATAGGGCGAAGGCTCTGCGTCGATTTGCGGAATGGTACGTTGCCGAGTTTTGAGTGTATTTTTGTTGCGCATTTATACGAAAATATTTATTAACTGTTAATATTCCATATATTTTTGGGTAGGAGCAGTGAAAGAATGGGTAGTGATTTGGTGTGTCCTTACGAGAACTGTGGTAAGGAGTTTAAGCAGCCTGTTCTGCTCACTGATGAGGCTGAGGTTCAGCATGAAACGTATTATGCGTGCCCTCATTGTCTCTCTAAGGTGGACTTAATCTTAGAAGATGCAAAGAATTTGGGTGCTGTGAAGGCGGTGGCCTCTATCGATGTGAAAACGCACTTTTGTAAACAACAAAAGCCAGAAAACTGCCCACATTACATAGGATACCTAAAAATACTGCCAGAGAACACGGCGCTGCCTGAAGGATGCTTAACCTGTTCAAAAGTGATGTTATGTCTTGCTAAGGCAGGAAAGTGTTAGCTTCCTCTCGTATGTTTTATGAGACGCCTGACAAACGTGATTCCGTATACTATTACGATTATCATTCCAGCGATGAAGAGTATCAGTGGGATGCCGTTACTGTTTCTGAACAGCGCGCTGTAGGAGTATTGGTATGAAATGCTTGTTGCGTTTGTGTTCAAGTTTTTGATAATCATGTAAGGCGTGGTGCCTCCGGTGAAAGCGTCTAGAAGCGATGAAGAAACAGGGGCGGCGATGTTTGGGAATACGAGTGTATTTGCGGGGCGGTTTGCACTAGCGTTGTTGTATAGTGTGCTATTGAATATTATGGTTCGTACGGTCGAGTTCGTTTGAACGCTGTAGACTGCTGTGTCGCGCACATAGAATGTTATGTTGATTGGTCCAGTTGTTGCGTCAACTCTCATGGATAGGTTAAAAGAATTATCTATGGGGCGACTTTGGTTATAGCGAGGCTGCTGATTGTAGATGAGGTTGCCAAAGTATACAATGCTAGAGTTCGTGCTGGTGTTTGATGGTGTTATGTTGATTTTGGGTGCAGCTGCGGATTGGAGCTTAATATCGTACCTGCTTAAGCCGGAAATGGGGGGTATGGTGTAGTACCAGAAGATGAATGAAAGAGTGATTAAAATGATTCCGACGAGAACGATTATTCCTGGTTTTAGCAGGCTTTTCTTGGTTCTTTGCATGTTGGTTCACCGTGTTTTGGGATTTTGGGTTAGTATTTTATCATGCCGAACTTTTAATACTTTATGCTCCTTAAAAATGTGCAGAGGTATTTGTGATTTACGTTTGTTTCTTGGGTTTAGTCTGTGGTCGGAAAGCCATTTCTTCATTTAAAGCTCCACTATGTGCTCGTTGGTTCCTGCTTCTTCAAATTTGGATTTTTTATAGAAATTGCGGGCTTTTCTGTTTTTGCGGTTTACTCTTGCGGTGATGGTTCGGCAATTGTTTTCTTTTGCTTGGGCGTGGAAGTGTTGAAGTAGTTTTTTGCCTATTCCTTGGTTTTGATGTTTTTCGTCTACTATGATTGCTTGGAGTTTGGCGATTTTTCCTTCCCAATCGAGGTCCACATAATAATTGCCGATGATAGTGCCCACGAGTTTTTCGTTCTGTTCAGCTACGAGGACGCAGGTTTCTTTGCTTCTTGTTAGGTGTGTAAAGGTTTTTTGTAAATTGGGTCCTATGTTGCCGTGGTAGAGTTGTGTGAAAAGTGGGAGGATTTTGTTCCAGTCTTTTGGGTGGCTTTTCTTATTTGGAGTTCTTTTTGATGAAGAGTCTCTGTTTATTTTGTGTGGTTTGGTCTCTAATCTTTTTCTCTGCGTGTGAATCTGCTCAGCAGCTGCCTAGACCCCGTTCACTATACGATCCAACTAGGATCCAAATATGATTAGGCTCATTTTGTCACTTTTTAGGCTATGAGAGAACACGCACGCGTCTCTCTAGTCTAGGTATTTTTTCTGCAGTGTTGAACTGTGCACGTTCAGAAGTTCTTCGGAAAAGTTAAGTAGCGGTTCAAAATATCCAGCAAAGAAGGAGGTTCTAAAACGTGATTAGTCGGGTTTGGCATGGTTGGACGACGCCTGCGAACGCTGACGCTTATGAGGCGCTTCTCAAGAGTGAAATCTTCACGGCTATAGAGAACCGTCACATTAAAGGCTACAGGGGAATTCACTTGTTTCGCAGGAACGTTGGTGAGGATGTGGAGTTCGTTACTGTCATGTGGTTCGACTCCATAGACGCAGTTCGAGCCTTTGCAGGAGAAGACTATGAAGTTGCCGTTGTCCCACCGAAGGCAAGAGCACTGCTTTCACGATTTGATGCGCGTTCACAACATTATGAAGTCAAGGCTGAAATGAAAACCTGAAAAACCTTAAGAAATGGATATTCTAAGCATTAGTTCGTTTGTCTAAAGCGCGTGCGCTTGAAGCATGTGTGCGTGCACCCTAGGTCTAGAAGGGTCTACTGTATACGCCAAATATGCTGCAAATCCAAACCAAACCCAAAAAATGCAGGTCAAGAGGCAATCATTCAGGCTTAAAGTCATCCATAGATGATTGCTTTGCAGCTTCTTTGATTGCCCCTTCAAGCTCCTCAATAGTCTCTGGTTCTTTTTCTTCCTTTAGCATATCTTCAAGGGAATCGCCTAGGTCGCTCATTCCCAGTTCCTTCTTAGCAAAAACACGTCTCGCTTTTAGATTCATGATGTCAACTATTCGTGTCTTGTCTTCAGCTATATGCTTGACGTCCTCACCATCGAGCAGAACTACATAGTATCGGCTTTGGTCATTCACTTGATTTGCATAGTTTATTGCATCAGAGGCAAAACGAGCAGTAGTTACTATCATGACTATATCAGCTTTTGTTAAGAACGTGAGTCCAACCTCTTTGGCAATAACGTCTACCCCAACAGAGGTCTTCATATTCTTACATTGTATTTGCCATCGGTCGTAAACTATTTTATCAGTAGCAGCTAACACATCCACTTCGCCGCCTCCTGTAGCCTCAAAATGTCTTAATCTCCACTTTGAGAAGTGAATGCCCAATAGGCGAATTATCCAGATTGCTAAGAGCTCAAGGGCTACCCCTCGGATATACTTGTCCTCATTATCAAGGTCAGCAACAACATCCTCGAAGGTTCTATTGAGGTCAGAAGGAGCTAGTCCCGACAACCCTGCAAGTTGATTTACTAGTGGTACGATTATCTCGTTCTTTCCTTTGTCCGTGAGTCTAACATCGTGCGGTTTAGCACCTCTTCCAGAGGTAGTCTTGTGAGTCTCGATAAGTCCGAGTTTTTCAAGGGGTTCAAGGACATCGCTTACAAGATTCTTAGTGGTTAGGCGAACTTTATACACACTGCGTGTATGCTTTGCTACAGTATTGGAAGGAGTGAACTTGGTCACATCCAAGTTTGCCATTGATAGAAGATAGTACTTTTGAGGAGTATCTAACTGATAAAGTTCATCAACAAAATCTTTGTTTATGTCCAATAAGTCATAGACTACATCCCAATTAACGTGGTATCCTGTATCATGAAAAACGCCCGCTTCTGCAAGCCAATTTCGCATAGTGCTAATGTAAGTGCTATTCGGAGGTATCTTTATTCCAAGGTCATTAAATTCCTCCCCTAAGTACTCCAAAGTCACTTGTTCGTTACGATCTCTGATGTTTTCGACCAATCTGCATAGAAGAAGACCCTCAAGATTCATGAGAATATGCTTTGCAAATATCTTGTGCACTTCGGCTTTATTCCTTACAGATAACAACTCGCGTGTTAGTTCGGTTACAGAGTAAGTCTTACCGTTGTTTCTTAACGTCATTAAGCCATAAGCATTAAGAGATAAAATGCAATTCATAGCCATTTTATTGGAGTTTTCTTCTCGTTGTAAAGGGTCCCTGCCATGTCCTTCAAAATACCTTGACTTAATTGCCCCTTGCAAATGATACCTATCTGGCTCGTTTTAACACATAATTCCAAAAGGTCAGTTAGTACAAATGTTACGGGGTCAAATTGGTCTCCGTAGGTGAATCGACGCACTTTCTCAAGCGGCATTATTTATCCCCTAACCATGTCTAAATCTACCTGAACCTGCTCTTTTGTTTTGGCTATGCGCTCTGCTTCTGCTATCGACTTGGTATCATAATCGAATCGGAATTTTGCTCCTTTGAGGTATTCCTCATTAAGGTCTATTGCTACCCAATGTCTTCCCATCTGTTCTGCAATATAGCCTGTCATATTGGAGCCAGCAAATGGATCAAGCACGGTGTCGCCTGTTTCAGTGCACAACCCAATAACAAACTCTGGTAATGCGGCAGGAAATCTCGCAGGATTTGGCTTGATGTTATGTATTCTGCAAGCCCGCAGATATGCATCCATGCTGGAAGTATTAGCAGCTACAATCAGATTCACAGGTACGAGGTCTCCCATCTTATGTGGAGTTTCTTCAACACCATCAATTAAATTGGGACGTATTGCCCCATTATTGTTTTTGCCAAACTTGGTGCTTATTACATGTTCTGAGGGTCTTTTTTTGGCTTTATACCCATTAACCATCAATTTCTTCTGCGAATCGCTATATGCCTTTAAGATTCTCCGATTATCTGCTTTAGGGTGCTTATCGAGACTTAGCCACCAGACAGTATCTACTGCGTCTTTCACTCTCTCGCGACGAACTGTAACCCATTCAGCAGGTGTTGGTAGCTTTGCCGGATTGTACCAATAGAGTTCTTGGGCTAAGTTAAAACCGCATCCACCATTCTCCAATGGCTTGCATAGGTCAATGACAAGCTGAAAATGATACAAACTTCGAACAGGTTGTCCCTTAATCCATGCTCCGCCAATATCGATTACAAGTGACCCCTTTGGTTTGAGAATACGCCTAAACTCCTTTGCGAACTGCAGGAACCATGCCACGTATTCATTCTCAGCGACATTTCCATAGGCTTTCTTCCTTTCAAGTGCAAAAGGGGGTGATGTGCAAATCAAATCAATTGACTGTGGCTCGATTTTTGGCAAAATAGAGAGCGAGTCTCCCAAGTATGCATTTCCCATTTTTGTAGAGAAATATGGCTCTAAGTTAGCAATTCGTAGCATTATAGACTAATCTCATACGCCGCTTTTTATGTTTTTTTAACATGCTATTGGTTATTCTCTTAGGATTGGTTTTTGACATTTATGAAGGCTTGTTTAGGATTTTTATTTGTGGGTAATAAGGTATATATTTGTTGGTCGCTGTGTTTTGTGTTCGAGCCAGATGGGGCTGTCGGCTAGCTTGGTCTAGGCTTGTAGACTTGGGCTCTATAGACCCCGGTCCAAATCCGGGCAGCCCCACCACTCATCATCATGATGTCTTCTGAGCAAAAGAAGGAATTAGAATGGAAAAATGTGCACGCTAGTAAGCAGGTGGGCTTGCTATTTTCGTTATTCGCGGTTATCGTCGTTGTGCCCAAGCGTTTTTCATGTCTAGCCCGAAGCCCATACCGACTCCCGTCGTCCCGTTAGACCTGTGTTTCGGGAAACAGTTTCTGCAATAAACTGGCTTGCCCGCCGTAGGCTTAAAAGGCACCATGGCAGTCTGGCCGCAGTCACTACATTTAGCCTCAAACATTCTTTTCTGCATCGCGTACAATCACCTCTATTGCGTATCGCAATAATTGAAAGAAGTAAATCTCCAATTATCAGTACCCATAAAGCCGCGGCTGACTTAAAGGTTCCCATATAGCGCGCTACACTAAGCCTAAAGGGTTCCATCCTCTCTTCCGTTTCTTCTGGCAAATAGTACAAATCATCACCTCAGTCCAAACAAGCATACAGTTAGATTAGGGATAGAATCGGGTGTAATTCTGAAAACTCCTTAAAAGCCTACGATACGCCGTTTGATTTGAAAATGGATTTAGAAAAATGGGAGGTGATTGACCTGGAAAGAAAAACCAAAATCTTACTGATTTCAGCGGTGCTGGCTATGGCGGTATTGTCTGGAGTAGCTGCTCTGGCATACGCTAATAGCGTAAACAGCGACACAAACACGATGACCACAGTAACCTCCAACGATAATGGCTACTTCTTTGGTGGACACGGACGCGGAATGTTCGAACCCAGGCCATACGGGTTCGGATGCGGCACATCTGTCACTGTCAGCCAAGAGTTTAAGGACAACGTGCTCAACATAGCCAAAAACGACACCGACGTGCAGAACCTAATCAACGACGGCTACAACATCACAGCGGTAAGGCCAATCATCAACGCCACGGTTGAAGCAGACGGCACGGTCGCATTGAAAGCCACCAGCGCCGTCGTGATACTGGAAAAAGACACGACAGGCCGCGCGTTCGTTTGGGTGAACATCGAAGAAGCCAAAGTGACGAGAATAGTCATCATGACGAGGACGGTGATCGAAAAACCCTGAGGTGATACATGAAAGACCAAGCCAAAACCTTAACGCAAACGGTTCATAAAACTAGAACCCTTCTCCTCCTTTTTTATCGAAAAACCAAAAGTGAGCTTACCACTTTTCGACTTTCTTCGAGTTGTTTTTGCAAACGTGGCTTACTGCAAAATGGTTATTAATTTGCTCTCTTTCTATTGAAGAACGCGCGGTGACTGGCTAGTTTGTCGTTTGAGATTCAGGAATTACCTGACATCATAAGAGTAATGGTTCTACTGAACCTAAGCAAAGGTGCCACGGCACAGAAGACCCTGCTTAAGCATAGAATCGACAAAGTCTGCGGACGCTACGCATGCATCGAAATGAGCGACCTCGACAAGACGCTGGAGGCGATGGCGGCCGAAGGATTGATTTCCATAAGTCAAGACGGAACGGTGAAACCAACCGAGCAGGGCGCCAAGCTAGGCAAAGAGTGGCGGAGTTTACTCTTAAAAAAAGAGCCCGTGCTCGAAGTAGTCGCGGGATTAACTGACGGCTCTATAACGGGATTGGTGGTCATTCTTTCCACCTTCATAGCAAGCTTGCCAATAAGCACTGCAGCATTCGCGGCTTTTCTGACGCTGGCAGCAGTCGCCATAACTAACTTTTCCAGTTTCCTTTTGGGTGGAATAACCGGAGACATGGCTGATTTAATGACGTTGCAGTATTTGATGAATTACAGCCTAGGCGACATTCCCGACAAAAAAGAAAAAGGCAAATCGTTGCTACTGGTTGAACAGTTGTTCATCGTCTTGCACAGAGAAATCAGCAGGTCGAATCTCCAAGCGGCAATTATTTGTAGCGCGACAACCTTTCTGGCGGGCATAATTCCCATAATGGCTTATTTGAACCTGCCCAATCCGCTGAACATAATAGTATCCATGTGTATAGTTGGAGCTATCGTTGGCGTTTTTCTTGTTAGATATCGCTCAAAAAAGACAAAAGTGCACTGGAAAATCACGTTGTTCGAAACCATCGCTATAGTCGTAATCGCCGTAATCGCTTCGTTGCTGATTGGCCGCGCATAGAAGTATCGAGTTGCATGAAGCTTTATTACAAAGCCCGTCAACAAAATGCGGAAGCAAAGAGGCAACACTATGAGTTTCCTCGATTCAAGTCCATTCCTCGGCGTCACATGGGGCATGATTCTCTCAATAATCGCCATCGTAGCAGTGGCGGTTACGCTCGAGCGATTAATAACGAGATACCTCAGAAGATTCGCCAAACGTGCCCGTCTAACCCCACGTGTCACAAACGGTTTAGCCCTGACCTTCCGCATCATCATCTTAATCAGTGCAGTAGCAGCCCTTGTCAGAATAGGCGGCGTATCGACGGATTTGTTCCTAGCCTTTTCAGCGTTCGGAGGTGCAGCGGTTGGTCTTGCCTCAACTCAGACAATTGGAAACTTCATTGCGGGGTTATATCTGCTGGCGACGAGACCGTTCAAGGTGGGCGATTACGTGCGCCTTGGAACTGTTGAGGGCATTGTGCAGGAGATAACGATTAATTACACAAAGATTCTGACATTGGGAAACAACATTGTTAGCATCAGCAATCTTCAGGTCATGGGCAGAGACATGACCAACTGTCTTTATGAAAGCGAAAACTTGGAGACCCTTTATTGCTGCACTTTTGAGATAGGTTTTGACCACAGCGTGGCAGCAGACAAAATAGCCACCATCTTCCACGAAGTGTTTGAACAGTACAATGACAAGCTTCCCCAAGCGCTCAGCTATATGCTGCTCAGATCTGGCGCGTTCGAAAGAGTATACATGGTTTACCTGTACGTGAAAAAACCCGAGGACGCGTTTGTTTTTAGGTCACAAATCGCCGAAGAAGTTTTTAGGCGCTGGGATACAGAAAGACTCAAGA
>Ga0315268_10001739_pt1 | contig 25044 bp, 19 predicted proteins | sample C1_top_MG_FD_204535 | JGI IMG/M metagenome (GOLD analysis project Ga0315268, IMG submission 204535) | Sediment microbial communities from Yellowstone Lake, YNP, Wyoming, USA - C1_top | ecosystem: Environmental > Aquatic > Freshwater > Lake > Sediment | place: USA: Wyoming | collected 2017-08-01
ATAAGCCACCATTTGTCTTCTACCAGCGGCAGCCAGAAGTGTTGGGAGGAATCCATCTGTACAAGCATCCCTGCCTTAGGCATCCTGCGGCGCTGCCTGTGGATTTGCTTTTTCTTCTTTGGGTTATGCAGATTATGGCTGATCAATAGCTGTCTTACGGATTCATAGCAATAAGGCAATTTATGCACTTCATGCAGCTTATCCATAAAGTGCATGACATTAAAGTCATAATACAGCTCTTTGCGAAGTTTTAGGATTTTCTGGGTCTCGGATTCAGATATTTTCTTGTTAGGTGGCGAAGGAGGCGGCTTTCTTAGGATTTCCTCAAAGCCTCCGGATAGAAGCTTGGCTTTAAGCCTTGAGACATGCACAGGGGTAAGGTTAAGAAGGCTTGCGGCTTCAATACCCTTTAGCTTTTTCTCAATGACGTCCTTTAAAACCTTGTACCTTTGGATGTCTTTCATAGTAACTAAGAGCTTTTGCATGGGTAGCCTCCTTTTAATAAAGAGGCTACCATAAAAACTAAAAACTTAACATTTCAAAATAGTAATAACTCTTAACATTTTAAAATGGTAACATCATTTATAAAAAATCTGTTGAAAAATCAAGGAAAATGTGATATCTTATAATAGAAAAGCAGTTTACAAGCAAGAATTAACACGAAAAAAACCTTAAGGTTGTAATCTTTCATAACTGTTTATTTTACATAACGTTACAGTAAGGCATAAGCAATAAAGAGACGAGTCATAAGATGAAAAAGATAATTAGTTTATTTCTAATAATGACTTTGGCGGCTTTTTGCCTGATAGACAAAGGCAATACACAAACTAACAGCTCTAAAGACAATATTAAAAACCCTCCGGAAGAAACTGAGAAGCTTAAAACAAAAGAAACACCGCCGATTGTTATAAAAGGACACCTCCTTATAGAACATAATCACCTTTTCCTCAGGGAATCCGAAGAGAAAGTATATAGAATTATTAATAAAGATAACCCGCAAGTTTATGCTTCTCTTTTATCATTAGTAAAAGAAAAAACAAAAGAGAATAAAGGGTTAAAAGCAAAGTTATCAGGTAAGGCCGGGCCTCTCGGCGAGATTATAACAAGAACAATTAAATATACGAAGGAAGGAAAAGTGGCATCTAAAGAAGGGGAAAAAATTCCTTATATAGAATTTAACGTCATGGGAATAGAAGAAACCGGAGAAGTCCCTTTAAAAGAAATCAAAGAGATTAAAATAGTTTATCCTGCCGAGGTGCCTGAACCTGCGCCCATTCCACTGCCTCTCAGAAGAATCCGGGGCAAAGTAACGGCTACCCATTTTGACAAGGTAATCCCTTACATAGAAATTAAAGATGCAGAGACCAAAGTATCTAAAAATATATTTTTACCTTCGGATATTAAAGTAATAAAAGTAGTCCGGGACCAATTATTGGGTTTTCCTCCTAAAAATACAATTAAAGTCGATAGTAAATTAGAAATTTGGTACGAGGAACGGCCAGATATAAATACCGCTAAATCAATTACAATACTGCCAAAATGAATTGCTGTAAGCTTAAAGCCTAAAGGCCGTAAGGTTTCTTTTAAATCCATGCTTAAGCGACTTAAGAGTCGCGAATGTATAAAAAGAGCACAAATTAATTCTTAAATAGGAATAATAGGGACTGGCAATAAAAATTTTAGGGGGTAACTTAACCGCCTGGCAAAACTTGAGCGGAAGCTACCCCTTTTTATTTTAAATATCGATCTCTAAAAGGATGGGGAAATTATGTCAATCTCAAAACTCGCGGTAAACAGGCCTGTTACAATAATGATGATATTCTTGGGCATAATCCTTTTGGGCTTTATTTCCTGGACGAAACTACCCCAGGAACTCTTTCCCTCCATTACCTATCCACAAATTACCGTAGTAACTTCCTATGAAAATGCCGCTCCCGAGGAAATCGAAAGTTTAATTACCAAGATTATCGAGGAAGCGACAGGCACAGTAAACAATGTCAAAAGAATAAGTTCTATTTCCAAGGAGGGCCTTTCTCTGGTAATGGTAGAGTTTAACTGGGGAACAAATATGGATTTTGCGGCTTTGAACGTGCGCGAGAAAATCGACCTGGTAAAAGAAAAACTCCCCCGGGAAGCCCAAGACCCGATTGTGATGAAGTATAACCCTTTTGACTTACCTGTTATGAACGTGGCAGTAACGGGCAAGATGTCGCCTTTGGAACTGCGGGAAATCTGCCGTAAGTACATAAAAGACACTATTGAAAAGGTAGAAGGCGTTGCCTCCGTAGCTATCACCGGCGGAGATGAACGGGAAATCGTGGTAGAAATCGACCAACCGCGGCTGCGCGCTTCGCAAATTTCCATTGTCTCGGTAATAGACAGCATTAAGGCGGCGAACCTTAACTATCCAGCCGGGACAATCAAAGAAAGTTTCTACGAATATCTTATCCGCACCATGGGCGAATATCAGAAGGTGGAAGAAATCAAAGAAACCCCTACAGCCCTGGAAGTACCGGAAGAAGAAGCAAAGACAGTAAAAGAAAAGGAAGAAAAAGAACAGAAAGCCAGACGCCTGGTTTATCTTAAGGACATCGCTCAAGTAAAAGACACGGTAAAAGAAAAAAACAGTATCTCCCGCTATAACGGAAATGATAGCGTGTCCCTGGTAATAAGAAAACAATCCGGGACCAATACTCTTAATGTGGTTAAAGGCGTAAAAAAAGAAATCAAAAATTTGCTGGTAGAAAAATTGCCTGAAGGAATCAATATCCAGATAAGCTATGACCAATCCCAATTTATCCAAGAAGCAATCGGTAATGTCCGTGATGCTGCTATCCAAGGCGCATTCTTAGCTTTGCTTGTCCTTTTCTTTTTCTTATGGGATTTAAATTCCTCGTTGGTTATTACTGCTTCCATACCCATTTCGATTATGGCTACCTTGTGTTTAATGTACTTTTCCCACATTAACCTGAATATGATGTCCTTGGGTGGGCTTGCCTTAGGCGTAGGGATGTTAGTAGATAATTCAATTGTGGTCATTGAAAATACATTCCGGCACCGCCATATACTCAAAAAGGGCTTAAAAGAAGCTTGTATTGATGCCACCGAGGAAATGGTTTCTCCTATTGTAGGCTCAACACTGACCACAGTGGCGGTGTTCTTACCTTTTGCTTTTGTAGTAGGAATTGCCGGACAGATTTTCAAACAACTCTCTTTTACCGTAACCTTCTCCCTCATTGCTTCAATAGTTGTCGCTATTTCTTTAGTGCCGGTTATGATTTCCATCGGGCGTGACCGCGCTTTACGCCTGCCGGGTTATGCCTTTGCACAGAAAATTAATGAAGCAATAATGCGGGAGGAGAAAGATGAAACTGGCTTCTCTTACGCTAGATTCATCAACCATATGCTCCTTAATAAAGGCAAAGTCATTTTCATAATAACCTTGTCTTTCGTTCTCTGCTTAATAGTCCTGCTTAAAACTGAACGCCAATTCCTGCCTCGTGTCGACCAGCGGCAATTTATCATCAAAGTAGACCTTGCTCCCGGAACGCGCTTAGAGGTTACGGATTCGGTAGTCAAAAAAATCGAACAATTACTTCTCGGTTTGCCTGAGACAAAAGATGTAACCGTCAATATCGGCTCAACTGGAGAAAAAACGTCTGCAGAAACAACAGCAGCTATACAGACCCTGGGAAGCCATCAGGCGCAAGTATTGGTTAATCTTAAAAAGAAATCCCGAAGACAAAATATAACCAGTTCAACAGATGAGGTCATACAATATCTCAAAACAAATTTAGAGAAAAGAGAGTTGGAAAAAGCAGAAATAGAATACGTTGCCCAGGAAACCTCTTTGGGTAGTGCAATAGAACAAGGCGCTCCTGTTGCTATTGAGATAAAGGGGCAGAACCTCAACCAATTATCCGAAATCTCTTCATTAATCCAATCCCGTATTAAAGGAATCCAGGGCATATATGGAATAAAAAGCTCTCTCTCGCTTCCCAGCCCGGAAACAAAACTCAATATCCTCAAGGATAAATCCTCACTCTATGGCCTTTCAGTGCGCGATATTGCCGTAACCGCCCAGGCCGCCCTTAAGGGTTATGTAGCTACAAAATTTAAGGAAAAGACAAACGAAGAAGATGTGGATATCCGTGTGCGGCTGCGGCCAGAGGATAGAAGCGACTTAAGTAATCTCAGAAGGATGCTAATACACTCTCCTTTAGGAATGGAGATTCCCTTATCTGAGGTAGCATATTTAACCAAAGGCAGCGGACCTACGGAAATCAAGCGTATTGACCAACAAAGAAGCGTAATGGTTACCGCAAATGTGTTCAAGCGTAATTTCAATCAGGTGGCAAGTGAGATAAACAATATATTGAATACCCTGCGTTCTGACAAGTCGTTGAAAAATTACTCTATTGAGTTAGCTGGTGAACAGCAAAGGCTAAAAGAATCATTCAGCAGCTTAGCCTTTGCCCTTATCTTAGCCTTTATTCTGGTTTATATGATTATGGCTGCGGAATTTGAATCCTTATGGCAGCCTCTGTTGATTATGTTTACCGTGCCCCTTTCGCTTATCGGCGTGGCGGTTTCTCTGTTCATCACCCGGACACCCTTGAGTGTGGTTGCTTATTTGGGTATCATTATGCTGGGAGGAATTGCGGTCAATAACGGAATAGTGCTAATTGAATTTGTCAATGATTTGCGCAAAAGAGGATATTCCCCCCAAGAAGCAGTTATGGAAGCAAGCAAAGTCCGTTTACGGCCGATTTTGATGACTTCTTTGACCACGATATTAGGCCTTTTACCTTTAGCGCTTGGTATTGGAGAAGGCGCTGAACTACAAGCGCCGCTTGCACTTACGGTAATGGGCGGATTAACTTCAGCTACTTTCCTTACCCTTGTTTTTATTCCGGCGTTATATCTGGTAGTTGTGGAAAGAATGGAAAAGCCTGGCGGAGCTTTTGTGGAAGAGATTAAAGTTGAAACACCCACATTTAAACCGGAAGCCGCCTTCATCCCTCCGCCTGAAATTGTCTTAAAAGAAGAAACTGCAGAAATACCTAAAGAGCTTGCAGCACAGGAATTGAATCCTCGCCAACAAGAACTCTTGGAAAAACTTAAAATACAAAAGAAAATTACGCGTAAAGATTATGCTTTAATGTTTAAAATCTCCATACCCACTGCAGCGCGCGACTTAAGGGAATTGGTAGATAGAAAATTACTTACACCCAAAGGTCCTTTTGGGCCGGGCAGATGGTATGAATTAACGGAAGAAAAAAATGAGCTTACCTGATCTATCCATAAGAAGGCCGACATTAGTATCTATGTTTTTCTTGGGAATCGTCTTAATCGGTACGGTTACCTTTCGGCTGCTCCCGGTGGAGATGATGCCTAATGTAAGCTTTGGCGATATCACCATTAACATTGATGTCCGCGGAGGCATCCCTGCTTCTGAGGTAGAACAGCGCATCTCAAAACCTATAGAGGAAGCTGTAGGCTCAGTAACCCACCTTAAAAACATCTTATCCATATCTAAAGAAGGAAACGCTACTATTATATTGGAGTTTGAACCGGGGACAGATATGAACTTTGCCGCTCTGGAGGTGCGCGAGAAATTTAACCGCATCAGGAACAAACTCCCTCCTGAAATTGAAAAACCGGTAATTGCCAAATACGAATATATGGACGTGCCGATTATGATTCTGGCAGTAACCAGCGAAATCCGCACCCCTGAGGATTTACGCAAGATTGTCGATGAAAGGATAAAAGACCGTATCCAGAGAATCGAAGGTGTTGCCTCGGCAGAAGTGGTCGGCGGCAGAGAAAGTAAAATACTCATTGAAGTAGACCAATATAAGCTCCAGTCTTATGCATTATCAATTAACCATGTGGTAGATATTATTAATATTAATAATTCAAACCTGTTGGCCGGTGAAATAAAACAGACGAAAGATAAATACCTGGTTAGAACTATAGGGGAATTCCGGAATCTAACTGACCTGGAAAATTTAGCTATTGCTACCACAAAAGAAGGTTCGGTAATACGCCTAAAAGATATTGCCCAGGTCAAGGATTCATACTTAGACCCCAGTTCTTTTGCGCGCCTCAATTCCCAGCCCGTAGTATCCATTTACATACAGAAAGAATCTACGGCCAATACAGTCAAGATAGCCCAGCTTGTGGATAAAGAACTTAAAGCCTTAAGACAGATATTAGATAAAGATATCGAGGTTACCCTTACTTCTAATCAAGCTGAAGCTATCCTGCAAGCAGTCCAGCAAGTCCAGACATCCTTGCTCTATGGCGCAATCCTTGCTACCTTTGTTCTCTTTGCCTTCTTGAGGGATTTCCGCACGGTTTTTATTATTGCCTCGAGTATTCCCTTATCGGTTTTGCTTACCTTCTTTCTAATGTTTTTTAGCAAGCTCACCCTGAATGTAATGACCTTAAGCGGCTTGGCCTTGGGTGTGGGGATGTTAGTGGATAATGCCATCGTGGTCTTGGATAATATCTTTAAAAAAAGAGACGAGCCGACCCAGACTAAAGATGAATTGCAAAATAAACCTTTATCAGAAAATATAGAAAAGGAACTGGCTGCAGACGGAGCCAATGAAATGTTTCTGGCAATTACTGCCTCAACCCTGACCACGGTTATTGTATTCCTGCCCATAGTTTTTATTAATCCTGAAGTTAAGATGCTCTATAGCGGGATTGCCCTTACCATCACTTATTCACTTCTGGCTTCACTTTTAGCTGCCTTAACCCTGGTGCCGATGCTGGCTTCAAAACTTAAACTGAAGAGGATAAAGCCAGCCCCAGACAACGCCGATTCTCAAGACGAAACTACTCTTGCTCCAATTGTGCTTTTGTCCCGTATGCTCGCAAACTTCTATAAGAAACTTATTTCCATATCTCTGGTATTGCGCTACATAATCATAATTATTGTAGCCGTCGGTGTTGTGTACATAGTCAAAGAAAGCAAAAAGCTGGAAAAAGAATTTATCGGCATTGCTGAACAGAATAAATTTACTATCTTTATTGAACTGCCCACGGGAACCAGATTAGAGGTAACCGATAAAATCGTGGCTAAAGTAGAAGCTCTTGCCTCCAAGATACCGGAAATAAAAACTGCCACCGCAAAGGTCGAACCCTGGTCAAGCAAAATCTATGTCGAATTGGTTCCGTTAAACAAAAGGAACAAAACCACAGCTGGAATTATTAATGAACTCAGGCCTCTTACAGATAAACTGGACCCTGCCTTTATATACTATGAAGAGCCGGAAGAAGTCGGGACCAAGGAAATTCTCATTGAACTCTATGGCTATGATTATGAAGTATTGAAGGGGCTGGCGATACAAGTCGCACAGCGGATCCAATCAATCCCTAAGTTTACAGATACTAAAATCAGGATGCGCGAAGGCAGGCCTGAGCTGCAGCTGGAAATTGATAAAAGACAGGCAGCATTGTTTGGTTTAAATGTCGAGGATATCGCCCTGGCCCTGCATACACATATGCGCGGCCTGGTGGCAACGCATTACCGGGGGACAAACGAACCTTTAGTGCGGGCGAAAGAAGAACCTTTTACAGCCCAGCGCCGCTATTTTTCTTTAGAGGAACAAAAACTCTTTCAAAAAAAATTCCAGGATATTGCAAAAATAAATCCTTCTTCAGCGTCTGCCGAGGCAAAAGAGACGGAAACAATCGTGCGCCTGGAGGAAAAATACCGACGGACATTTGATGCGCTACGCAGAATCAGCTTTGTTACGCCTGATAAACAACAGATATACCTCTTCCAGCTTGCCAATTTTAAATTTGACTTGGGACCCAGTGAAGTCTGGCGTAAGAATAAGGCAAGGATGGTACAGGTAAGCGCAAATACCGGCGGGATAGCCCTGGGCACGGCAGCAGAGAAAGTAAAAGAGGTATTAGCTGACCTTAAATTCCCCAAAGATTACTTTTGGCAATTAGGCGGCAATTATGATAAAATGATACGTAACCAAAATGAACTTAGTTTTGCATTAATCTTAAGTTTAATTCTGGTCTATATGATCTTAGCCAGTCTTTTTGAATCATTCAGTCAACCTTTTATTATTTTAATTAGCGTACCGCTGGCGGCAATCGGAGCAATTATTGCCCTGCACCTTGCCCATAAACCAGTAGGTATAGGGGTCTTAATCGGAGCTATTATGTTAGGCGGCATAGTGGTTAATAATGCGATTGTCTTGATTGACCGGATTAATTTCTTAAGGCACAAACACCCTGATTTCGGCTCCAGGTCGGGCGTACGAAAAGCAGTCATTGATGCCTCCTTTGACAGATTAAGGCCGATAATGATGACCTCGCTCACCACAATCTTAGGGCTTATTCCCATGGCAATTGATAAAAGCGAGTATTCTAACCTCTGGTCGCCTTTGGCAATTACCGTCATCGGAGGGATGACGCTTTCTACATTTTTGACCTTATTTGTCATCCCTTGCGTCTATCTTATATTCAGAGATTTACGATTAACGAGGAAATGAAATCCTTCGCGGCATCTGCCGCTTTAGGATCAAATTTTTCTTCTATAAAAATGTTTGGAAAAATTTGAGGAGGCTTTATGGAAGTTAAAAAAACACAATTTATCATAATCGCCGGCCTTACCGTTTTCTGGATTATCCTGATTGGCTGGGGAATGATTAAGACTAACTTTAAACTGCTTAAAGAAAAATATTCTCCCTCCCGGGTGAGCAAAGTAGAAATCCGGAAAGAAACGAAACAGGAAACTAAACAAAACGTTGCTGCCAAACAAAAAGAAACGGTTCCAGTCAATGCCCCGACTGAACCCGCTCCTATCCTGGTAAGGGTATTCAAGATAAAGCCTGCTGATTTCAGCGATTCCCTGCCGGTAATGGGAACGATTAAGGGCAAGACCGAGATTGAACTCAGATTTGAAATTAACGGGGTAATAAAAAAAATTTATTTCCGTGAGGGCGAGAAGATAAAAAAAGACAGCCTTATCGCTTCTTTAGACCCTAAGGATGCACAGCTCAAGGTTAACTACGCCAAAAGTAAATTTAATTCTACCCAGGCAGCTTATAACTCTGTGCAAAAAAAATTAGAGGTGCATCGAAAACTCTATGAGGCGGGAGCGCTTATAAAATCAAAAGTGGAAGAAGTCGAACTTGAAGTCGAAAGCGCCAAATTCCAGATTGAAACCGCAAGGAGTGAAATGGAACTGGCGGAAAACGAATTAAATAAAACTAATCTCTACGCTAACAAAAACGGAGTGATGGGACCGCGCGATAAAGAAGAAGGCGAATTTGTAACCCCCCAGGATAAACTAGGCTCGCTTTTAGAAACGGATGAAGTGCTTGTGGAAGTCGGGGTGGTGGAAAGAGATATCGATAAAATAAAGTTAGGGCAGAAAGCAAGGGTATTTGTGGATGCTTATCCCAGCGGAAATTTTGAAGGGATTATAGATAGCATATTCCCTATGGTGGAAGGAAAAAGCAGGACAATGACTGTAAAAATAAAAGTCCCTAACTCGGGAGGGCTATTACTCCCCGGTATGTTTGCCCGAGCTGAGATAAGCATTATCGAACTTAAAGATGCTTTGATGCTGCCTGCCACGTCTCTTATTTCTACGGGAACGGGCATGACTTTAGTTCCAGTCATACCCGCACAATCAACACAGACCAGTAAAGAAGAGATACAGACCGGCGTTGTCCAATTGCGCAACGTAAAACTGGGCTATGTTACCAGCGACTATGCTCAGGTTATTGAAGGAGTCAATGCCGGAGATTTAATAGTTATCGAAACGCAGGGAGAATTAAAAGATAACGCCAAAGTTAAGATTATCGGCGCAGAAGAAATGAGTTTTTAAACTGGTAGCGCTAACCATGTCCTACTTCGCTCTTTAAGTAGATTAGTTAGAACTCTGACGAGCTTCGTAGGACCGGTTGGAAACATGTAATAGCCCCAACCGGATTTGAACCGGTGTTTAGTGGCTGAGAACCACGCGTCCTAGACCAGGCTAGACGATGGGGCCGCAAATTCAAACTTATTCTACTATACACATATCCCAAGTCAATAAATTTATTGACCTCCCGCCTTAGCTATTATATACTCATTACTGAAACTAAACTCTCTTTAAAAATTAGACTTCTTTAAATTAGGCGTTTGAAAAATAATGATAGATGTAGGTATTGGTTTAAGCTTGGGGAAAAATTCTATAGCGGCGGCCGAAGAAGCAACCAGAACGGCCAAGATTAATAAAATTAACAAAGAAAAAATTGATTTGGCGCTGGTTTTTAGTTCTACCGGTCTTTCCCCAGCCAGTCTCTCCAAAACTCTAAATAATTTGTTGGACGGCGTCCCTATAATAGGCTCAACCGGCGCGGCAATTATCTCTAATCAAGGGGTATTTGAAAACGGCCTGGTACTGATGCTTTTAAGTTTTACTAAAGGCACCTATTTCGGCACAGCGTATACCAAAGACATTAAAACAAAAGCTGCGATTAGCTCTGGAGAAGAGCTTGGCGAAAAGTTGCTCTATGGATTTAAAAATCTTCCGCGCAATCTTAGTCTAATCTTTTTCGACCGGCTCATAGACGACAGTTCCAATTTTATTTACGGTTTACAGGAACATCTGGGCCACAGCTTTCCCTGTATAGGCGTCTCTGCATCAGATACTGCGCAATCCATAAAAACCTCCCTTTATTTCAATCAGGGAGTAATAAATGATAGCTGTGCAGCCATACTTTGGGGCGGAAGATTAACTTTCGGTTTAGGAATTCAACATGGATGGAAGCCTCTGGGTAAACCCCACATTGTAACCGCGAGTTCCGGCAATATTGTAAAAACAATAGATAGGGCCCCTGCGGTAAGACTTTACGAAGAATACCTGGCGTGCGATATTCATAAATTAAAAAAGGATTTAAAACGCCTATCTGTGTTTTATCCTCTGGGAGTATTTATTGAAGGCGAACAGGAATATCTGCTAAGAAATGTTATCGGTATAGAAGAAGACGGCTCCATGATTTGTCAAGGTAATATCCCTAAAGAAAGCACAGTAAGATTAATGATCAGCACAAAAGAAACCCGTCTTAACGCAACTCACCAAGCCGTAGACGAAGCTAAAAAAAATTTATCCAGCCAGGTTATAAAGTTTAGTAAGGAGAAAACTTCAAAGTTGGTTATTGCATTTAGTTCAATTTCAAGATACACTTTATTGAGAAGAGAGGCAAAAAAGGAACTTGAAATCATTAAAGAAAATCTCGAACCCAATACGCCTATAATAGGCTTATATACATATGGAACATTGGCGCCTTTAAAGGCGAGTAGCTATCGGGGACGAACTTATTTCCACAATCAGACTATTACTGTTTTAATTATCGAGGGTTAATGGAGGTTTAATTTAATATGGAGCTTTTAATCAACCTATTCGGGTTTTTTAGCCTATTATCCATTTCTGTACTTACCATTGTTTTAATCTTAAAGACAAATAAAATAAATCAGCTGCAAATATCCGTAAATAATCTAAAAAAAGCCTTAGATGAAATGGATGAGCAGGCAAAACTTGTTGTACGCACCGATATAGAACTAAATAAGGCCCAGGAAGAGCTGGATAAGAAGTTAACCGGCCTTTATACCCTGCAGAAGCTGTCCCGCACAATAAGCTCAACGTTGGAAGAGAGCCAAATCTTTAAAAAAATAGACTCTGGTTATTTGGAAGATTTGGGTTTCGAAAAGGCGCTGGCTTTTTTATGGAACGACAAAGACAAAATATTTCAGCTCTATTTAAATACCGGTTACCCCGAAGAGGACTGCCTAAAGATAAAACCCTTTGTAAATTCCGATAAAGACACGTACCGAGAAGTTATAAAAAATGAAAAGGCTATATCATCACTCTTATCGAAAGAAATTGCACAGAAAGATAAAATAAAAGAAATATTTAACGTCATATCTTTTGTCATTTCACCCATACTGCCTAAAGAAGGAAACCAGGGCTTCCTCTTTGTGGGTTCAGAAAAAACAGACACCATTATCACTGAGGGGGATGAAGAATTAATCACTATCCTGGCAAACCAATTAGGCCAGGCATTGGAGAACGCCCGCCTTTTTGAAAAAACCTGGCAGGCGCATCAGGAATTGGAAAAAAGGGTCGAAGAAAGAACCCGTGAATTAAGCATTGCCCTGGAAGAAGTGCAGAAGATAAGCAAACGAAAAAGCGACTTTGTCTCCAGCGTCTCACATGAACTAAGAACACCTCTTACCTCTATAAAAGGTTATGCTTCCATATTGCTGGCCGGAAAATTAGGTACCGTGCCGGAAGAGATTCATAAGCGGCTGGAAAAAATCAATAAACATAGCGATGAGCTCGTCCAATTTGTAAATGACCTTTTGGATATATCGCGTATTGAATCCGGAAAAATGACTTTAAAATTGATGCCGTTTGGCCTGAAAAATATAGTAGAAGAAGTCGGGGATCTGCTATCCGTGCAGATCAAAGAAAAACAAATAGAATTTAGCCTGAATTTCCCCAAGGATATTCCTGAGGTTCTGGCGGACTATAACCAGATAAAACGAGTATTTATCAATCTTATTAATAATGCCATAAAATATACCCCTGCTAAAGGTAAAATTACTGTGGGATTCCAGAAAGCGGATAAGGAAGTGGAAGTTGATATCCGCGATACGGGATGCGGAATACCACAAGATGCCCTGGATAAATTATTTGTAGAGTTTTACCGCGTGGACACCGCCATTAATCAAGAAGTTAAAGGCACGGGGCTGGGTCTTGCTTTGGTAAAAAACATCATTGAAGCGCACAAAGGAAAAATTTGGGTAAAAAGCAAGGAAGGCTCGGGTTCTACGTTTAGTTTTACCTTGCCCCAACCAACTTAAGGAAATTTAACTTAAAAATTTATGGCTATAAAAATACTTATTGTTGATGACGAGGCTGACATCAGGGATGTGCTCAGGATAACCCTTGAAGCAGAAAACTACGAAGTCATCGAAGCGGAAAACGGCGAAGAGGCTTTAAAGGTTATTCAAACAAAGTCGCCTAACCTGGTATTGCTGGACTATAAAATGCCCCGGATGGATGGCCGTGAAGTCTGCAGGAGAATCAAAAAAGACATACTGCTGCGCCATCTGCCTATAATCATGGTTACCGGCAAAGGCGATATCAACGATAAAATAGACGGTATCGATGCAGGCGCCGATGACTACATAGTTAAACCTTTCGAACCGAAAGAATTGCTGGCACGGATCCGTATGATTATAAGGCGCACGGAAAGCGACCTTGAAGCAAACCCCTTAACCCGCTTGCCGGGGAATGTTTCCATATTAAACGAACTTTTACGCCGAATGGAAAGCAAGACTCAATTTGCCGTATGTTATTTGGATTTAGATAAATTCAAAGCGTATAATGATATTTATGGATTTGAACACGGCGATGAAGTAATCAAAGAAACAGCCCGCATCTTAATCAGAGTGGTACATGAATCCGGCAACGCCGATGATTTTATCGGCCATATCGGAGGCGATGACTTTGTTATTGTTACTACCCCTGCGATGGTAGATAAAATCTGCTCAAAAATAATTGAAAGTTTCGATAAGGCCGTTCCTTCTTTTTATAACGAAGCTGACAGGAAAAAAGGCTATATAGTCAGCCGCGACCGTCAAGGGGCAGAAACAAAATTCTCGCTTTTATCTTTATCCATCGGCGTAGTGACAAATCAGTTCAGAAGTATAGAACACGTAGCAGAGATTGGAGAAATCGGCGCAGAATTAAAAGGTTATGCCAAGAACGTAGGGAAAAGCAATTACATAATAGATAAGCGCAAATAAAAACCCCTCCCTTCTAAAATAATATATGATCTAAATTAGAACGGGAGGGGAATTTATTTGGTGCGCGGGGAGGGAGTTGAACCCTCATGGGTCGCCCCACTACCCCCTCAAAGTAGCGTGTCTGCCATTCCACCACCCGCGCGTTATTTTCTACAGTTTATTTTGGATTTTAGCCCATGTATCCCGCAGCGTAACGATACGATTAAAAACCGGATTTCCCGGAGCGCTGTCTTTGGTGTCAACACAAAAATATCCCATCCGCTCAAACTGGTAACGGCTGCCGGGCTTTGCATCTTTAAGATCCGGTTCTATCTTAGCCGAAACAATAACTTCCAATGACTTGGGATTTAAATTAACGGTAAAATCTTGCCCTTCGTGGACATCGTCAGGATTCCTTTTGGTAAAAAGCGTCTCATACAAACGTACCTCGGCATCAACAGCGTGTCCGCAGGATACCCAGTGAATGGTGCCCTTGACTCTTCTTCTGTCAGGAGTATCGCCTCCGCGCGTCTGCGGATCGTATCTGCAATGTATTTCTTTTATTTTCCCTGTTTTTTCGTCTTTTACAATGCTTACGCACTTAATAATATAAGCATAACGCAATCTCACCTCTGCGCCGGGAGCTAAACGAAAAAACTGCTTCGGCGGATTCTCCCGGAAATCTTCCTCCTCGATATAGAGCTGTCGTGAAAAGAAAATTTTTCTTGTACCCATCGAGGCGTCTTCGGGGTTATTAATAGCGTCCAGTTCTTCGACTTTTCCTTCGGGATAATTATCAATTATTATTTTTAGAGGCCGCAATACCGACATGGCGCGCGGCGCGGTTTTATTTAATTCTTCACGAATGCAATTTTCAAGCAAAATCAAATCAACAATGCTGTCGGCTTTTGCCACGCCGACCTGTTCGCAAAATTGCCTTATGGATTCCGGCGTATATCCCCGGCGCCTTAATCCTGACAGGGTAGGCATGCGCGGGTCATCCCATCCGCCGACATATTTTTTTTCTACAAGTTCCAGGAGTTTGCGTTTACTCAAAATGGTATGGCTTAAGTTCAAACGCGCAAACTCAATTTGCCGGGGATGGTGGATATCCAGTTCATCAAGAATCCAGTCATATAACTGGCGGTGTACTTCAAATTCCAAAGTACAAATGGAATGAGTAATCCCTTCCAGGGAATCGCAAATACAATGGGTAAAATCATACGTCGGATAGATACACCATTTATTGCCTGTCCTATGATGCGCCTCTTTCCTGATGCGATAAAACACCGGGTCGCGCATTAATAAATTCGGGTGCGACATATCAATCTTGCCCCGCAAGACCCTTGAGCCTTCTTCAAACTCGCCGGCTCTCATGCGAGAAAATAAATCCAGATTCTCTTCCACGCTACGGCTTCGATAAGGGCTCTGTGTGCCGGGCTCTGTTATCGTGCCCCGGCATTTCCTCATCTCTTCCAAAGACTGGTCGCAGACAAAGGCCTTGCCGCGCTTTATGAGCTGAACCGCATATTCATATAGTTTTTCAAAATAATCCGATGCGTAATAGAGCCTCTCTTGCCAATTAAACCCAAGCCAGCGCACGTCTTCAATAATAGAATTAACGTATTCCGTCTCTTCGGTCTCAGGATTGGTATCATCAAAACGCAGATTACAAAGCCCGTTATAATCGCGGGCAATACCGAAATTAAGGCAGATACTCTTGGCATGGCCGATATGCAGATATCCATTCGGTTCCGGGGGAAAGCGCGTATGGACCCGGCCGTTGTTTTTTCCTTCGTTTAAATCTTGGTCGATGATTTCGCGGATAAAATTGGTTGAGGGTTTAGATAATTCCATTTGCGTCTCGAGGGTCTATCTGAAAATTTGCTGCCCCCTGTGGATTCGAACCACAATTAACTGATCCAGAGTCAGTCGTGCTGCCATTGCACTAGAGGGCAAAATGCGGTGATTAATTTATGGCTGAAAGTGCCTATCTCGCTTTTCTTGCCTTTGCACAGATGTCTTCCTGAATACGATTTATAATATACTGGATAGCCTTCTTTTCAATATCGATAAACTCTATGCCTATTCTAAAAATTACGTTATTATTTCTCTTTCTTTCCTGTACGTATTTAACTCTACCTTTCCCAACCGTAGACTCTTCCCATAATTTGCTTGTTAATTCAAGGCTAACGTTAGTATCGGCGTTTAATTTCTCCTCTGCATATACAGCGATACCGGTCAAATTTATATCAACCAAATCGGCCCTGATAGTACATTTGCCGTCTTCCGACTTAAGAATTACACTGCCCTCAATATTAAATCTAATATATTTTCTTCGGTCTTGCATAAAGAAGCCTACCAGAGATTCTTGCGCACCCACCCGTCAGCTTTATTAGTCTCTTTTTTATCTGCATCTGGGTCATAATTTATTTTATTTGTATCCGTATCTTTTAACTTTACCATCCCTATGAAATCCTGCATTGTAATATCTCCGGCTCTAATCGCATTGACTGTCTCACAACCGCAGACGGAAACAAAACCGGTAAATATAAAAAATAGAAACCAAAATTTTTTTATTCTGCACTCGCCCATTACGATCTCGTTCTATCCCAAGTAGTTATATGAGAAAAATAATTTACCAAAGGTTCTTACGCATCCAGGCATCTGCTTTTTGGGCATCCTTGTAGTCCTGTTTTGCTCCTTCAGCTGCGCCTTTAACCGTATGACATCCATTCAAAAAAATAATGACTGCCAATAATATAAAAAACATAATGGCTTTTCTGGTCATCTCTCACTCCCTTCTTATCCACTTCATCAGTCTTTCCTTGGTGCGCTCTTTACCTAAATAATATATGACCTCGAATAATCCTAAACCCACTGTTTTGCCCGTAAGTGCCACCCTTATGGGATGAATAAGGGTCTTGGCCTGGATATCGAGTTCCCTTACCAGTTCACGGAAACTCGTTTCAATAGTCTGGGCATCAAATTTTTCTAATTTCTCTATCCTTTCTATAAAAAGCTTGAATTCTTTTGATAAGTCGTGGCTCAAAAATTTTTCTTCTGCCGCCGGCTCAATCTCGATATTTTTCAAAAAGAAGAAATCCGCCCATTCTACAAAGTCTTTGAGCACCACAAGCCTTGCCTGAAATAATTTTACCAGAGAAAGGATATAATTTCTATCGAAATTGTCTTTCTCTACTAAATTTTTCTCTATTAGCAAAGGTATTACTTCATCTGTCAGCGTATCGGGATCCTGGCTTTTAAGATACTGGTTGTTTATCCAATCAAGCTTATCCATATCCATTATAGCTGCGGTTTTATTTACGTTTTTTATATCAAAGAACTTTATCGCTTCATCTATATCTATAATCTCGCGGTTCTCTCCCGGAGACCAACCCAAGAGCATCAGAAAGTTAACTATAGCTTTAGAGACATAGCCCATATCCCGGTATTCCGATATAGCGGTTGCGCCTTTTCTTTTGGACATCCTCCCCCCTTCTTTTGCCAGGATTAATGGCAGATGGGCAAATTCGGGGATAGTAAATCCCAGGGCTCGATACAGAAGAATCTGCTTGGGGGTATTGGAGATATGGTCATCTCCCCTGATAATATGGGTGATGTTCATAAGAGCATCGTCTATGACACAGGCGAAATTATATGTGGGCGTGCCGTCGGATTTAATCAAAACCTGATCCTTTATTACTGCGGTATCAAATTCTATCTCACCGTGTATCAAATCAGTAATTTTTATTTTCTGCGGGACCACTTTAAAAATAATTGCCTCTTTTCCGGTTTCAGACTTCTCAATATAACCATGCGCCTCCTGCAATATTTTCTGGGCATAATTTTTATAAATATCGAGCCTCTGGCTTTGGTAATAAATTTCACTCCAGTCAAGCCTTAGCCATTTAAGGCTATTCAATATTTCATCGATGTATTCCTTCTTAGACCGGCTTGTGTCCGTATCTTCGATTCTTAAAATAAATTGGCCGTTCTTAGCCCGGGTATAAAGCCAGTTAAAAAGCGCAGTGCGGGCGCCTCCGATATGTAAATTTCCCGTGGGACTGGGAGCGAAACGTACTCTTACCATAATCTTATTGCCTCTATTTCTTGTTATTTGCTCTCTATCAGCTCTTTCCCGGCCTTCAAGGCATTTTTATTTATTACAGCTAATTCTCTTCTATTTTGGGGTGCAAAATCATTTATAACTTGCATAACTGTATTAATATTAACGACTTTACTTTTAGCAATAAAACAGCCCAAGGCAACAATATTAGCAACTTTAATATTGCCTGCTTGTAAGGCGATATCGGTAAAAGGATATCTTAAAACATATGCCTTTGTATCCGGCTGTGACTTAGATAAGGAGCTGTTGATGATTAATAAGCCTTTTTCTTTAATTCTGGAAGAAAAACGCAATAAAGACGGTTCATTCATGATAATCATGCTATCGGCCTTATTAATATAAGGAGAGCCTATTTCTTCATCTGAGATAACGACCATACAATTGGCTGTCCCTCCGCGCACTTCAGCTCCATACGAAGGAAACCAGGTTACATATTTATCTTCTCTCATTGCTGCCTCAGCCAAAACTTTTCCTAAGACCATTATGCCTTGGCCGCCGGCGCCAGCTATTATAATTTTTTCTGTCATTTAATCCTTCCCAGCGGGAACTCCTTAACCATTACCTCCCTTATCCACTCCATTGCTTTTTTGGGGCTCATCCCCCAGTAAGTCGGACACGGCGATAATATTTCGACCAGGGAAAACCCTGTGCCCTCAATTTGATTCTGGAATGCCTGTTTTACCGCTTTCTTTGCCTTCAACACTTCCTGAGGAGAATAAAAAGATGCCCGTTCGATATATTTTACCCCTTGTAGCTGACTCAAGAGTTCAGAAATTTTTAAAGGATAGCCCTCTCTTTGCGCATTTCTCCCTAAAGGGGTAGTGGCTGTCTTTTGACCCAAAAGTGTAGTGGGGGCCATCTGGCCTCCGGTCATACCATAAATGGCATTATTCACAAATATCACTGTAAGATTTTCCCCCCGATTAGCTGCGTGTATGGTCTCATTTGTCCCGATAGCAGCTAAATCACCGTCACCTTGATATGTAAAAACTATATTTTTAGGTCTTACCCTTTTTATCGCAGTAGCCACAGCCATTGCCCTACCGTGAGCTGCCTCTGTGCAATCAAAATCCCAGTAATCGTATGCAATAACCGCACAGCCGACTGGCGCAATCGCGATAACTCTATCCCTGATTTCCAACTCATCCACCACTTCTGCGATAAGCCTGTGTGCGATACCGTGGCCACAGCCCGCACAATAGTGAGTCGATACATCGCGTAAAGATTTAGGACGGCCGAATACTTTTTCCATATTAACTCTTTTTACCTTTAACTTTTGACCTTGTGACCTTATTTATAATTTCTTCCTCCGTCGGAATCCCACCGCCTGCCCTGCCTAAAAATTCTATTTTTGCCTTGCCATCAACCGCTAATTCTACATCCTCTAACATCTGGCCGTAAGACATCTCCATTACTAAAAACATTACCCGTTGCCCGCTGCCCTTTACCCGTTCAAATATTTTTTTCGGAAAAGGCCAAAGGGTTATGGGACGGATTAAACCCACCTTAATTCCTTTTGCCCTTAACTTCTTAACTGCGCCTTTGGCAATCCTGGCCATGCCGCCGTAGGCAACCAGGATAAATTTAGCGCCGTCCAGAAATAATTCCTCCCAGCGCTGTTCTGTTTTTTGTATTTCTTTGTATTTTTTCTGCAGTTTAAGATTTAGCTCTTCCAAAGCCCCTTCTGCCAGCAACAATGAGCGGATTACATTTGGTTTTCTTCCTTTGCATCCTGTTAACGCCCACGGTTTATTATACTTGTGACCTTGTGACCTTGTGACTTTGTGACTTTGTAAGGGTTCCATCATCTGCCCGAGCATTCCGTCTGCTAAGATAATCACGGTATTGCGGTATTTATCAGCCAGCTCAAATGCCAGAAACATGAATTTATAGGCTTCTTCCACAGAAGACGGTCCCAGAACTATAGAATGATAATCGCCGTGTCCGCCTCCCCGCGTGGCCTGAAAATAATCAGACTGGGAAGGTGCTATGTTGCCTAACCCCGGACCGCCGCGCATTATATTTACGATCACTCCCGGCAGCTCTGCGCCCGCCATATATGAGATTCCTTCCTGTTTAAGGCTTATGCCCGGGCTTGAGGAAGAAGTCATTGCCCTCACACCGGCTGCAGAAGCTCCGAATACCATGTTTATCGCGGCTAATTCCGATTCTGCCTGGATAAATATCCTGCCTCTTTCCGGCATATGTTTCGCCATATAAGCGGTTAATTCGTTCTGCGGGGTGATAGGATAGCCTGCGTATAATTGGCAACCCGCCTGAATCGCTCCCTCGGCAATTGCCTCGTTTCCCGTCATTAATACTTTTTTATTTTTAATTTTGTGCTTTGCCATTTGAATTTTCACTTATACACTTCAATACAGCAATCCGGGCATATAACAGCACACAGGCTGCAGCCTAAACATTCCTCGGTGAATTTAAATTTTACCGGGTTAACCCCTTTTTGATTTAAGTCTTTATCTAAAACGATTAACCCTTTGGGGCAGACGCTGACACAAAGTAGACACCCTTTACATTTACCTCTCTTAATTATTATCTTAGCCATGTCTTTGCACCGTCTTCCTAATCCTATCGGCGATACCTTTTTTTGTCAAGCCGTTCTTTTCTAATAAAATATCCCTCCTGCCATGGGGAATAAATTGGCTGGGCAAACCTATTTTTATTACCTCCTTATCAATAATTTCACTTACGGCACTACCAAATCCTCCTTCTAAAATCCCCTCTTCCACAGTAAAAATAAAGGCTGTTTTTGAAGAAACTTTTCTAAGAACCATTTCATCCAGGGGCTTTACAAAACGCGCATTAATCAAGGTTCCGCTAAGACCTTCTTTACTTAAAAGCTCTACCGCCTCAAGCGAAGGCCAAACCATGCTGCCCAAAGCGATTAAGGTAAAATCTTTCCCCTCTTTTAATATCGCTGATTTGCCTAATTGTAGTTGGGAGTTAGGAGCTTGGAGTTGGAAATTGGGAATTCTATCTTTTGGATATCTTACGGTTACAGGTTTTTTTAAATAAACAGCGAACTCGAGCATCTCTTCTAATTCTTTACCATCGCAGGGTGCCATCATTACTAGATTGGGAATATTGCGTAAATACGCGATATCAAAAATACCCTGATGCGTAACTCCGTCTTCTCCCACAATGCCGCTGCGGTCTAATGCCATGACAACCGGTAAATTCTGTACTGCTATCTCTTCGATAATCTGGTCATACGCTCTTTGCAAGAATGTTGAGTATACCGCAACCACCGGCCTAAGCCCTGCCGCGGCTAATCCGCTGGCAAAACAAATGGCGTGCGCTTCAGCAATCCCTACATCAAAAAATCTGTCCGGGAACAAATCCCGGAACCTATCCAGTCCTGTGCCTTCCGGCATAGCTGCTGTTATGGCAACAATTTTTTTATCCGTCTTTGCCAACTCTGCTAATTTCTCACTAAAAACTTGTGTATAAGTTTTAAGCCCGGACTCTTCCCCGTATATAGGCCTGCCCGTGGAAATTTCAAAATGACCTATGCTATGAAATCTCACAGGTTCATTTTCCGCAGGAGAATAACCTTTGCCTTTTTTCGTAATCACGTGCAGCAATCTTGGGCCCCTTATCTCCATAATGTTTTTTATAGTGGAAATAAGCATTCCCAGATTATGTCCATCCAGGGGGCCAAAATAACGGAAACCCAGCTCTTCAAACAAAATCCCGGGGATAAATAAGCCTTTTAACCCTTCCTCAAATTTGTTGGCGATTTGTTTCAGCCTCTTCCCTCTGGGAACGCGGGATTCCAGAAAATTGTCGAAAGAAGAACGGAAACGGTTATAAATCGGAAGGGATATAAGTTTATTTAAATAGGTGCTTATCGCCCCGGCATTAGGGGCAATACTTAATTCGTTTGTGTTCAGGATAACCAGAATGTCTCTTTTGAGGTGGCCGGCATTGTTTAAGCCTTCAAAGCACAGTCCGCCGCTTAATGAGCCGTCTCCGATTACCGCCGCTACCTTAAATTGTTCTGCTGGTTTAAGATAGTCCCTGGCACATACTAGTCCCAAGGCCAAAGATACGGCGGTAGAACTGTGCCCTGTGGTAAATGTATCATAAGCAGATTCTTCTTTTGTGGGAAATCCACTTATGCCGCCGTATTGTCTTAAGGTATCAAAAAACTTATTTCTTCCGGTTAATATTTTATGGACATAAGCCTGGTGTCCCACATCAAATATTATCTTATCCTGAGGCGTATTAAAACAATAATGCAGCGCAATCGTCAATTCAACTGCTCCCAGGCTCGAAGCAAGATGTCCGCCTGTATGCGAGACAACTTCAATCATTCTCTGCCTTATCTCTTGCGCTAATTGAGGTAATTGCTCAAGAGTAAGCTTCTTTAAATCCTGAGGGTTATTTATGTGTTCCAATAACATAATTATTCTTCTATCTTCGATTCATCCAGGGGCTTTAATTCGAATTCGCCTTTTTTATTTCTTATCAAAACATCGATTTTTTTCTTGGCGCTTTCTAATCTCTGGGAACAGAGACGGGAAAGTTCCAAACCTTCCTGGTATTTCTTTAATGCTTCATCCAAAGAAAGGTCCCCTTTTTCCAAATCCTCGACGATTTTCTCTAATTTCTTCAATGCCTCCTCGAATTTTATCTCAGCCATTTTAACCTACCTCCGTTACCTTGCTTAAAATCTCTCCTTTATATACTTTAGTTTTTATTGTATCGCCTGTTTTTATAAACTTTGCATCTTTAATAATTCTGCCTTCGGGTATTTTAAAGGTAACACTATAACCCCTGGCCAAAATATTCAACGGGTTGAGGCTGGAAAGTTTTTCTATTCCCCTCGTGAATTCCGAATCTTTCAATTTAAACAAATGGTCCATGCGCACATAAATTTGTTTTGCCAGATCAAGGATTCTGGTTTTATATTGCGGGATCAAGGCCGCGGGATTTAAAAGGCCTAATTTCTTAGCGGCCAAGATAAGCCGGCTTCGGTTTAATTCCCAGATGTGGGCCGTATTCAGACTTAACCTATGGACTAAATCATCCATAGGCTCTTCAAAACTCAAGAGCAAGTTTTGCAAATTTCTTTTTAACCCGCTTATTAAATTATCCAGCTCCTCACTTAAGTCTTCTTTCTCGGGGATCACCAATTCTGCCGCCACCGAAGGCGTGGGTGCGCGCAGGTCGGCAACTAAATCCGCGACAGTCCAATCCCGCTCATGGCCCACCGCGGAGATTATCGGTATGCGGGAATTATATATCGCCCGGGCAACCACTTCTTCATTAAATGCCCAAAGGTCTTCGATACTCCCGCCGCCGCGGCCCACAATCATTACTTCTACCTGTTCTGCTTCTGGCAGAGATTCATTAAAAATATTAAAATTGCGAATCGCCTGGGCAATCTCCTCTTTTGCCCCTTCTCCCTGCACTTGAACGGAATGAATAATAATATGCGTATCCTTGAATCTTCTGTCCAGAACCTTCAATATATCTTTTATTGCGGCACCGGAAAGAGAAGTGACTACGCCGATTCTGGCAGGCAAATACGGGATAGGCTTCTTATGTTCAGCTGCAAAGAGCCCTTCTTTTTCCAGCTTTGTTTTTAACTGTTCCAAGGCTAACTGCAGGCTGCCGATACCTTTGGGCTCAATGTTCTCAACGATAATCTGGTACTTGCCTCCGCCGGCGTGAGAGGTGTAAGCGCTGACTTTTCCGCAACAAATAACCTTAAGCCCATCTGCGATTTTAAACTTGACGTCACGGACCACCCTTACAAATAACACGGCCGGTAAAATCGAAGTATCATCCTTTAAGGAAAAATATGAATGTCCCGACGGATAAGTGTTAAATCCCGACACTTCACCCTCTACCCAGACCCGGGAAAAAGAATTCTCCAAAACCAGCTTTATACTCCTGGTGAGTTCGGAAACAGTATATATATGCCGGTTTTGTTTCGGCGGGACTCCATAATCAAAAAGTTCAGCCATATTCTCGGCCATTTCTTATTTATCTCCTGACGCAGCTGGTTGAGGAGTTTCTTTAACTTTTTCAGCGGATTCTTTCGGCTTTTCAGTCTCTTTGACTTTACTAGATTCTTTTTCCTTCGGTACTTCTTGAGATACTGCGGGCTCTAGAGATTCCTCCGCTATTGGTGTCTGTTCGGATTTTGCAGAAGATTCCAGCTCTTTTGGTTTTTTCTTCAGGACAATCATATTCACTGAATACGGCTCTAATACGATACTCTCCGTATACAAATCAGTGGCGGTTATTTCTTTTTCTTCCGTTGGCATAAACTCGCAGGATAAACCGCAGGATTCATTCACGGTATACTTCTGGTACAAATAATTATCTTTGAGATTTTTAATCGCCAAATTCATATTGCGCGGCGATAACTTGAATTTTTCGGCACTTGCATTTATTTCCTGCGCTTTTTTTAAAAGGGTTTTCACTTTATTAGTTAAGCGTAAAACAGACACATCCAATTCCCTCCGCATAATCCTGTCTAATTTATCCGATTTAATAACCGCCAATACCGATTTTCTTTCTGCGGCGTTTAAAAGCGCTATATTCCTGGATAAATGGTTCTTGAAAATATCCGGGTCTATATAATTATATATAAGCAGAACCAGATCGTCTTGGTCCTTCGTAGCGATTACACCTACGAATTCGTCATTAAGCTTTGCCTGCGGCAAAAACAGGTTATTGCCTAATGCCCTTAACATCCGAAAAACATTGTATATGGATTTTGCTCCGCCCTTGTCTGTGGAGGGGCCTTGTTCAAACCAGAAAATGCCGGTATTTCTGACTACGCCCTCTTTGTTATCCTGAAAATCTTCCAAAGAAAAAAATACTTGATAATTAACGCCTGCCTCATACATATTCTTAAGCCGGCTGGGAATATAACTGGCGCAGATATAAGACTTATCTCTTCTTTCGGCTAATATGTTTGTGCCGCTGTCGTAATTCCACTCGTCTACGACTAAAGAAATATCCTTTTCAAAATGGAAATAAGAAAGCCAGTCCCTTATCAGCTTGACGGAGTTTTTATTGTATAGGGTAATTTCTTTTTCTGTTTTAGGATCAGTAGAGTAAGC
>Ga0315268_10001740_pt1 | contig 25042 bp, 17 predicted proteins | sample C1_top_MG_FD_204535 | JGI IMG/M metagenome (GOLD analysis project Ga0315268, IMG submission 204535) | Sediment microbial communities from Yellowstone Lake, YNP, Wyoming, USA - C1_top | ecosystem: Environmental > Aquatic > Freshwater > Lake > Sediment | place: USA: Wyoming | collected 2017-08-01
CGGTGAAATCCGCTGGAGTGGTGTCTCCACCGTTCTTGGATGACCTAGAACTCCAATAGAAATAGCTGCCAGCCAAAAGGGAAACCACAAGTAGGATGTCGAATACAACGCGACTCCAATTTCGCACTGAAGTTGTGGAAACTCTAAGCTGAGGTTTGGGATTGACCGCAGCCTTTGAAATTACCGGAGGGGCCTGCACGGATTTTGCAACGAGAAGTGAGGGCTGCGATGGAGTCTTTCCTTCTGGCTCTGCCTTCAACGGAGCCTGCGGCATGGATGCAGGCCTCGATGCGGCTGCGCCAGCAGCGAGGTGGGGCAAAGGAGAACGGATAGTAGGAGCAGATAAGCGCTCATCGCGAGCCTGCTTTTGCCGCAATCGTAATAGCAGGGCCATTTCGTCGAGTTCGTCGGCCATTTGGCCGGCATTGGAGTAGCGTTCCGCTGGATTCTTGGCAGAGCCCGCTCGATAATTTGCTGCAATTCTGCCGGACAAGGCGGGTCGAAATCAGAAATCGAGGGCGTTGGTGCGGTCAGAATCTTAATCATGGTCTGTCGCGTATCCTCGCCGTCAAAAGGAAGTTTGCCACCGAGCATTTCGAAGAGAAGCACGCCGGTGGAAAAGATGTCGGACCGTCCATCAATCGTTCCGAGCGAGATCTGTTCTGGCGACATATAGGAGATGGTGCCGATGATCAAGCCAGTTCTTGTCATCTTTTGCGAGCCAATGCGGGCGATTCCGAAATCCACCAACTTGACCTCGCCTTCGCGAAGAATCATGACGTTGGCAGGCTTGATGTCACGGTGAATGACCTTGCGTTTGTGGGCGTAATCCAAGGCACGGCAGACTTGAATTACGATTTCGATGCGCCGCTCAATAGCAAGTCGCGGCGACCTGGCAATGACGCGATCGAGAGGCTCTCCGTCGAGAAACTCCATGACTATGAAGGGAACGCCAAGGTCGGAGCCGAGTTCGTAGATGGTGACAATATTGGGGTGGGAGAGCTTCCCGGCAGCTCGCGCTTCGTGCTCGAAGCGCTGCAGCATATCTGCATCGGATGCGATATCCGCGACCATCATCTTGATGGCAACTTCACGTCCAATGGCGGTATCCTGGGCCTTGTAGACGACGCCCATCCCACCCCTACCCAGGGTGGAAAGTACCTGGTAGTGAGTGCCAATTCTTTGGACCTGTGCGTCCATATCTTGATAATCCCTTGAACCGCAATTTCAGCACTTTAGCCGACGACTGCGGAATTACCAACGGTAAAGTCGCAGGCTAGCTGAGGTCCAAAGCAACTCACAGACAAAGCAGGTGCTTCGCCGCCCCCTATAAACGCGGACCTTGGAATGCGGAATGCGGAACGAGATCGCGTTTGAGATCGACGGTCTCTAGAACCCCTGGCCCAGCTGCTGGCTCTCCGGCGCCGGTTTGGCCGGGGCCAGAAACTTCATGATCAGCGACGCGATCAATTCGTAAACGCCGAAGGCGAAACCCAGGACCAAAAGTGCCCCAAAGATCCCCGCCCATGCATTGTGCGCGTTGAGGGTGACGACCTTGTCGAAATTCCGTGACTGCGACGCCAAATAGCCGTCCCGGCCCATGGCGAGCTCGCGAATCGCCTTGTTATGGATGTACGCTCCGAACAAGAGCGAACAAAAGAGCCAGGAGAAGAGTCTGCCGCCGGTCTGCGGTCGCATGAGAAGTGCCCCTTATTCACGGAAATCGATGCGCGCAGTCTAACACCTCGGGAATGTGGAAGTCGGAACGTGGAATGCGGATGGGAAGGCCGGGGCTGAAGCCGCATTCTTTGGAAATCGTATTCGCTGGGCTGAAGCCCAGCGCCTCCACCGGAAGACAAAAGCAGAATCAAAAACCGCGGGCGAGGACGCCCGCGCCACCACGAAGCCCGCGTCACCACAAAGCAAAGACCGAGCCGAGGGCGGCTGGGTCACGGTTCGAGTTCAGCTCCCACATCTGCCAAGAGCAGGCAGATGTGGGGCACCGGGCAACGGCGAGAGCAGATCTCTCACTGCTGAAGCGGTTCGTGATGATAAGCGCGCAAGCGAGGGCGCTTGCGCCTCCACGAATGCAACAGCGGCCCCGAATGGTTCCCATGGTAATGGCGAATAATGCGTAACGCATTGACTTCGTTGGGAGAGTCCCTATAATCGCCCACATCCCCCGGGTGGCCCTTGAACATGATCGATCTGCAAAAACTGAAGGAATCCATCGAACGCGCCGCGGCAGCGGCCACGGAGAAGCATCTGGCTGCGTTGCAACAGAGTCTGCAGGAGGCGGTGACGAATTCCGCTGCCGGCCTGAAGAAGGCCATCATCAAGCAGGTGATGGCCGAGCTCGAGCCGGAGCTGGCGACGCCGCCGGGCGGGGCTCCCACCGACCTGTTGAACGCGGCGGTGGCGTCCATCCAGGATGCCAACACGCAGAGCGACATCCTGGGCGCGTTACTGGCGGGAGTGGAGAAGTTCAGCCAGCGCTGTGGATTGCTGGTGGTACGGGCGAACCAGGCGGCGGGCTGGCAGTCGAAGGGACTCGACGCCGACGCTTTCCGGGCCTTGAAGGTGGACGTTGGGAAGGGACTCTCGGAGCGGGCGATCCGCACGCGCGGACCGGTGGCCGGCACGGTGGGAGAATTCGACGCAACCTTCGTCGATCAGTTTGGCGCGCCCGCCGATGGCAACGTGATCCTGCTGCCGCTGGTGGTACGCGACCGCGTGGCAGCCTTGTTGTTTGCCGATGGCGGCGCGGAGGGCAGCAGCGGACTGGACGCTTCGGGCGTGGAAGTACTGGTGCGGACGACCGATCTCTGGCTGGAAGTGATCTCGGCGAGGAAGGTGGCCGAACAGCATAGCGGCGCGGCGGCGGCAGCGAACGATAGCGGATCGATGACCGCGGCCGAAGAGGTCTCGGCGGCGGCGAGCGCACCGACCGTGAAGATTCCGGCGACACCCGAACCTGAACCGGCACCTGAACCGGCCCCGGTAAAAGCCGCGGCGAGCGCACCGGTGGAGATGGACGATATCCACAAGAAGGCGAAGCGGTTTGCCAAGCTCCTGGTGGATGAGATCAAGCTCTACAACCAGACGAAGGTCACCGAGGGCCGACAGAACAAAGATATCTACGACCGGCTGAAAGAAGACATCGAGAAGAGCCGCCAGGCGTACACCAAACGCTTCGGCGAAGCCGTGACCGATGTGGATTTCTTCACCAACGAATTGGTGCGGATCCTGGCCGAGAACGATCGCAGCGCGATGGGTGGGAACTTCCCGGCGTAGGGCAGTCGGAAGTCGGAAGACAAGAGCAGGAGTCTTCAAAGGGATACTTCGACTGCGGACGCGAAATGAAGGCGCGTCCTTCGCTCAGGATGACAACCGAAGAGCAGAAGCAGAAGCAACAGCCGCGGGCGGGGACGCCCGCGCCACCGAACAGCGAACCAAGATGTTGGCCGGGTTGATGCCTGGCCTTTGTTTTTGTGATGGAGAGTTCACCCCATATCGGCGGCTTGCGCGTTAATATCGGTAACGTGGCCCTCCTGAGAAGACTTGTCTCTGCATTGTTGATGGTGTTGCTGCTGCTGCCGGTATCGTTGCTGGGGCAGTCGTCGACGCCGACCCGGAAGAGTTCGACGGCAAAGTCGGCGAAGAAATCCGCAAAGTCCGCCAAATCCAAGAAGAGGAAAAAGATATCGCCGGCGCGGGTGCGCCGGGTGAACCGCGCCTTCAGGGCGTCGGCGGAGCTGCGTCCAATGGCGCAGCAGTTGCTTGAGAATCGGACACCGCAGGCCTATGCGGGTGTCGAGGCTTACGCCAAGAAACATGCGGGGAGCGACGCGGCTTCGCTGGCCTACCTGACGCTGGGTTATGCGCACCTACTGGACAAGGATTTCGCGAAGGCGACGCCGATGCTGGCCAAGTCGAAGACGCGGGCGGGCGAGCTGACGGACTACGTGCGGTACTTCCAGGCGCAGGCTTATGCCGGGAGCAACGAGCCGGACAAGGTGATCGCGACGCTGGCAGATTTCGACAAAAATTCACCGGATTCGATATTTACGCGCGACGCCGGGGTACTGAAGGCGAATGCGCTGGTGTCGCAAGAGCTGGCCGGCGACGCCGTGAAGCTGCTGGAAGTAAAGCGTCTGCCGACGCGCGCCGATATTGAGCTGGCCCTGGGCAAGGCCTATCTCAAGACCGAGCAGGGCGCCAAGGGGATCGAGATCCTGCGCCGCGTGTACTTCAATTTTCCGCTGAGCTTTGAGGCCACGCAGGCGGCGAGCGCGTTGCAGGCGCAGGCGGCGGGGCTGGAGGGCACCTTCGGCGAGCGGCGCACGCGCGCGGACTTGCTGGCCAAGGGCAGCCGCTGGGCGGATGCGGCGGTGGAGTATCGCGCACTGGCCACGGAGGCTCCGGAGGAAGAGCGCGGCAACATGCAGGTGATGTTGGGGACGGCGCTGCGGCGGACGGGCCGGGCGGCGGAAGGGAAGCAACTGCTGGAGTCGGCACAGGCGACAGGAGAGTACAACGCGAGGCGGCTGTATCTGTTGGGCGAGATGGCGCGCTCGACCGACGATGAGACGGCGCTCAAGACGAACCTCGACCGCATGCGCCAGGAGGCGGCGACGAGTACGTTCTTCCAGCAGGCACTGTTGTCGGCGGGGAACTGGTACCTGCTGCGAAAAGATCTCGACCCTGCCATCGATCTGTATCGCGAGGCGGCGCTGCGCTTTCCACAAGGCGGCACTCTTTCGTCGTACATGCATTGGAAGGCGGCGTGGCTGACCTACCGGCAGAACCGCATTCCCGACGCGAAGAAGGCGTTCGAAGAACAGATCGAGCTGTTTCCGAATGGCAACGAGACTCCGTCGGCGCTTTTCTGGCGGGCGAAGATCGCCGAGGCGGAGCACGACAATGCGCTGGCTCGCGCGTGGTACGCCAAGTGCGCGCAACGCTACCGGAGCTTCTATTACGGAGTGAGGTCGGCGCAGGAGTTGAAGACCCTGCCGGCAGGAGACAGCGAGACGGCAGGCGATGCGCGGCTGGCGAAGATCCCCGCGGTGATTCCGCCGAGCGAGGAAGCGAAGCAGACCGAGGCTCCGGCGGACGATCTGCGAGTGGAAAAGGCGAAGCTGCTGGTGAATGCCGGGCTGGTGGATTTCGCGGTCAAGGAGTTGCAAGCCGAGGACGGCGGACAGGGCGCGAACTGGGCGACGCTGGAAATCGCACGGGTGTACACGACGGCGGGGCTCTATCACCGCGCGCTGCAATTCCTGAAACGCTCGGTGCCGAATTACTACGCGCTGGAGATCTCGCAGCTGCCGCGTCCGTACTGGGAGTTCCTGTTCCCAACGCCGTACTGGACGGACTTGCGGCGCGAGGCCGAGGAGAATGGATTGGATCCCTACCTGGTGGCATCGCTGATCCGGCAGGAATCGGAGTTCAACCCCGTCGCGATCTCGCCCGCCAACGCGTACGGACTGATGCAGTTGCTGCCGAGCGTGGGGCGCAGCATGGCGCGGGAGACGAAGCTGCGAGGGTTCCGGACCGACCGCCTGCTGGAGCCGACGGTGAACCTGCAGCTGGGGACGCGGTACTTCAAGGAAATCATGGACGGATACGGCGGGAAGATGGAGTACGCGTTGGCGGCTTACAACGCGGGAACCAACCGCGTGGCCGACTGGCAGCAGAATGGCCCGTATCGCGATATGGATGAATTCGTGGAGTCGATCCCATTCACCGAGACTCGTGAATACGTGCAGGCGATCACAAGGAATGCGCAGGTGTACAAGATCCTCTATCCGCAGGCGAAATGAAACGCGGTTTCCCGTTGACCGGGGCCGAAACACCCACGGCTGAAGCCGCAAAGTCTTAAGCGCTGAGGCGTGGGCCTGAAGGCCCACGCCTCCCCCAACCAACAACTTCAAAATCTAGATTCAAAGTCAACGGCCGCGGGCGTGGACGCTCGCGCCACCCACGGAAATCGTCTCCCCGAGTCGTGACAGTCAAAGGGACCCTTCGACTGCGCTGCGCTTCGCTCAGGGTGACAAAATCAATCGTAGATGTTGTTACCGCGACGGGGTGGGCTTGGGTTTGTAGAAGAGGACTTCAACGATCAGGAGGAAGGCGCCGATGACGATGGCGCTGTCGGCGACGTTGAAGTCGGGCCAACTGTAATCGCTGAGATAGACGTGGAGGAAATCAGTGACGCGTCCGTGGAGCAGGCGATCCCAGAGATTGCCGACGGCTCCGCCGAGGATGAGGGCGAGCGCGATGCCGGTGGTGGCGAAGGCGTGGCTGCCCTTCCAAAGGAACCAGGTGATGCCGACCATGGCGATCAGCGAGAAGCAGATGAGGAGCGCCAGCTTCCACGACGAGGTTCCATCGGCGAAAAGGCTGAAGGCGGCGCCGCGATTCTGGACGTGGGTGATGGCGAAGAATCCGGGGATGACGTCGACCCATCCGATGTTGAGGGCGACGTGCGCGGCGACCAGGTGCTTGGTGAGCTGGTCGAGCAGGAAGACGAACAGGGCGAGCAGGAAGTCATAGCCCTTCCAGCGCTGGACGTAGGCCTGGGACGCTGGGGTCGCCGGATTATTCACTGTCGAGTTGGCGCTCATGCCTGCGGGGGCGGCTCCTCGGAGATGATCTTCAAAGCTCGACTGCAACGCTCACAGACGGTCGGATAACTGGTGTCTTCACCGACATGCGTGGAGAAGTTCCAGCAGCGTTCGCACTTGGCTCCATCCGCCTTGAATACTAGAACACCGATGCCGGCGGGATTGTCGCTGTGTCCGGCCTCGCGCTCGACGGAAACCTGGGAGACCACGAAGAATCCGGGAAGATGATTGGCATAGCGCGCCAGCACTTCGTAGGTCTCACCGTCGGCGGTGAGCGCGACTTTGGCCTCGAGATTGGCGGCGATGGTCTTGTCCTTGCGCAGCTCTTCCAACCCTTTTAGCACCTCGGTACGGACCTGAAACAACTTTGCCCAGTCGGCCTGGATGCGGGAGGCCTGCTCGCGGTCGCGGATCTCGCCGGTCACGTCGTGGGTGTTGGGGAAGAGCGCGAGGTGGACGCTGTCAGGCCGCGACAACATCGGCGGCAGGTGCTGCCAGACCTCGTCGGCGGTGAAGCTCATGATGGGCGCGATGAAGCGGACCATGGCTTCGCCGATATGCCAGAGCGCGGTCTGGGCCGAGAGCCTTTCGCGCGAAGAGCGCGGGAAGGTGTAGAGACGGTCCTTGAGGATGTCGAAATACTGCGCGCTGAGATCGACCACGAAGAATTCCGTGAGCCGTTGATAGACCCTGTGGAAAGCGAACTGCTCGTAGTGTCCGCGGAGTTCGTGGGCAAGCTCGGCGACGCGCAGCAGCATGAACTGGTCGAGCGGCTCGAGGTTGTCGAAAGCCACCGCTTCCTGCGACGGACGGAAGCCGTGAAGGTTTCCGAGGATGTAGCGGAAGGTGTTGCGCAGCTTGCGATAGTTCTCGGCGATGCGCAGCATGAGCGCTTCGGTGCCGACGACGTCTTCGCGGAAGTCGACGGACGAGACCCAGAGACGGACGATCTCGCCGCCCAGGCGCTTGCAGATATCGACGGGATCGACGGTGTTGCCGATGGACTTGGATTGCGCGCGGCCCTGGTCGTCGAGGGTCCAGCCATGGGTGACGCAGCTCTTGAAGGGCGACTGCTCGCGCATCCCGATGGCGCACAGCAGCGAGGACTGGAACCATCCGCGGTATTGGTCGCCGCCTTCGAGGTAGAGATCGGCGGGCCAGGGAAGTTTTTCCTGGTCGGGCGACGGCTTGTGTCCGAGCACGGCCGCCTGCGAGGAGCCGGACTCGAACCAGACATCGATGATGTCAGTCTCCTTTTCGAAGTCGGCGCCGCTGCACTTGGAACACTTGTAGCCCTCGGGCAGGATGTCTTTCGGAGCCTTGCGATACCAGGCGTCGGCGCCTTCGCTTCCGAAGAGGGCGACGACCGAGCGATTGACGTCCTTGTCGCGGACGATCTCCTTGCAGCCCTTGCAGACGAAGACGGCGATGGGCACGCCCCACACGCGCTGGCGCGAGATGCACCAGTCGGGGCGGCCTTCGACCATGTTGGCAATGCGGTCGCGTCCCCAGGTGGGATCCCACTTCACTTTGTCGATGGCTTCGAGGGCCTTGCTGCGCAGCGATCCGTCGGCGAGCGGGCGATCCATGCCGATGAACCACTGTTCAGTGGCGCGGAAGATGACCGGCTTGTGACAGCGCCAGCAGTGCGGATAGGAGTGCTTGATGTCGCTGCGTCCGAGCAGCACGCCACGCGCCTTAAGCAGCTCGACGATAGGCTCGTTGGCCTTGAAGACCTGCATGCCCTTGTATTCGTCGAGACCCTCGGTGATGCGTCCTGCCTCGTCGACCTTGCAGGAGGGATCGATCTTGTACTTCACGCCGGTATAGAAATCGTCAGCGCCATGGGAGGGAGCGGTGTGAACGGCTCCGGTTCCCTGGTCCATGGTGACGTAGTCGGCGAGCACGCCGAGGATGGTGCGATCGAGGAAGGGGTGCGCGAAGGTCGCGTGTTCGAGACGGCTGCCGGTAAAGCGCGCGACTTCCTTGAGGTCTTCGCCGAGATGACAGTTCTTGGCGGTCTCGACCGCCAGCTTGTCGGCGACGATGTAGGTCCACTCACCGCTGGTGAGCGCGACATATTCTTCGGCGGGATTGAAGGCGACGGCCATCGAGGCCGGCAAGGTCCACGGCGTCGTCGTCCAGATGATGGTGGCGACCTTGTGTCCACGGAGCCTGGCGTCGATGTCAGCGGCATCGCTGGTCAAGGCGTAGCGCACCCAGATGCTGGGGCTGGTGTGGTCTTCGTATTCGACTTCGGCTTCGGCAAGCGCGGTCTTGTCGAAGATGCACCAGTAGACCGGGCGCAGTCCTTTGTAAACGAGATCGCGTTCGAGGAAGGCGAAGAAGTTCTCGAGGATGCCGGCCTCGTACTGCGGATTCATCGTGAGATAGGGATGATCGAAATCTCCGAAGACGCCGATGCGCTGGAACTGTTCGGTGTGGAGCTCGACGAATTTGCTGGCGAACTTGCGACACTCCGCGCGGACGTCGAGGGGATCCATCTCGAGCTTCTTGCGGCCGAGCTTGTCGTCGACCTTGATCTCGATGGGCAGGCCGTGGCAATCCCAACCGGGAACGTAGGGGGAATCGAAGCCAGCCATGGTCTTGGACTTGACGACGAAGTCCTTGATGCACTTGTTCATGGCGGTGCCGAGATGGATGGGGCCGTTGGCGTACGGGGGCCCGTCATGCAGGACGTAGGCCGGCTGGGTGCGGCGCGCCTTGCGGATCTGCTCGTAGATCTTGATCTCGGCCCAATGGGCGAGCATCTTGGGCTCGTTGACAGGCAGATTGGCCTTCATGGGGAAATCGGTCTGGGGCAGATTCAGGCTGTTCTTCAGGTCCACGCTGGGTTCCTAGTGTGAGTACCGGGATTCTGTTCGAGAGTAGTTGAAACTCTTAAACCTCTCATTATAGCGGCTGAAGGCGAAAACCATGGAGGCGATAGAAGGGAGGCGGCGGCGGGAAAGGAAATCGGGTGAATGATCGCGTGGGGCGTGTGAACTTCGACAAGGACGAAGCTGTGGCAACACACCCCGCGGATCGAGCCGGACGTTCGTTTTTACTCTTGGTGCGGGAGTGCATCGGGTGGCGTCGGATTCTGTTAAGTTAAGTGCACAATGGCTGACATGACCCCCTGCACGAACTGCGGGAAACCGTTGGACGGTGGCGTGTGTCCGGATTGTGGCGAAATTTCGCGTCTCAACCTGTTGCCCTCGTTGCCGCTGGTCAGCTTCGTCTTCGTCCTCTTCCTACTCATGGGGTTCAGTTTCACCCGCTTCGCCGTACAGTCCTACAGGGTCAAGCAACGGTCCATCGCCGTCTTCTGGATGGCGCAGGGCGCGCAGGACGTGCAGGCACTCAAGACGGAGGCGGCGATCGACGACTATGAAAACGCGTTGGCCTACGACCGCGAAAACAACGGAACCCGGCTGCAACTGACGTCGGCACTGACGCAGGCCGGACGCTACGCCGAGGCGCAATCCCATCTGCGCGGCCTTTGGGAGGAGCGTCCGGGCGACTCGAATGTGAATCTGCAATTGGCACGGCTAGAGGCGCGGCAGGGAAACCTGGCCAGCGCCGAACGTTATTACGAAGGCGCCATCTACGGCGTGTGGCCCGCCAATCTCGATCCTTATCAAGAGCGTCTGCAAGTGCGCGTGGAATTCACGCGGCTTCTGATCTCGGCCAAGCGGCGGGAGCAAGCCATGGGACAACTGGAGGCGCTCTCGACCGAGAGCGCGGTGAGCGGTCCGCAACGCAAGGAACTCGGAGACCTTTTCATGCAAGCCGGTGCTCCGCGCCAGGCTTTCATGCAGTACATGCAAGCGCGCAGCCACGTGAAGGGGCCGGCCAAGGGATACGAACTGGAGCTGGCGCAGGCGGCGTTCGCGCAAAACGATTTTGCGATGGCGAACCGCTGGGCGACGGCGGCAGTCCGCGAAGATCCAAGCTCCACGGCGGCGGCAGAGTTCGCGAAAACGACGGCGTCGATCGTGGCGAGCGATCCGTACGAGACAGGGATCACCGAGCTGGCGCGAGCGCAACGCGTGATCCACGCCTTCGCCTCGGCCGACGCGCGGATGGGACAGTGCTTCCCAAGCTATGCGCCGGGAGCCCATGGGAGAGAAAACGTCGCCAGCGGAGCGCCGGTCACTCCGCCGGCGGTGCTCCCGGCTAACACGCTGAGCCAGGTCGCCAATTTCAGTTCCTGGGCGGTGCAACTGCGTCCGCAGATGGTGGCGAGCCGCCTCCGGCACCGGGACGATGTCGAGGAGAACGCGATGCGGTTCGTCTTCCAGGCGGAGCAGTATGCGTCGAAAAACTGTTCGCTGCCGCTCTCGGCGGACGATAGCGCGCTGGTCTCGCTGGCAAAGGAACGATGGTCGAACGAGTAGAGGTCACGGCCAACACGGGGACGCCGGTCCGCAGGAAATACTTCGAGTCGCTGCGGCGGATGCTGGGCAGCTCGGGGCTGATCTCACTGCGCGAGGAACAGTTCTTCCTTGTGCTGGCGATCGTCATCGGCATCTTCGCGGGCCTGCTGGTGGTGCTCTTCCGAGTGCTGATCGAGACGCTGCGCATCTACCTGCTGGGCAGCGGATTGCGGCCGCCGTTCCCGCGCGTGGTCGTGGTCCCGACGCTGGTGGGATTGGTGCTGGCGGTGCTGATCATCCACTTCTTTCCGCGGATACGCGGCAGCGGAGTGAACCAGACCAAGGGCGCGCTCTACATCTACGACGGCTACATCGGCACCGACACGGTCATCGGAAAATTCTTTTTGAGCGCGCTGGCGATCGGCAGCGGGCAGTCGCTGGGACCGGAAGATCCGTCGCTGCAGATCGGCGCGGGATTGGCATCGGCCATCGGGCGTCGGCTCAAGCTGACGCGCGAGCGCCTGCGGCTGATCGCGCCGGTGGGCGCGGCGGCGGGATTGGCGGCGGCTTTCAATGCGCCGATCACGGCCGTGCTGTTCGTCATCGAGGAAGTCATCGGACGGTGGAGCGCCGGAATCCTCGGGGCGATCGTGCTCTCGGCCCTCTCCTCGGTGGTGGTGGAGCGCTGGTTCCTCGGCGACGCACCGCTGTTCCGCATCCCGTCCTATCACCTGGAACACCCGGTGGAGTTGCTGGCGTATGCCGCGCTGGGAGTGATCGGCGGGCTGGCGTCGCTGGTGTTCGTGAAGCTGATCACGTACCTGCGGCCGAAGTTCCGGCAACTGCCGACGGTGACGCAGTACTTCCAGCCGGCGATCGCCGGACTGCTGATCGGACTGATCGGCACGCGCTATCCGCAGGTGATGGGCGCAGGCTACGAGTACATCGACCAGGCGATGCATGGACGCTTTCCGTGGGAGCTGCTGGCGATCCTGGCGGGATTGAAGATCCTGACGACCACGCTCTCGTTCGTATCCGGCGCGCCGGGCGGATTGTTTGCGCCGACCCTGTTCATGGGTGCGATGCTGGGCGGGGCCGTGGGAGCGCTGGAGCAACACTTCTTCCCGAACCTGGCCATCCCTTCGGGAGCCTACGCGCTGGTCGGGATGGGGACGCTGTTCGCGGGAATCCTGAGGGCGCCGATGACCTCGGTCTTCATGATGCTGGAGGTGAGCGGCAACTACTCGATCATCGTTCCGGTGATCATCTCCAACGCCATCGCCTACTTCATCTCGCGGACCTTCCAGCCGACGCCGATCTTCGACCTGCTATCGAAACAGGATGGGCTGGACCTTCCCTCGCTGGAAGAGGAGCGGGAGATGACGATCCTGCGGGTGGAAGACGCGATGCAGGCACCGCAGATACGAACGCTGCGGGCCGATGAATCGCTGGCGGCGGCGCAGGCGCTCGCCACGAGCACGACGGCGGAGTTCTTCCTGGTCTCGCTGCGCGACGGACATTGGGAGGGAATCACGCGAGAGGCGCTGATGAATATCGTCGCCGACCCGGGAGTGCCGATCGTCAGCCTGATCAACCAGAAACTTCCGGTGCTGCATCCGGATCATAACCTCGACCACGCGCTGCGAGTCATCGAGGACTGGCCGCTGGTCCCGGTGGTGCATCGCGCGGATTTCCGCAAGCTGGTCGGAGTGGTCAGCGTCGCGGATATCCTGAAGGCCTACCGCAAGTCACAAGCCCACACCGAACACGAATAACTCCGAGTTCCTGTAGCATGGACGCGATATGTCACGTCTCGATCTTTCGCCGGAAGAATTCCAGAAACTCGCGCTACGCGTCTCTATGTTCACCACCGACTACCTGCGCCGCCTGCCGGCGCTGCCCTCATTTCCCGCCGAAGTGACGGGGAAGAACGTGCAGGCAAAGTTCGCGGGCGAGCTGCCGGAAGAAGGAATGGGCGAGCGGGCGTTCGATGCGCTCGAAGAGGTCTTTGCCGCCTCGCGTCCGAACTCTCCGGGATTCATGGCCTACGTCTTCGGCTCGGGAGAGCCGGTGGCGGCGCTCGGAGATTTCGCGGCCAGCGTGCTCAACCAGAATGTGACGGCCTGGCGGTCGTCGCCGGCGGCGATCACCATCGAACGAAAAGTGGTGGCGTGGCTGGCAGAAGGCCTGGGCTGCAAGGGGATGGCCGGCAGTCTCTGCGGCGGCGGCTCCTCGGCCAACCTGATGGCCTTGTGCATGGCGCGCGAGGCCAAGGCTCCAGCCAACGAACATGGAGCGCAGGGCGGAGTGATCTACACCTCCACCGAGACGCATATGTCGACTCCCAAGGCGGCGGCGCTGCTGGGACTTGGACACGAGGCCGTGCGCTACATCGGGGTGGACGGCGATTTCCGCATGCGGCTGGAACTGCTCGAAGCGGCGATCAAGAAAGACCTGGCTGACAATAAGAAGCCGATCGCGGTCGTGGCCACGGCGGGGACGGTGGCCACGGGAAGCGTGGATCCGCTCGAGGGAATCGCGGAGCTGTGCGCTCGTTACGGACTCTGGATGCACGTGGACGGAGCCTACGGAGCGCTGGCGGCATTGGCGGCGCCGGAGAAATTCAAGGGCATCGAGCGAGCGGATTCAATCACGCTCGACCCTCATAAATGGCTATATCAGCCAGTGGATTGCAGCTGTTTGCTCTACCGGGACTTTACGGCTGCATCGGCGGCGTTTTCGCATAGCGGCGACTACGCCAAGGTCCTTCAGACCGACCCCTTGGAGAGCTTTGCGTTCTTCGAGGAGTCGATCGAATTGTCGCGGCGCTTTCGCGCCTTGAAGCTGTGGCTCTCGCTTCGCTACCACGGGATGCGGGCGTTCCGAGAAGCCATCGCCGAGGACCTTCGCCTGGCCCAGGTGCTGGCGGCGGAGATCGACAGCACGCCGGCGCTCGAGCGCCTGGCCCCGGTGAATCTCAGCGCGGTCTGCTTCCGCTACAAGACGGCCGAGAGCGACAAGATGAATGAGGCTATCCTTAGCGAGGTCATACGGCGGGGGCGGGTCTACATCTCCAACGCGACCATCGGCGGTAGGTTTGCGCTGCGGGCGTGCATCACGAACCACCGCACCACGGAAGCCGACGTAAGAGCGGTGGTCACCGAAGTGCTTGCGGCGGCGCAGAGCCTTAAGACCTGACGCAGTCGCGTGATACAAAACACATATATGCCCCAGCGCACTTCTTCGACCGAATCGATCGTGGCCCGCACGGCTTGCCGAGCCGACCTGGCGGGCGGGACGGTAGACCTCTGGCCTCTGTACCTCTTTCATAGCGCGCCGGTGGTGGTGAATGTCGCGCTCGGGATCCACACCCTGTGCAACATCACGCCGCAGGCGGGCAGCCAGATCGTGTTGCGCTCGGCGGATACGGACAAGACCGACACCTTCTCGAATCTCGATGCGCTGATCGGGGCGAAGCGTTATAGCCACGCGCTGGCGGCCTACCTGGTGAAGTTCTTTCGCCCGGAGGGCGGCTTCCACATGGAGACCCATTCGGAATCCCCGGCCGGGGCGGGGATCTCGGGATCGTCGGCGCTGATGATCGCGACGACCGCGGCGCTGGCGGAGTTCACCGGGCGCAAGCTCGAGCCGGAAGGCATTCGCGAGATCGCACAGAACGTGGAAGCACAGTTGATCAAGGTCCCCACCGGCTGCCAGGATTACTATCCGGCGCTCTACGGCGGGGTGAGCGCGATACACCTGCTGGAGGACGGCATCCATCGCGAGGCGATCGCGGTAAACACCGCGGAGCTGGAACAGCGATTCGTGCTGGCCTACACGGGGGCTCCACGGCAATCGGGCATCAACAACTGGGAAGTCTTCAAGGCGCATATCGACGGCGACAAGAAGGTATTCCGCAACTTCGAACGCATCACCGAGATCGCCCGCGGCATGCATGCGGCGCTGCGCTCGGCGGACTGGAAGGGCGTGGGCGAGCTGTTGCACGACGAGTGGAAGCTGCGGAAGACGAATGCACCGGGCATCAGCACTCCGCTGATCGACCGGCTGATCGAAGCTTCGCGGCGGAGCGGCGGTATCGCCGCCAAGGTCTGCGGCGCGGGCGGCGGCGGATGTGTCATCTTCTTCACGGCTCCCGAAGCCAAGCGGCGGGTGGAAACGGCGATCGCAAGAGCCGGCGGCACGGTACTTCAGTTCCAGGTGGAATCGCGCGGCGTGACCGTGGAGAGGATGAAGCTGGGGCAGTGATGGAGCAACCGGAAGCCAGCGAAGGCCGAGCGGAGGAACAAACCCCGGAATTCGCGCTGACATTTCGTCCTTACGAACCCGCGGTGCGGCCGATCTGGCGCTTCCTGGTGGCGGCGATCTTCATCCAAGCCACCGACTGGGTCGCCGGAAATCTTACCTACAGGCTTTTCCCCACCCATCCCATCTTGCAGAATGTCCTCTACCGTTCTCTGGGAGCGGTGATCCTGCTGGTCGGCTTCCACTTCATGGTGCGTGTGCTCGACGAAGCGGAGGGCGCGGAAGTATTTCCGGCGATGGGCTTGCGTCCGAAGGGCGCGTTTCGCGAGATGGCCACGGGCGCGCTACTCGGCGCTTCGATGATCAGCGTGGCGGTGGCGGGGATCGCGGTGGGCGGTGGATACGGCTTCCAGCTCAGCCTGGACGCGACCGCGCTGCGGCGGTTCGCAGAGGTGGTGTTGTTGTTGCTGATCGGAGCGGCTTACGAAGAATTGAGTTTCCGCGGATATGCGTTCCAGAGACTGACGATGGCAGTGGGACCGTTGGCGGCGATCGCGCTGTTCTCCCTCTGGTTCGGAAAGGTGCATCTTGGAAACCCGCATTCCGGCGGAGTCTGGAGCTGGGCGTTCCTGAACACGATCGCGGTGGGCGTGCTGTTGGCCGTCGCCTACCTGCGGACGCGGGCGCTATGGATGCCAATCGGATTGCATTTCGGCTGGAATTTCACCCTGGGAACATTGTTTGGTCTTCCGGTCAGCGGGCTGGATCTCTTCTCGGTCCTCGTGCACGGCCAAACCTATGGCCCCAAGTGGTTGACGGGAGGGAACTACGGCGTGGAAGCGAGTGCGACCGGAGCGCTGGTGATCGTGCTGGGTTTCGTCCCACTCCTGCTGCTTACCCGCAAAGCGCCCGCGCGCATCTAATTCCAGTGGGGCAGTCGCGGAATCGTCCTATAATGCGGCTTAACAGGGTGAACCCATGAGGCGGCGAGTCTTGATCGCGATGCTGGCGTTGCTGTCGATGATGACGGTGCCGCTGGCGGCCGACGATAAATCCAAGCAAAAACTCTCCGACGACCAGCGCCGCGCGATCTTGCGCGCGATGATGGCCGAGTCCGTGTTCGTCCATCGCGTGTTTCCGATGGGGCAGGCGGGGCTGCGGATCGAGAATGGAATCGTGACTCCGTCCGAGGCCGAAGTCCGGCAGATGGTGGCGCAAACCGGCACGGCGGCCAAGCCCGGGGACCGCGCCAAGATCACGAACGTGCGCTTCCTATCGAAGGGCATCGTGTTCGAGATCAATGGCGGCCCGGTCAAGAAGAAGAAATGGTACGACCGTCTGGAGGTTGGCGGGCTGGGCGGTTCGGCGACCACGGCCGGCTCGGGACCGGTGGATGAATCGAAGTTGTATTCGAATTCCCAGGGCTCGTTCGTCCTGCTGCAGTTCAAAGATCACATTCCAGCCCTGGAGCCCGACCAGGTGAAAGCGCTGCTGGAACCGGCCTTCGATTTCAAAGCGAAATCGGTTGCGGAAGCCTACGAGCGGGCGATGCCACCGAAGATCGCCGACGCCATCAAGACGCATCGCGCGCTGGTGGGCATGGATCGCGACATGGTGACGTACGCCAAGGGGCGTCCGCCGCGGCGTTATCGCGATCGCGATGGCGACACGGAATACGAGGAGTGGATCTACGGACAGCCTCCCGAGCCGGTCGAATTCATACGCTTTGTCGGTGAACGCGTGGCCCGCATCGAGGTCATGCAGGTGGACGGCGAGAAAGTGGTCCGCACGGCGAACGAGGTTGGCGACCTCGCCGGCGAGATGTCGGCGATGGCGAAAGACAACGCCCAAAAGCCGGCAGAAGACGACGCCGCGACGCGCAGCGCACCCAGCCTGCTGCGTCCGGGGGAGGCTCCGGAGAAAGTAACGCGGGTAAGCCCTATCAACAACCAGGTAGATAAACAGTTGCCGCCGAGCACGATGCCGCAGCAACCATCGATTCCGGGCGCCGACCAGCAGGGCCCCTCGACGGGCGCTCCGCCGATGGGCGGTCCACCACACTAGAGACGCATCCCAGCCCCGATCCCGGTCGGGGCTTTCGTTTGCGGGCTTCGTTGGTGAACAAGGTTCCCTCGGAGCCACGATCCGTGCAGGAAGTCAGGGCAGGTTTTACACTAGTACGGTGAAGATAGCTCTGGCACAGATCAACCCGACGGTAGGCGACTTCACCGGCAACGCAGCAAAGATCATCCAGTACTCCCACCAGGCCCGCGAACGCGGCGCAGAGCTCGTCTTGTTTCCAGAGCTCAGCGTCTGCGGATACCCGCCGCGCGACCTGGTCGAGAAATCCGCATTCGTCACCCGCAATCGTGAAGTGGTGGAAGAGATCGCGCGCCAGACGCAGGGCATCACCGTGATCTGCGGTTTCGTCACGCCGGCGAGCGAAGAGACAGGGAAGCGCGTCATGAACTCGGCGGCGGTGCTGCGCGAAGGACGGATCAGCCACGTGCAGTCGAAACGGCTGCTGCCCAGCTACGACGTATTTGACGAGATGAGGAATTTCGCGCCGGCGGCCCAGCAGCAGCTGGTCAGGGAACATGGAGTTCCCCTGGCGCTCACGATCTGCGAAGACGCGTGGAACGATAAGACCTACTGGAATCGCCGTCTTTACAAGTTCGATCCGGTGGAGGACTTGATCGCGGCCGGGGGCAAGATCGTCCTGAACATCTCGGCCTCGCCCTTCCACGTGGGCAAGCGTGAACTTCGTTGCGACATGCTGAAGGCCATCGCGCGGCGCCGCAAGGTTCCGGTCGCACTGGTGAACCAGGTCGGCGGAAACGACCAGCTGGTGTTCGACGGTTCGAGCGTGGTGTTCGCTCCCGACGGCCGCACCATCGCGCAGGCGAAGTCGTTCGAGGAAGACCTGATCCTTTTCGATAGCGAGACGCTGACCGGCGACCTCCACGAGCAACTGCAGGGAACGGAAGAGACGGCCTACCAGGCGCTGGTGGTGGGCACGCGCGACTACGTCCGGAAATGCGGATTCAAGAAAGTGATCATCGGCTTGAGCGGCGGGATCGACTCGGCGCTGACGGCGGCGATCGCCGTGGAAGCCCTGGGCAGCGAAAACGTGATCGGTATCGGCATGCCCAGCGAATTCTCGTCGGAGGGTTCGATCCGCGACGCGCGCGAACTGGCCGAGAACCTCGGGGTGCGCTTCGAGGTGATCCCGATCAAGAAGATCTATCAAGAATACCTCGGGGCGCTGGCGCCGGTCTTCTCCGGGCTGAAGGAAGACGTGACCGAGGAGAATGTCCAGGCGAGGATCCGCGGAGCGCTGCTGATGGCGCTCTCCAACAAGTTCAACGCGCTGGTGCTGACGACGGGCAACAAGTCGGAGCTCGGAGTCGGCTACTGCACGCTCTACGGAGACATGGTGGGCGGACTGGCGGTGATCAGCGACGTGCCGAAGACGATGGTCTATCGCCTGTGCGAAACCATCAACTCGCGCGGCAAGGTGATCCCGGAATCGACGATGACCAAGCCTCCGTCGGCGGAGCTGAGGCCGGACCAGAAAGACAGCGACTCGCTGCCTCCGTACGAGGTGCTCGACCTGATCCTCGAAGATTACGTGGAGGACTCGAAGAGCGCGGCGGAGATCGCACGGGCCCATGGCTTCGATGTGAAGCTGGTGGACAAGGTGATACGGCTGATCGAGCGCAGCGAATATAAGCGCCAGCAGGCAGCCCCCGGCATCAAGATCTCGGAAAAGGCATTTGGCGTGGGGCGCAGATTCCCGATTGCAGTGAAGTACGAAGTCTAGATACTCTGTTGAAACCTCAAAATATCCCTGGGATGGTTCGAATGAAGAAATCGATCTGTATCGCTGCAGCGATGCTGCTGATCTCGATGGGCGGTTTCGCGCAGCAACCGGCGGCGGCCAAAACCGCGGCGAAGCCTCACGCAGCAGCCAAGAAGGCTGCGACCGTCGCTGCGGCGCCAGCCGCGACTGCAACGGCGGCGGCGGACCCAGCGCCGACCACGGCCGTGGTGGAGACTTTCCTGAAGCGCATGTTCGGATACAACGAGAACGTGGCGTTCCACGTTGCCAGCGTGAAGCCTTCGGATGCGCATGGTCTCAGCGAAGTCATCGCGGTGGTGAGCACGCCGCAAGGGCAGCAGATCCTGAAGTTCTATGTCACCGCGGACGGCGATCACGCGATCATCGGCGAGCTGATGCCGTTCGGCACGGATCCCTTCGCCAAGGACCGCGCGATCCTGAAGAAGGAGGCCTTTGGCGCCGCGAAGGGGCCGGCGGATGCTCCCATGCAGATCGTCGAATTCGCCGACCTGGAGTGTCCAGCCTGTAAATCGGCGCTCCCCCTGGTCCAGCGCCTGCAGCAGGATTTTCCGCATGTGCGGTTCGTCTTCCAAAGCTTCCCACTGGTGAAGCTGCATCCCTGGGCGGAGGCGGCGGCGCGAACCCTGGACTGCATCTCCCGTCAATCCAACGAGGCAGGGTGGACGTTCATCGAGGCCGTGTATTCCCACCAGGGCGAGATCACGGAAGCGAACCTGAAAGAGAAGCTCGAAAAGTATGTTGGATTCGCGAAACAGGATCCCGCCAAGATCGCAGCCTGTTCGCAGACGCCGGAGACGATCGCGCGCATCCAGCAGAGCATACAGATCGGGGACCAACTGAACGTGAGTTCGACGCCGACGCTGTTTGTGAATGGGCGCGGAGTCAACGGCATGAATCCACAGGAGTACGACGCGATCAAGGCGATCGTGCAGTTTGAACTCAGCCAGGCGACGCAGGCCAAGTGACGGGCGAGCGGCCTAGCGCTGGATGAAGCTGGGCAAGGTGATGATCGGCGAGGCGCTGAGAGGCGGTCCGCCAACAATATGAGGGGTCATGACGACGAGAACTTCGTCGTCATTCTTATTGCGGTTGCGATCGGTAAAGATGGCGCCGGCCAGCGGGATGCTGCTCAGCAACGGTACGCCGGCCAGGCTTCGTTGTTCGGACTTGGAGATGAGCCCGGCGATGCAGATCGATTCTCCATTCGGGGTACTCACCGAACCTTTGAATTCACGGTTGGAGAGGATGGGGACGCCGTTGACCGAGGTGCCTTGCAGGGCGCGGATCTGCATCTCGAACTCGACGGTGACGACCCCGGCGCGGCTCACTCTTGGCGTCGCTTTCAGGTTCACGCCAAGGTCTTCATAGGAGATCGAAGGAAAGGGCGCCCGGTAGGAGCCGTTGGCGATGACGCTGGAGATGGCGGCATTGTTGAAGATCGGGGCATAACTGGCATTCATGATCGGATAGCGCTGTCCGATCTTGATGGTGGCGGCGTTCCCCTGGCTGGCGCGCACGGTGACGTGCTGCAGGGAATGCATGGTCGATTCATTGACGTTGAGCCTGGCGGAGTACGCAGGCACGGAAATCCCGGTCAGCGTAGCGCCGCCACCAAAGGTGAGAAATGGGCTGGAGAAGACCGAGGTGTTGCCACTCAGTGCCTGCGCCAGGAGCCCGGCGATGCCGGCGGTGGCCGCCTGATTGATGCCGCCATTGGCGATGAGCTGGTTGATGACCGACTGAATGCTCTGGCCGCCCAGGAGCTTCTGGGCCTCGGTAGGAACATTGAAGACGCCGAAGGAATTCGGGATGTCGGTGCCGACCTCTTTGGCAAGGTCCCGTGCGACGGCGTAAATGTAAACGTCGATCACCACCTGCGGACGCCTGGCTTCGAGTTGCTCGAGGAACTGGCTGGCGGCCTCGATGATGGGCTGCGGAGCGCGAACGGTGATCGTGCTCTGCGCAGGGTCGGCGACGATGAAGCGGATGTCGAAGAGGACGCGCAGCGTGTTGGTGAGGTCGGTGAGTTCCTGGGGAGTGTTGGCGGAAACGTAATAAGTCGCAAGACCCATGCGCTGGAGTGCGCGCCGGGTGGCGTCGTCGGCGGCGGCGAAGAGCACCTGATTGGTGGCGATCGGCGACCAGAAGGTCCTGGTCACGCGGCAGACGAGGGCCGCTGCTTCCTCCCAAGTGACGTTGTCGAGGGTCAGCGAGATGGTGCGGACAGGAACCGAGGGATCGATGAATGCGGTAACGCCGAACGATTGTGCCATCGATTCCAGCGCCATCTGCACAGGTCCCTGCAGCACCACGTGCCTGCGGATGGGCAAAGGCTTGAGGTGGATCAGTTCCGCAGCCTGCTTCTGGACCACGCGCACGGCGGGGAGAGGCGGCATCGCGTCGTAGATCCGCTGCTTGGCAAATTCGTTGCCGGGATCGACCTCGAGAGCTTCGCGGAAGGAAGCCAGCGCGGGCACGGTCTTGCCGTCGAGCATCTGCCGGTTTCCGCCATCGATCAGTTGGCGCGCCAGTTGCTGGCGGGCAAATTCCCGGGAGCTGATGTAGGAAATGCTGTCGGGAGAAAGATTGACGGCCTGGGAGAATTCTTCAAAGGCCTGGCGAAGGTGGCCTTTCTTTTGCGCGTTCTGGGCGCGGTGAAAATGTTTTTCGGCCTGTTTGCGGGAAGCCTTGGTCGGCGAACAGATGGCCGAGACGGAGGCCGAACAGGGGACCGGCTTTTCGTCGGCGGGCGGAGGCGAGGTCACGGGCAGCGTCGGCGCCTGGCCGCAGAGGAGCGAAGAAGCCGCCAGCATCGCCGTGAGAATGAGCCCTCGCACCATGCGTGAGATTCTACACGGCCAGGTCAGGTTTGGGTGTAGAGGTCCTCGCAACAGTTCAGACACATTTCCGGATCGTGCTGGGCGAGGTCGTCGAACTTGTGTATCCCGGTGGCGATGGCGATGACCGGCAATCCCAACTGATGGGCGGCGTCGATGTCGCTGGGAGTGTCGCCGAGGAAGCAGATGCTGGTGGCGCCATCGCGGCTGAACTCCCGGGCGAGGCGGGCACCGTGGCGGAAGATCTCGACGCGAGTGTCGTTGAGGTCGGAAAACGATCCGAACTTGAAGTTTTCGGCAATGCCCGCGGCACGCAGTTTCACCCACCCGATGATTTCGAGGTTACCCGAAGAAACGCCGAGCACCTTGGTGCGCCTGCCGAGGTCGGCCAGCAGTTCGGCGATGGCGGGGCAGAGCTCGGCTTCGACGCGGGCCGCACCTTTCTCGACTTCGGTGCGCATGACGGCCAACGCCTGTTCGCGCTTGGCGGCGAAGGATGGTTCATCCACGCCATGCTTGGCGAGCGCGGCGCGCAGGATGCCGACGTCGGTGTTGCCGTACCAGGGCACTCCGTCGATGCTGCCGGCCACGCCGAAAACTTCGCGCATGGCGGCCGAGAAGGCGTAGTAGTGGACGCGTCCGCGGGAATTGAGCAGCGTCCCGTCGATATCGAAGAGATAGGCGTCGAAGGTCCGCCAATCGAAACCTGGCTTCACGCGGATGGGCTGTGCGGTGGAGCTCATGCGCCGCTGCCCCGCAGGATGATGCGCTCGATGGAACGGGCCTTGCCGGTCTGCTCGTCGCAGTCGATGAGGACGGCGCAGAGGCGCGGGTCACCGGAGGCGGCTTCAAAGCGGCCGGGAAGGCTGTTGAGGAAGCGCGCGATGATCTGTTCCTTCTGCACGCCGATCACGCCGTCATAGGGCCCGGTCATGCCAACGTCGGTCTGGTAGGCGGTGCCGCCGGGCAGGACCACGGAGTCGGCGGTCGGAATATGCGTATGGGTGCCGATGAGGGCGGTGATGCGGCCATCGAGATACCAGCCGAGTGCGACCTTCTCGGAAGTGGCTTCGGCGTGGAAGTCGACGAAGATGACCTTGGCGGTGACCTTCTTGAGCAGGGCGTCGGCGTGCCGGAAGGGGTCGTCGATGTTGGCCATGAAGACGCGTCCCTGTATGTTGATGACGGCGTAGGGAACCCCGGCGCGCGTCTTGCCTTCAAAAAGGCCCACCCCCGGCGTTCCTTCCGGATAGTTCGAGGGGCGCAACACGCGCCGCGCCGGGCTGTAAGGTTCGTTGGCGGCGGCGTTGAAGTAGTCGACGATCTCGCGCTTGTCCCAGACATGATTGCCGGTGGTCAGGACGTCGATGCCGAGGTCGAGGAATTCCTCGGCCAATTGCGGCGTGACGCCGAAACCGCCAGCGGCGTTCTCAACGTTGGCGATGGCGAGATCGACCTTGTGTTCGGAAATGAGACGGGAGAAGTGTTCGCGGACGATGGTCCGTCCAGGGCGAGCAAAGATGTCACCGATGAAAAGGATGCGCAAGCCGTGAGGCTCCGTTTCTAAGGCAGGGAGAGCTGCCATAGAAAGGGTAACACGGAGGGGAGTTCACCACAGAGACACGGAGGCACAGAGAAGCCCCTAAGCGAGTTGCCTGGGCCACTTGTCGGAAGCGAGAATATGCTGGCAAGACGCTGGCGCCACATTAACCAAGAGATGAAAGCCGCGGGCGGGGATGCCCGCGCCACCGGCAGGTTCTCTTAGGCTTTCGCCGTCCGCGAAGCGGGCAGGACTTCGAGCACATCGACGGCGGCATTGAACTTGCCGAGAGGTGCGCTGACCTGGGCTCCCTGGACGATGGGCTCGACGCGCGCCAGCATCTCGCGGGCAATGGCCACGCCTTCGGCGCGGGCGGCCTCGGGGTTGGAGCTGGCCCGGGTCATGCGCTCGATGATGATGTCGGGAACCGAGACCCGCAACTCGTTCTTCATGAACTCGGCGTTACGGACGCTGGTCAGCGGCCAGATGCCGGCAAAGACGGGGATCTTGCAGTGCTCGATGCGGCGCATGAAAATCTCCAGCAGCTCGATATCGAAGACCGGCTGGGTGACGGCATAGTGCGCGCCGGCCTGCACCTTGTATTCAAAGCGGCGAATCTCTTCATCGAGGTTGGGGCTGCCGGGATTGGCGCCAACGCCGATGACGAAGCTGGTGGCGGTGCCGATCGGGTTGCCGCCGATGTCGACGCCGGAGTTGAGATTGTGCACGATGTTGACGAGCCCGATGGCGTCCACGTCGAAGACCGCGGTCGCATCCGGATAGTTGCCGAGCTTCGGCGGATCGCCGGTAATGCAGATGAGATTGTGGATGCCGATGGCGCAGGCTCCCAGCAGGTCGCTCTGGATGCTGAGCACGTTGCGGTCGCGGCAGGTGTAATGGAGCACGGTCTCGATGCCGACCTGCTGCTGGATGAGGGTGCAGAGCGCCTGGTTGCTCATGCGAGCCGAAGCCCGGGGACTGTCGGGAACGTTGACGGCATCGACGCCGACGGACTTGAGGTAGCGGGCGGCCTCGATCTCTTTCTTGACCGAGATGCCTTTCGGGGGAACGATCTCGATCATGGTCACGAACTCGCCCTTGCTGATCTTGGCCCCGAGCGCGGAACGCTCGGCCAGGGGCTTGGTCGTGACCTGCTGCTCGGCGGAGGCCTTCGCCAGGGGATACGACGAGACGCGGGCTTCGCTGGCGCGCAACGCCGACTTCATCAGGCGTATGTGGTCGGGCGTGGTACCGCAGCAACCGCCGACCAGCGATACTCCGGCGGCGACGAACTTGCGCGCGTAACTCGCCATGTATTCCGGCGAGCAGAGATAGATGTTGCGGCCTTCGACGCTGCGCGGCATGCCGGCGTTGGGTTGCGCGGACAAGGGCATCGAAGTGTAGCGACGCATCTGCTCCACCGCATCGAGCATGGCCACGGGGCCGACCGAACAGTTCAACCCGATGACGTCGGCGCCAAACTCTTCCATGCGCCGGGTGAAGTGCTCGGGCTCGGAGCCGTCGAGGCAGTT
>Ga0315268_10001741_pt1 | contig 25034 bp, 17 predicted proteins | sample C1_top_MG_FD_204535 | JGI IMG/M metagenome (GOLD analysis project Ga0315268, IMG submission 204535) | Sediment microbial communities from Yellowstone Lake, YNP, Wyoming, USA - C1_top | ecosystem: Environmental > Aquatic > Freshwater > Lake > Sediment | place: USA: Wyoming | collected 2017-08-01
TGGTAGTTGATGTATATGATGGATTGATAAAAGAATTAGAGAGTGCCGGCTATACTGAGGGCACGGATTTGTTTGTCCTGCCTTATGACTGGCGGCAAGATATTGCTATTTCCGCCGATGTTACTTTGAAAAATAAAATTGAGGAAATTACCAATGCGGGTGTTGGCAAGGTTGATATAGTTGCCCACAGCATGGGCGGGCTGGTGGTGAAGAAATATATGTATGATTTCGGGTCTGGGTCAATTGGAAAATTTATTGATCTGGCTACGCCGCATTTGGGTGCGCCGAAAGCGGCTAAAGCGTTATTTTTTGGAGATGACATGGGATTTAAGTTTGGTAGCTATTCATTTATAAATCAAAATACACTTCGTTTAATTGCTAAAAATATGCCAGCTCTATATCAGTTATTGCCAAGCGAAAATTATTTTGATACACAGAAAAGCGATTATAAATACTTTTTGTATATTCATTCCTACCTTTTTAATTTGCCCCCCTTCCCACCCGCAACGCTTAACTATAATGATAGTAAGGACTTTCTAGCACTAAAGGGAAGCAATGAAGTATTGCTTGGTGTGAATAATACCCTGCATAGCCAAATCGATGATTTAAATTATGAAAATAGTTATAATATTGTCGGATGCGGGCAAGCAACCATCGGCAAGATATGGTTTAATGGAAAAAACAAAGATGGAAAAGATGAATACGATATTACATATATAAATGGCGACGGTACCGTGCCTCTAAGGAGCGCTACTTATTTCCGCGAGCCGATCGGTTATGCCCGGGCGGAGCATGGCAGTATTTCCGTGGCCGATGGAGTAAAGGATTTGGTGGTATCAATTCTAAAAAGTGAAGAGAATAATTTTAATTTCAATGATTTTAGCAATCTTAGTCAGACCGATATCATTTGTTCGTTTAGCGGTTATCAAGTGAGTTTTCATTCACCGATAGAACTTCATATTACGACCGTTGACGGTGAACAGCATCTTGGTCCGGACGCGGATGGCAATATCCAAAATAATATTGACAACGCGAGCTATGATATTCTGGGCGAAGATAAATTTGCTTTTGTACCGGCTGGCGCGAGCTACATCGTATCCGGGCAGGCCAAGAGCGCGGGTGAATTTGATCTGCGCGTGAAAAAAATAGAAAATGGGCAGTACATAGAAACTACTTTGTTCTATAATTTGCCTTTAGATAGCGCCACAAGCGAGGTAAAGGCGGAAATAAGCGAAACAGGGTTATTATCCGCTCTGCAATATGACGAAGAAGGGGATGGAGTATTTGAAAAAATCATAGAACCGAGTTCAATTTTGGACGCTGAACAGCAAAATGATAAAACTCCACCAGTAACTTCAGCTACAATATCCGGCGAAGAAACCAGCTCATCAACATTTATGCTTTCTGCCGATATTGAGCTTTCGGCGGATGACGGTGCTGGCGCCGGAATACTCGGTGTTTATTTTCAGCTGGATAATCAAGGATGGCAAAAATATGCGGATAAAATAAACGTAAAAGCATTTGGCAGTCATGAACTGGAATATTATTCCGTGGACAAGGCCGGCAACGAAGAAGAAACTAAAACAATAAATTTTACTATCAATGAGCCGACCATCGAATATCTATTGAACAAAATCAACGGTTTATATGATCAAAGTGAAATTTTTAATCCGGGAATAAAATTTTTTTTAAGTGCGCAGTTAAATGTTGTTATTAAAAAACAAAAAGAAGTAGGAGGAAAAATTATAATTCAAAAATACGATGAGATGTTAAAAATGCTGGATTTATATGAATTAAAAAACTGGCTAAGCCAGAGCGCTTATGATATTATTAAAATAAGGTTAATTTATTTAAGAGACAAATAATATGGACAATATTAAAAAAATAATTATTTCAATTTTGTTTTTAGTAGGAGTAATATTTATACCATTTTATGTAATTATTCCATTACTAACGAAAGATGGTTTTTGGGCATTGCTATATTTGTTGGTATCACCATTATTTTTTATTATTATATATAAAAAATTTAATATTAATAATAAAAGTGATAAAATCAAAGTTGTTTTATTTGGGTTTGTTATTCCATTGATATTGATATATATGTTTTTCTATTTTTATTTTATAAACACTTTTAAACCATCTTTTTAAAAATAAAATTTCCTCAACGAAACAATCGCCCCGTAGAATGCGGGGTGATTTTTTATTGCATGTCCGGATTAATTTTTTATAAATTTTATGAATATATTTCAATAATAATAACCATTTTTGACATAAAATTAAAAAATAGTATAATGTAGACATATTATTAACTAATCTTCTAACCAATGTCGCAAAAAACTTATTTGATGATTTTAAAGGGAGGAATTTTTTTGGCTTTTTTGTCGGTCTTTTTTGTTTTTAAGAATTTCTTATTCCCGTATATCACTTCCAAGCAGATCTATTTTAATATTCTAATAGAAATATTGTTTATTTTCTGGCTGGCATTTATCGTCAAATTTCCGGACTGGCGGCCCCGGAAAAATTTGATCACCATCGGTTTGGTCGCTTTTTTTACCGCCATCACCATATCTTGTTTTACCGGCGTTGATTTTAATCTAAGTTTTTGGGGCGACATTGAGAGAATGCTCGGTGTCTTCCATTTGCTTCACTTTCTAGTTTTTTATTTTATTATTATCACCATAATGCGAACCTGGAAGGATTGGAAATTATTGTTTATTGTCGCCTTGACCGCTGGCACTTTGATCGGCCTGCACGGCATCGGACAAAGATTCGGCATCATCCCCAGTCCGATGAGCAACACCCGAATTATCGCCACCATCGGCAATTCGGCCTATGTCGGCGCTTATGCCATATTCAATATATTTTTCGCTCTGCTGCTTTTTTTCAAGGAAAAAAATTGGGGCATCAAGGTCGCCTATTTACTCGCGATGGTAATTTCTTTTTTCGCTATGATATTTTCCGGTACCAGAGGCGCCTATATCGGCTTTTTTGCCGGCGTAATATTTATCGGAATTATCTTGACATTATTCAATAATAGCAGAAAGATAAAATTGGCCAGCGCTTCTTTGTTAGCGTTGTTTATTATTTTTATCGCGCTGATATTCGTGTTTAAAGAAGCACCATTGGTAAAGGGAAATATTTATCTGGGCCGCATTACCCATATGTCTTTTCAGGATCCGACTACGCAGACCAGACTGCTCTCTTGGAAAGCGGCTTGGCTGGATTTTCACAATCATCCGCTACTGGGGACCGGCTGGGGCAATTATGCCGTTACCTTTGATAAATTTTTTAATCCGGTATTTTTGAGCTATACGGCCGGTGAAACATATTTTGACCGGGCGCATAACAATCTGGTTGACATCAGTTCTACCACCGGCGCTCTGGGCATTTTGTCTTATCTATCTATTTTTGTTTTTGTCGGCTATTATCTGATTTCCGGTTTCCGCCGACAGACGATTTCCATTGAGGATTTCTCGGTTATCGGCGGACTGATTATTGCTTATTTTTTTCAGAATCTATTGGTCTTTGATTCACTCGTAACTTACATTTCTTTGATGGCCATACTTGGTTATCTGATGTGGTTAAGCGGACCATCCAATCCTTTGGCACTTGAAAAACAAAATACCGTGAATGCCAAAGAGAACAAACAGAAAAAATCCAATATTATTCCGACCGGTGAAAGAGGCAATCTGGAATTTTACGCTCTGGTCATTGCCGGAATTTTTTCAATTACAATCGCTTATCAATATAATATCAAAGTGATATCGATGCTTAACCTTACGATAGTGGGCCAGCAATACGCGAACCAAGGAGATATTCTGAATACCTATAATTCCTATAGAAAAGCTGATGCCTTGGATACGGTTTTGAACCGTGATTCAAATAATACGTTTGTTCGGGTGGTGGCCGGCAGTCTGGATCGATTCGGGCAATTGAATAAAGACAAGGCCCAGGAAATAATTGATTTCGCGGTGAAGCTCGGAGAAAAGAATTTGGCATACAACCCGAAAGACAGTCTGACCCAGATGCAGCAAGCCCAGCTTTACGATTCGCTTTCCAGATATTTTTACCAAGACAAAGAAAAATTCAATTATTATAATAAAAAAGCCGATGAGGCGATCAATAAATCAATTGAAGCCAGTCCGGGCCGCATTCCGATCTACTACAATCAAGCACAAATTTATTTAACTACCGGTCAAAAGGACAAGGCTATTAATGCGCTGAAATACGCCTTGGATTTAAATCCCAAGTTCTTGGAGTCAAGCTGCCAGTTGGCGCGCGTCTATCTTTATTTCAATAACGAAAAAGACGGCTACCCGCTGATGGATTTTTGCCTTTTGGGCGGTGGCGGCTCCAACTTGCAGCCAATCAGTTTTGTCAATCAATTAATAAACCATTACGCTGAAAAAAAGGATTGGACCAGGCTGCTCTTTTTAATTTCAAAAACCACAGAATTGGAGCCAAATAATGCTAAAAATTGGGTAAATTTAGCCAAATTAAACGAACAATTGGGAAATTATGACGCGGCAATTAGCGCAGCTACACAAGCCGGCGCAGTTGACCCGAGCCTCAAAGAGTCCGCCGCGCAGTATGTCAGCGCTTTGGAAGCGAAGAAGAATGGAGGGAATAAAAAATAAGTTAGAAGTTAGAAGTTAAAAAATATACTTGATTTATAATCCTTTATATTCTAACAAGATTTTAATTTACAATAATCAATTTTCAATTTTCAAACAATTTTCAATTTTAAAATTTACAATGATAAGAATTAAATTCAATAATTGTTAAATTTATTGAAAATTGAAAATTATAAATTGAAAATTGCCTTCTAATATGATTTGTTTGAATTGCCGAAAACAAATACCGGATAATAGTAGTGCCTGTCCGTTTTGCGGGAAAGAAGTTTTTCCGGCCGAGCAGCTGCCCAAAGAAATCGGCTATCGGCGCTATCAGCGCTGGTTTTTTTATCTGATTATAGTTTTGGTTTTTATCGGAATGAGCGGGATGATCGTCAAAACCTATTCTGAAAATACCAAATATATTGAAGCAATTACCAAAAATATGACGACACTCAAGGATCTGCAAGCCAAGCTTGGCACCACCGAGAAAAATTTGGAAGCAAAAAATATTGAGCTGGCCAGCAAGACCGGAGAGCTGGAAAAAACATTGGCTGACCTGGTAGCCAAAGAAAATGAAAAAATAGAAACCAGCGCACAGTTAAAGATAGAAAAAGAAAAGCTGGCCAGTACAACAGCAGAGTTCAAAACGGTATTGGATGAGAAAGTGGAAATATCAAAAAATTTGGAAAAATGCCAGCTGGATATAGGCGATACCAACGCCAATATTTATAACCTGATAATAAAATTGGGCCAAGGCATTTCCAATAAAGATTTGGCAAAAATTCCCGCGGCGGACGCCAATTTGGGCGGAGAGCCGGATACGGATAAAGACGGTTTGTCCGATATGGCAGAAGCGGCCTTGGGGTCAAATCCAAAAAAAGCCGACACGGATACGGATGGCTTTAATGATAAAGTGGAGTTGTTAAAAGGTTTTAATTATTTGGGAACCGGTTCCTTGGGAGTGGATACTGCCTTTGCCGCCAAGCAAAAAGGAAAAATTCTTTTGCAGGTGCAGGCGCATGGCGAGGCTTGGTATGTTAACCCGGCAGACGGAAAAAAATATTTTTTGGGGAAACCGGCCGAGGCATTCCGGGTAATGAGCAGTTTAGGTTTTCTAAAAAAGTAATTTATATAATTCTTGTGTTTTGGCGATCATATCATCCAGCTTGAATTTTTCTAAGACGGTTTTATTGGCATTGACACTCAGTTTAATTCTTAAGTTATCATCAGTGAATAATTTCAAGATCCGTTCCGCCAGTTGGTCCGGATTTTTTGATTCCGCAAGCAACCCGTTCTTATTATGCCGTATCATATCCGGAATACCGCCGATATTCGTGGACACGATCGGCAAACCGGCATACATGGCTTCAAGTATGGCGTAAGGGAAGCCTTCCTTGACCGAAGAGCAGACATAAATATCAAAAGCCTTCAGAATATCCGCTGCTTGGTCAAGGCCGCCGGATAGAAAAATATAATTTTCCAGCCGGTATTTCTTTATTAATTTTTCCAGCAATGGCCTTTCTTCACCTTCGCCGATGACAAACAGGGCGAAATTTTTTTGCGTCCGGCTGACTTTTTTTATGGCCGTGATCAAATATTCATAACCTTTGGTCTTATAAAGATGTCCGACCGCGCCGATAAATATTTCCGGGCGTAACTTCGGCGAGCAAATCGGAAATTGCATTAATAATATTCTTTGCGCTTCTTCTTTTTCTTTCAAGTTAATTTTTTCAATGTTGAGTCCGTGATTGATTATCGTTAACTTTGTATTTTTTATTTTTAAAATTTTTTTGGCCAGTTGATAATCAAAATTGTCTATGCAAATTATTTTGTCTTTGGCGTATGAAAATATTTTTTCCGCGCAAACGTAAAATTTTCTTTTAAATATTGACATCGGCTCGTTAAAGACCCAGCCATGCACCGTATAGACGATTTTTATCCGGCTATTTTTCCGGCTTAACCTTGTGATCATTCCGGCGAGAGTACCAAGGATAGAGATCTTACTGCTGTTCAAATGGATGATATTAGGCTGAAATTTTTTTATCAGGTTGATAATCTCAAATAATGCTTTGATATCTTTAACCAGATCAATATCCCTTATTAAGTTATCCAATTTTTTATGATTGATTTTGTTTGTTTCCAGTTTTTCGGCTAGCAAAGAGTTTGAACCGGCTTCGCCATAAGCAACCATAACGTCATATTCGGACGATAAATTATTGGCCAGATCAAAGATATATTTTTGCGCACCGCCAAATTCGGATTGCGTTATTAAATAGAGTATTTTGATTTTTTTTCCGGAATTATTGTCCGCCATAATTTTGCGGTTTAACAGTAAAAACTTTAGTTGACATTAGCCCTTATTTATTTAATAATAACTTATAGATTGAATATAGGCAAGACGCTTTTTATTTTTGTCATTAATTACATTTTATGCAGAAAAAGATAGGTTTTATCGGGCAAGGGTGGATCGGCAAACATTATGCCGACGATTTTGAAAAAAGGGGATTTGACGTTACCCGTTACGCCTTGGAAGAGCCGTATAACGGGAACGGCCACCAGATAAAGGATTGCGATATTGTGTTTATCGCGGTTCCGACGCCAACCACGCCGAACGGTTTTGACGGCCGTATTGTGAAAAATGTTTTGCCAATGGTGGGCGAAGGGAAAATTGCCGTAATAAAGTCAAGTATATTGCCGGGATTCACCGAAGAAGCGCAAAAAGAAAATCCGCATATTTTCGTTTTTCATTCCCCCGAGTTTTTGCGCGAAGCCAGTGCGGCCTATGACGCGGCCAATCCGAGGCGCAATATTATCGGTATGCCCGTACACAGTAAAGAATATAAACAAAAAGCGGAAGAAATAATGGCCGTCTTACCGTCAGCACCATTTAAATTGATCTGTTCGTCGCGCGAAGCGGAATTCATCAAGTATGCGGGCAATTGTTTTTTGTATCTGAAAGTGATTTATGCCAATCTGCTTTATGATTTGTCCGAAAATCTCGGCCTTGATTATGAGACTGTGAAAGACGCCATCGCAGCCGATCCCCGCATTGGCGCTTCGCATCTTGACCCGATTCACGCCAGCGGACGCGGCGCCGGCGGGCATTGTTTTATCAAGGATTTCGCCGTTTTTCGCGAGATGTATGAAAAAACAATCGGCGACCGGACCGGAGCAGACGCACTTAAAGCGATTGAGAAAAAAAATATTGAACTATTGTTAAAAAGCAACAAAGATTTGGATTTGTTGTCCGGGGTTTATGGGGAAGGGGTGTTAAAAAGTTAGAAATGTTAAAAAAGTTATAAGTTAAACTAGTTAAATTAATAACTTATAACTAATTTAACTAAAAACAAGTTTAACCCTTAACCACCAATTCCCAATTCCTAATTTCCTAATTAACTAATTATCTAATATTATGTCAAAATGCTTGGTTACCGGCGGAGCCGGTTTTATCGGTTCAAATTTAACGGACGCGCTGATCGAGCGGGGAGATGATGTTATTATCGTGGATAATCTTTCCACCGGCCGGAAAGAAAATATAAATCCAAAAGCGGATTTTCACGAAGTCGATATCCGCAATCTGGAAGACCTCAAGCCCTTATTCACCGGCGTGGATTACGTATTCCATCTGGCCGCCTTTGCCCGCGTCCAGCCGTCAATTGAAGATCCGATAACTTCAAACGATATAAATTTGAACGGTACATTGAACGTACTAATGGCGGCCAAAGAGGCCGGTGTTAAAAAGCTGGTTTATAGCGCTTCATCATCCGCTTATGGCGATCAGGAACTAATGCCGCTCAAAGAAGACATGCCAACTCATCCGCTCAGCCCTTATGGCCTTCAGAAATATATCGGTGAATTATATTGCCGGCTATTTTCGGAAATTTACGATTTGCCGACCGTGTGCCTGCGCTATTTCAATATCTACGGCCGGCGGCAGTTATTGGAAGGGGCATATTGCTTGGTAATGGGAATTTTTGTCCGGCAAAGAAAAAACGGCGAGCCAATGACTATCACCGGCGACGGCGAAAATCGCCGTGATTATACCAGCGTCATTGACGCGGTGCGCGCCAATATATTGGCGGCGGAAAGCGAGAAAGTGGGGAAGGGCGAGGTGATCAATATCGGTCGCGGCCATAATTTCAGTATAAACGAGTTGGCGGATATGATTGGCGGTCCGAAAAAATATATTGAGCCGCGGATTGAGCCCAAAGTTACTTTGGCGGACAATTCTTTGGCGCGCGAACTCTTGGGTTGGGAGCCGACGGTCAATTTGCCGGAGTGGCTGGAGGGGTATAAGAAGGAAATGGGGATATAAAGAGTTCAAAGTTCAAAGTTTAAAGTTCAAAGTTATAAAGTAATAATTTCATGAAACGTATTTTAATTTTTTCAACGGCTTATTTCCCGTTTGTCGGCGGAGCGGAAATCGCTGTTAAGGAAATAACTGACCGGCTGCTTGATTTTGAATTTGATATGATCACCGCCAAGATGGACAGAAATTTGAAAAATTTTGAGCATATTGGAAATGTAAATGTTTACAGAATAGGATTCGGCACTTTTTTTGACAAGTATTTATTGCCGATTCTCGGATATGTAAAAGCGGTAAATTTGAATAAACAAAGAAATTATCTTAACATCTGGTCAATTATGGCCAGTTTTGGCGGTTTTGCCGCGTTATTTTTCAAAAAGAAAAATAGAAAAATACCTTTTTTGCTCACCCTGCAAGAAGGAGATAGTCCGGAGTATATTAAAAAAAGAGTGGGAATATTTTACCCCTTGTTTAAAAAAATTTTTACAAATGCGGACCACATTCAGGGCATCAGCAATTTTTTGAAAAATTGGGCAATCCAAATCGGCGCCACCTGCCCGATTGATGTAGTACCGAACGGAGTAGACATCGATAAGTTTAAAGTTCAAATTTCAAAGTTAAAAGCGGATGAATTAAAAGATAAATTAGGAATTAAAGAGAATGAGATGCTTGTTGTTACCACTTCTCGCTTGGTAAAGAAAAATGGGGTAGAGGATCTGATTACGGCAATGAATTATTTGCCAAAAAATTTTAAATTATTGATTATCGGCGGTGGTGAGCTTGAATCAAATTTCAAATTTCAAATTTCAAATTTCAAGCTGCAAGATCGTGTGATAATGTTAGGTGCAATTAAACCCGAAGAAATTCCGCCCTATTTATCAGTCAGCGATGTATTTTGCCGGCCGTCATTATCCGAAGGGCTCGGCAATTCATTTCTGGAAGCCATGGCCGCGGGATTGCCGGTGATCGGGACGCCGGTCGGGGGCATTCCTGATTTTCTGAAAGACGGCTTTAACGGTTATTTTGTGCGCATAAACGATCCGGCTGATATCGCGGAAAAAATCTATTTTATTTTGGACCAAAAAAATAAAGAAATTATTAATACATTAATCAGTAACGCCAAAAAAACAATAACCGATAAATATGAATGGAAAATTATTTCCGCTAAAATGGAAAAAATATTCAACTATGCCAAAATTACTTGATCTGATATATAAATACAAACAAATCATAAAATATTTGTTTGCCGGCGGGTTAGCCGCTCTAACCGATTTTGCAATTTTGTTTTTACTGGTTGACGTTATCCACATATGGTACGTCACATCGTCCGTGCTGGCCTTTGCCATCGCTTTCGGAGTTAGTTTTTATCTCCAGAAATTCTGGACATTCCGGGATGGTGATCTGGATAAAATTTACAAACAGCTTGCGGTCTACTTGGCCGTGGGTTTGGCGAATTTAGGCCTGAATACTTTGTTCATCTATATTTTGGTTGATAAATTCGGACTTTGGTATATGCTGGCGCAGGTGCTGATATCCGGCGTGATTGCGATTTGGAGCTTTTTGATATATAAATTTTTAATTTTTAAGAAATAAATCAATGCAGGTGAATTTATCATATGGACTTAATTGACAAAATAAAAATTATTTCTAAAATGATAGCTAGGCCAAATGAAATCATAAATTTGTTCAAATATCAGCTTGATTTGATTCAAAAAGGCGATAAACTTTCTGCCAGCCCGATATCGTTGCAATTGGAACCGACGTCCTTTTGTAATTTAAATTGCGAAATGTGCGAGCATTCATTCAATAAATTTGGAGATGAATTAAGCCTGCCTCAATTCATTGGTATAATTGATAAGTTCCCTTATTTAAAAAATTTGACTTTGCAGGGATTGGGCGAGCCCTTACTTTGTAAAGACCTTTTTTTGATGATTAGTGAGGCTAAAAAAAGGAAGATCAGGGTAGGGTTCACCACCAATGCCACTCTGCTTAACAATGAAAGTGCCAAAAAAATTATAAATAGCGGACTTGATTGGATGTATATTTCTTTGGATGCTCTAGACAAATCATTATACGAAAGGATCAGACAAGGCGCCAAATTTGAAGCGGTGATAAATAATATAAAAAATTTTATTAAAATAAAAGGTAACCAACTGCCGCATACCAATTTTTGGACTTTAATAATGAAAGATAATATCAAGGAAATTCCAAAGATCGTTGCGTTTGCCGACGATCTTAAAATAAAAAAAATTGTTTTGCAAAATATCCACAATTGGGGCTTTGAAAGTTTTAATTCAATTGTTGATACAATAAAAAATAATTCCGAAAATGAGTTTTCGGAATTGATCAATGAAATAAATAATATACCTCATACAGTTAGAATTGAGATATATAGGGAAAACAAGAAGGGGAAACAAAAATGCAATTGGCCGTGGAGATCTTTGTATATTACCGCGTCTGGCTTTGTCACCCCTTGCTGCATGCAGGGGTCTGACCCAAAAGTAATAAATTTTGGAAATGTATGGCAAGATGATATTGTAAGTATTTTAAAAAATGATAGGTATAAAAATTTCAGGCATGAATTAAAGAATGGATGTCCAAAGGCATGCATTAACTGTCCGGCTTTTTTTGAACAAAAAAAAATAACTTTATGAAAATAATTTTGGCTTCCGGTATTTTTACGCCCGAAATAGGCGGGCCGGCCGTTTACGTGCCAGCGCTGGCCGACGAACTGGTCAAGCTCGGGCATGAAATAACCGTTATTACTTTTTCTGACCAAGAAAAATATGACTTCGATGAATCTCTGGGTTATAAAATCATCAGAATAAAAAGAAAAAATAAAATTACGAATTATTTTTTCTATTTCATGAAAATGTTTAAAATAGGAAAAAATTCAGATGTTATTTATAGTTTTGATTATTTTAGCGCCGGTATCCCGACTTTGATATCAGCCAAACTTCTAAAAAAGAAATTAATGCAAAGAAATGGAGGCGACCTTATATGGGAGAAGTATTTAAGCCAAACGGGCGCTGAGTTAACACTTCGTGATTTTTATAAGCTTGGATTACATAAAAAAAATTATTTAAAATTTTATATTGCCAAAACTGTTTTTCGAAATATTGACAGGCTTATATTTTCCAGCAAACTACAAGGAGAACTTTTTCATAAATACTATGGCCTGGATCCGGACAAGATAAGATATATTAATAACCCAATACCGGCTGAAAATTATTTTAAAGAAAAAAAAGAATCCAACAAAGATATTGTTTGGGCGGGAAGAATGATTTTTAAAAATAATCTCTTGCGGATGGTAAGAGTTTTTTGCGAAATTGATCAAAGCGATTATAAATTGGTTCTAATCGGAGAAGGGGATCAAAAAGAAAAGCTCGTATCTTATGTAAAAGAAAATAATTGTGAAGAAAAAATAATAATAAAAGAGAAAATTTCCCGTGAACAAATAAAGGATGTTATTTCAAAAAGTTATGGATTCGTTATCCCGGCATTTACCGATATCAGCCCGAACACAGTTCTTGACTGCCTGTCGGTCTGCACGCCGTTTATAATAACCAAGGAGCATGGTTATGATTGGCTCAGAGGAAAAACTATTGAATTTGATCCAACGGATGATAGCGAAATGAAAAAAGCGCTTAGCGCGCTAATGGATAAACAAGTTTATAATAAAATATTACATAATATCGGTAAAATAAATTATGATTATAGTTTTGCTCAAGCCGCAGAAGATACCTTGAAAATTATTGACGAATTATTGTGAAAAAATACTCAGCTAAAATATAATTTCAGGCCCAGCATAACGATGATGCCGATTATCAAAAAAACAAGCTGCGTAAACGATTGATAGAGGCCGGTTTCTTTTCTCATTTCCGGGATCAGATCCGCAGTGGCGATATAAATAAAACCGCCGGCTGTGAAAGGCGCTATATAGCCGATCAGGCTATCGATCTTGGTGCCGATGGTCAGCGTAATAATTGCGCCGGCCAATGCAGTTAAAGAGATCAAAAAATTCAAAAAAATTGCCCGTTTCTTGGTATAACCGGCATGGATGAGCACGCCGAAATCACCGATCTCCTGCGGTATTTCGTGCGCGATTACCGCGATAGAGGTGGCGAGGCCGAGCGGGATGGAAATAATAAAAGAGCCGGCAATGATTACGCCATCAATAAAATTGTGCAGCGCATCACCGACCATATTCATCAGTCCGACCGGATGCGGATGGTTATCAGAGGTAGAGATGTGGCAATGGCGCCAATGAATGAATTTTTCCAAAACAAAAAAAACCAGCATGCCGGCGATTAGCATAAACCACACGGTCAGATCGTTATTTTTGGCTGTTGCTTCGGGCAAAAGATGCAGAAAGCTATCGCCCAGCAAAGTGCCGGCTGACAAGCTAACGAGCCAAAGCGTTATTTTTTTCAGTTTTTCCGGGGACAAGCCGATTGCCAATATTCCCACAAAAGAAATAAGTGAAATAATGGCAATGCTCGCAATTGTATAAAAGTATATAGACATATTTTATATCTGAATATTAGCATATTTAAATGTATTGACCAAGCTTCCGGTTAAGTTTAATATATACATAGTATAAAAGTAAACTTATGAAATTTACTGTAAACAAAAACAACTTATCAATGAATCCGGAGCAAATAGTCCGGCGGGCCGGGTATGGATTGATCTATGACCGGCGCACCGGCCAAGAGAGTTATGTCCGTCATTTGGGACGGATGTTATATCCCAGATTCCATTTGAATGTTGAAGAGAGCGCCGAGAGTTGCAGCTTCAATCTGCATCTGGATCAGAAACAGCCAAGCTACACCGGAAGTCATGCGCACAGCGGCGAGTACGATGGCGAGCTGGTGGAAGCGGAGATGGAAAGGCTTAGGTCATATATTTGTTAGGAACGATTTTATAATTAAAATTTTTGTTGTATTGTATTTTAGAAAAAAGGCTGTTAAAATTTTCAATTTTCAATTTTCAATTTTCAAACAATGATTTAATTTTTAAATTATAAAATTGTGTCATTGGAAATTATTTAGAGATTAGAAATTAGAAATTAGAAATTTTTCACTATGCCACAGCCTTCCGAAGAAATAAAATCGAGGATTAATATCGTGGATTTGATCAAGGAGTATGTTCAGCTCAAACCGGCCGGTACCAATTTTCGGGCCAGATGCCCGTTCCATCAGGAAAAATCCCCGTCATTCATAGTCAGTCCGGACAAACAGATCTGGCATTGTTTTGGCTGTGGCCGCGGCGGTGATATTTTCAGCTTTATTATGGAAATGGAAGGCTTGAGTTTTGTAGAATCTTTGCGGCAGTTGGCGGTCAAGGCCGGAGTAAAACTGGTTAAATCCGATCCGCAGATGGCCTCGCAGCGCAATCGCATATTGGATATTTTGGATTTGACCGCCAGATATTATCACCATCTACTTTTAAAAAGCCCGAAAGCCGGACTGGCTCGGCAGTATCTGGACAAAAGAGGAGTGGACGAAGCCACAATGGCAGAATGGCGCATGGGATATAGTCCAGACGATTGGAGCGTCATATCAAATTTTTTAATTTCCAAAGGATTTAAAGAAAATGAAATATTTTTGGCCGGTTTAAGCGTAAAAAGAGAAGGACGCTCCGAGTTCTATGACCGGTTTCGGGGACGAATAATGTTCCCGATCAATGACATTGGTGGAAATGTTGTGGCATTTTCGGCCAGAGTCAGCCCCGAGAAAGAACAAACCGAAAAAATGGGCAAATATATAAACAGCCCGCAAACGACCGTCTATGATAAAAGCAGGGTATTATTCGGGTTGGACAAGGCCAGGCTGGAAATAAAAAAACAGGACTTGGCAATTATAGTAGAAGGGCAGATGGACGCGATAACCGCCCATCAATTCGGATACAAAAACGTGGTGGCGTCATCCGGCACAGCCTTGACCGAAGAGCAGATAAGCTTGATCAAACGTTATACGCAAAATATTTCCATTGCTTTTGATTCCGATGCCGCCGGAGAAATGGCCGCCGAACGCGGGGCCGGCCAGGCCATGAAAGCGGATATGAATATCAAAGTAATAGAAATTCCAAACGGCCAAGATCCAGACGACTGCATCAGGCAGAATAAAGCAGAGTGGGAAAAAGCGGTATCCGAGGCCAAGCCGATCATGCAATATTATTTTGAAAGAAAAACGGCCGGACTGGATTTGGAAAATGTAGAAGGCAAGCGCCAGGCCGCGAAACTTTTTTTGCCGATTATCGCCAGGCTTGAGAATAAAATCGATTTGAATTATTGGCTTAAATTACTGGGAGAAAAAATCGGTGTAAATGAAAATATTTTAAGAGAAACTCTTCAAGCAGCTATTTTAAAAAGAAAAAAAGACCAAAGCTTTGTGAAGCAAAAAGAAAAACCAGAAGAAGGTTCGATAAATCAGAGCCGGGAAGAAAAATTATCAGAAATGCTTTTAGTAATGATGCTCAAATTTAACGAACTTATATATTATATGGCGAAGAGGGTGCCGATAGATCATTTATTCGGGGAGCTAAACCGCGAGCTTTACAGAAATTTAATAATTTATTATAATAGTATCAATAACATTAATATTTTTATTTCAGATGACACCGCCAATGTAAGCGCTTTTGATTTTGACAATTTTATTAATTGGGCGAACGAATCAAAAGTTCATATACAAGATATCAGCCGGCTGATAATGATTGGTGAGAGGGATTTTAATGAAATTGAATATGAAACCGTTAAAAGTGAAGCAATCAAGATATCTTCCCATCTCAAGAAAAAATATATACTCGGCCGTATGAGAGAAATTGAAAAGTTGCTAGCGGTTTATGAAAAAGAAAATAACGTTGAAAAAATAGAAGAAATAATGCAAGAGTTTAAAAATCTAAGCGAAGAAACAAACGAAATGGAAAATTAACCGTAGAAACGAGGCATGGCCCCGTTTCTACGGTTAATTTTTAATTAAAAAGGATTGTGTTAATTAAAATGCAAAAAAAGAAAAACAATAAAGAATATAAAAACAGTAAGAAAAATAAGTATAAGAAAAATCCGGTAAAAAGCCGTGTGGCTGCGATCAATAAAAAACCGCGGAAAATTTTGTCAAAAAAAACAGTTAGTGTCAAGAAAACTGTTGTTAAAAAAGTAAAAAAATCAAAAAATTTACCTATCAGGAAGAAAGCCAAGCAAACTGAAAAAAATAATAAAAAATTCAAACCGTTTAAAAAAAATAAAAAATTTTGGCAAAGTAAAAAGAACGAACAGGCCAGATACAGGGATTTTAAAAATAAAGAAAAAAAGCCGGCGGTAAAAAGTATTAATGTTAAAGAAGAATCGTTTGTACCGCCCGAACAAGAAATGATCAAGGGGATAATCAGCAAGGTGCGCAGCCGCGGATTTATTACAGAAACAGAAATACTCCATATTTTTCCCCGGGTGGAAGAATATATTTTTGATTATGAACTGTTCTTGGAAAATCTGCAAAGAAACAGCATCCAGATCGTGGAAGATTCCGGCGGCATTTTGGATTTTTCTTTGAATGAAGGCAAAAAGAAATCCATTTTGGATCTATTGAACATATCACCGGATAAAAAGGTAGCGGACTTATCCAAATTAAGTTCGGACTCGATTCAGATGTATCTAAAAGAGATCGGCAAGGTGTCGCTGCTCAGCACCGAGGAAGAAGTGGAATTGGCCAAGAGAAAAGAGCGCGGGGAGAAAGAAGCGGAAAGAAAACTGATTGAAGCCAATTTGCGGCTGGTGGTGTCAATCGCCAAAAAATTTGCCGGTGCCAAGGGACTGTCACTCCTGGATTTGATACAAGAAGGGAATATCGGTTTGTTCCGCGCTGTGGAAAAATTTGAATACCGCAAAGGTTATAAATTTTCCACCTACGCCACGTGGTGGATTAGGCAAGCTATTACCCGGGCCTTGGCCGATCAATCGCGCACGATCCGCATCCCGGTGCATATGGTCGAAACCATCAACAAATTTACGCAAGTGCAAAGGCAATTAATTCAAGATCTCGGGCGCGAACCTTTGCCGGAAGAGATTGCCGCTGAAATGAGCGAGGAAATAGACAAGATCCGGCATATTATCAAAATTTCTCAAGATACCATTTCACTGGAAACATCCGTGGGAGAGGATGAAGAAGATTCTACTTTGGAAGATTTTATCGAGGACGTCAAAAATGTCACCCCGGACCGTTCCGCCGCTCTGCAGCTGCTCAGGGATTATGTGAAAGAAATTATCTGCCAGCTGTCGCCGCGAGAGCAAAAAATTCTGGAAATGCGTTTTGGCTTGGTGGACGGGGTCGCACACACTTTGGAAGAGGTAGGCAAAGAATTCGACGTTACGCGCGAACGCATCCGCCAGATAGAAGCCAAATCGCTGGAGAAGCTGCAAAGGCACAAGGGAATACAGAAATTAAGGGATTTTTAGTTTGTTGGCCACTTTTAAAATAGAAAAAGCCACCTATTTTGGTGGCTTTTGCGTTTATTTTTTTTGCATTTCACCCCGAGCAATTTTTACGAATATTGCCGCTTCAAAAAAATTACTTTGGATTATCATTTTTTTCGCATAATTCAGATAATATTTTACCCGGCCGGCCTTATCATAGAAAGGAGAAAAGAAACAATTATTCAACAGGAATAAAACTTGGTTCAGGGAACGAATCATCTTATCTCTGTTTTTTGTTAATTCCGATTCGGACATTTTGTTCCAATCGTTGATTATTTTTGACAGCTTTAGATCAGCGGCCGCGATTGAGCGCTGGCAACTTCGCCTTTCTATCAGCAGCAATCTGGTCCGCATGGCGATTACCGGCATAATAACTCCGATTTGATTAAGACGTTTCGTCAAGTCGTTTAAGGCGCCGATTGTCCTAGCGGCCATTGCTCCCGGGTTTATTTTGTTAAGACGATCAAGCAAAGACTTAACCGGGTGTATTCTGGCCATTATGTTTTTTTTGTCATCGTTGCGGATATTATTACCCAGCTGTGATAGTGCCTTGGTGGCCAACAGTTCAATTTCTTTTTTTTGCTGTTCGTCATTGGATTTCCAATTCACCAACAAATAATTGACTTGACGGATAATTTTTTCCGTGGAGTCCAAAATTTCAAGTTCACCAGGCTTAGACTCATGACCTTTCAGGTAAGTGTCTAAAATATGGAATTGCATGCGGATGGCGGAATCAATACCCTCTACCTGCTGCCAGATTATTTTTTTTTCGCCGTTTTTATCTTTTTGCCAGCGGGTAATGCCCATACAGCCTCCGGTTAAAATTTTAATACCGCAATTCCGCAAATTCTCATACCATTCCCTTTCCGTTTTGTAATAAAAACTCGGTGTCAACTCGGACTTGTTCGTATCCTTGATTACTTTTTTTGAAGTTCCCTGCACGGATAGCCCGGGCTTTTTAGCCGTTAATTCATTAATTTTACGGTTGATGCGCGAAGCCTGATCTCTTAAAATGACACTTTGCACCATCTCGGCATTATGCGGATCCATAAACTCTCCTTCCTTGATTTTATTTCTTAATGAACATTTAATCTATTGATAATACAATATAATTATGAAATTTGTCAACATTTAAAATAATCATTTTAAAATTTAATAATATAAATACAAATATTTTTCAAAATGCAAAATATGCATAAAAAATATCAAAAATTTGTTTGACAAACAAAACGATTTACCATAAGATTAACAGGTTCAAGAAATTAAAATCAGCAAAAATTAGTACACCACAAACGAATATTTTTAGCAAACGGTTAATTTTATGGGTTATTATATTAGGAAAATTTATAAGCCGGGCACGATCGCTATCCAGCTGTTAATCGGCATCGTTATTGTTATAGCCATTTTTTTGATAAAGTCAAAGACCATGGCGGACTTCAGATCCGACCCGGTTTTATACACCTACGGCATTTTTGTGTCGGTTTTTCTTTTTGTGCGCATATCGGGCGCCATATTTTTTCGGCGCAGCTACAATTATATCCTGAACCAAAACAGCGCTGCTTACGAGCCACCGGTGACATTCGTCATTCCTTGCAAAAACGAAGAGGCGAGCATTACCATAACCATAGACAAATGCTTCGCAGCCGATTATCCCATGGAAAAAATTGAAGTAATCGTTATCAATGATGGCAGTACCGACAACACAATGAGAGTGCTCGAGGAAATAAAACGCGAAAAATATCCGGAGTTAGTGATTGTATCCTGGGAAAAAAACCGCGGCAAACGGCACGCGATGGCTGAAGGATTCCGCTCGGCCAAAGGCGAAATAATCATTCAGCTTGACTCCGACAGCTACATTGAGCCGAGCACTTTCCGGAAAATAATCCAGCCTTTCGCCAACGATGAAATCGGCGCTGTCTGCGCCCATGCCGATCCGGTCAATGCCAATGACAATCTAATCACCAAGGTCCAGGCAGCTTATTATCTGGTGTCGTTTCGGATCATGAAAGCGGCCGAATCGACATTTTATACGGTATTTTGCTGCAGCGGCTGTTCCTCGGCCTACCGCAAAAGCGCTGCCTTGCCGGTTCTGGACAGCTGGCTTAATGAAACATTCATGAAAGCGCCGGTTACCTGGGGGGATGACCGCGCGCTCACCAGCTGGCTTCTCAAAACCGATTACAAAACGCTTTATACCGACGAAGTACAGGCCTACACGATAGTGCCGGACAATTTCAGGACTCTTTTAACGCAGCAGCTCAGGTGGAAAAAATCATGGATCATCAATTCAATTTTTACCGGCAAATTTATCTACAAAAAACAACCGTTTGTCAGCTTATTTTATTTTTATCCTTTAATCGCGCTGTCTTACGTCGCTCCCATCTTCGCCGTACGGTCGCTCGTGGTCATGCCGATTTACAACGGGAATATGCCGTATTTTTATTTATTCGGAATTTTGTTCATCACCCTGTTCGTAATTTATATGACTAAAATTTTAGCCAATAATTCCCGGCATCTTTATTATTTTTTGATTTGGCAATTTTTCAATACGGTGCTTTTTTCATTCGTAATTTTTTACGCCTTGTACAAAATTAATGACCGCCGCTGGGGCACCAGATAAATATGAAATTAAAGCAGCCAAAAAAAATAAAATTTAATTTGGCGGTATTTTTAATTTTATTCACCCTGTGCTCTATTTTTTTTATTTCCGTTTTTAAATACAATCCTTATTTTACCCTGCGGTACGTCAAAATGCAGCATGATTACGCCTATACGTCCGCGGGAAATATTTTCAAAGTAAAATGGTTTATCAAAAAAGAAAAGGAAAACGCCGGCGCGGTGCCGGTTTTGTTGTATCACGGCATTAATGAAGAAGAAGACGGCGTTTCGCCGGAATTATTCAAAAAGCAGATGCGGGCCTTAAAAAATGCCGGCTGGCGCGCGATCACCTTGACCCAATTTGAAAAATTTTCGCGCGGTGAAGAGAGCGTGCCGGCAAAATCATTCCTCATCACCTTTGAAGACGGGCGGAAAGACAGCTATTACAACGCCGATCCGATTTTAAGATCGCTCGGTTTCAAGGCGGTAATGTTCGTCATCGCCGATTACTCATTGGTCAAGACGCACAATTTTCACTTGACCAAATATGAGCTCGGGCAAATGCAGGCCACCGGCCGATGGGAAATTGAGTCGCATGGAGGGCAAAACCATTCGTTTTACAATTTTAACTCCCTTATCGGCCAGGCATACGGATCAAACGACAACTTCGCACTGGAAAAAAGATACCGGCTGGAGTCAGGCGGGGCTTTTGCCGCCAGGGTGCGCGCCGACCTAATAAGCGCCAAAAAAAATATTGAAAAAGAGCTGGGCAAAGAGGTCTCAGCGCTCGCATTCCCGTTTGATAATGAGCCCGACTCGAACGCCTTATACAAAGAAGCGCAAAAAATAGTTTTGGCTGAGGCCGTGAAAATTTATAAAACAATTTTTTACGATTTGTGGCCGAAATCCCGAGCCGGGTATAGCGCTAATTACCCCCAGTCGGAAAAAAATCAAATTTTTAAAAGGATAAATATTATGCCCGGGTGGTCGGAAAAAGATTTGCTGCAAATTGCGTCCGCCAGTGCGGATAAAAGGTTGCCGTATGCGGAAAATTCAGAGAGCATAGGAAATTGGATTAATTTAAGCGGCCACCTGGCATCGGCCGACAATGTAACGAGTTTATTCTCGGACAAGGGTATATTCAACGCTTATTTAGACGGCTCTTATTCGTGGAAGGATTATACCGTCAGCGCCAAATTGGATGCCTTTGATAGCAAACGAACATTGTCCTTAATGTTTCGCTATGTGAATGCGGATAATTATTTCTCCTGCGAATATCGCGAGAACAAAGTCACTTTAAAGCGGACAAATAACAAAAAAGAGACAATATTAAGCGAAATTCAAACAAACAACGACTACAAATTGAAAAAAGATACAGTATTGGGTGTGAAAGTAAATAAAGACAACGCTCAATGCCTGATAGACAATACTCCGATTTTAAGCCAGTCAAATGTAAAAATGGCGAAAAACGGCGGTGTCGGCATCAAACTATGGGACAAATTGCAGATTGATTATTCGACCAGCCTTAAAGACATAAAAGTATATCCATCCGATGAGGATTGGGAAGCTATTACGACAGAGGCGGGTCCGGAAATAGTTTATAATTTTCTGGACCAGGGCAGTTTGGAAGCAGCCGACTTGATGCTTGATAATATTTATAGGATAGAAAGATATAAAGACGTCAAAATCAATACACCGATCGGCTGGCGCGAAGATCCATACAAGGAAGAGTATTGGCGTTTTCTTTTTTATAGTTTGCAGCCGACGCGCCACCTGATGTCGGCGTGGCAAAAAACAGGTAATGAGGTTTATAAAGATAAAATGGTGGAAATCGTGGAAAGTTTCATTGACCGTGGCATGGATTCTCCCAACAGCTGGGACAAGCATGGGACCGCTTATAGGACTATGGTTTTGGCAAACATCGCCGGCAAGCTCAAAAAGAACAAAATGCTTTCCAAGGAATTGGAAAGTAAAATTACCAAAGCACTTGTCCGCCACGGGGAATTTTTGGCAGACCCGAGCAACTATGAAGGTGACTATAACCATGGCCTGGATCAGGCCATTGCGCTATTTCATCTGGCGGTTAATTATCCTCAGATAAAACAATCCGCCAGTTGGAAAAATATCGCCGCCGGCCGGCTCCAAAACGGGCTCGGCCGTATTATAGACGCAGACGGGGTGCTGGTCGAAAATTCACCTTACTATCATTTTTACGCACTCGGCAAGTACTGGGAACTTTATCAATATTTGAATAAGAATAAAATGTCCGTCAGTGAGAATTTTGACCGTAATTTTGAGGCGAAAATAAAAAAAATGGTGGCCTACGCCGCCCGCATCATGCAGCCTGATCTTCACGTGCCGACCATCGGCGCCTCGCTTGACAGCAAAATCAATAATTTCGGAATATATAAAGACATCGGAAAATTTGACGAGAATTTCCTGTACTCGCTCACAAACGGCTCAACCGGCAAAAAACCGGACGCCAAATTCGCTAATTATCAAAGCGCCGGGCAAGCAATAATGCGTTCCGGCTGGGATAAAAATAATTTTAAAAATGAATCGCAATTGATATTTGACGCGGGCGAATACCGCACCAATCATAGCGACTTGGACGCTCTCAGTTTCCATTTATACGGTTTGGGAAGCGCTTTGATGCCCGATTCCGGGCTTTATACTTATGAATCTGGCGCTTACCGGAATTATTTTCACGGCACCCGTTCGCACAATACCGTAGTGGTTGACAACCAGAGTCAGAGCGAAGGCACTGAGGAAAGCAAAGGAGAAATTGACGCCGGTAAAGTATACGCCGGCCAGCTTATAACCGGCGAGGATTTTGCCTACCAAACCGCCTGGCATACTTTGTATAACGGTGTGGTCCATAACCGCTCCATCGCCATGATCGAGGACAAGGCTATCGCAGTGGTTGATTATTTGGATTCCGAAGCGGCCCATTATTACGAGCAGATGTTTCATTTGTTCCCGGGCGCAAAAATTGAAAGAAACAGGAATATAATTACCGTCAAGGACGAAAAAGACAAAACCGTTATGAGGATAATACAACTCCTCCCGGAGCAAATGGGCTATAGCAATCAGATAAATAATAAGCGGACCGGCGAGGGATTGTGTTCGAAAGAATATGAAAAATCAGAACCATGCTACTCGCTCTCTTTTTCAAAAAAAGGCGCGAGCGCGACTTTTATTACATTGATATTGTTGGGAGAAGAAAATCCGGCCAAATACAATTTGGCGTCCAACCGGTCGCGGCTCGATATTTCTACGGACAAAAAAAATTATAGAATCTCCATCAATAAAAACGGCGGAAGCAAAAGGACTATCGCGGTGGATAAGAAAAATAATTATAGCGTTAATGATTACCATCCGGTTATGATTGAGGATATGACGAGCGCCGACGAATGGATAAAGACAAACGAAACCGGCAATGACGGTTCGATTTCTGAGGAGATTGACACTAATAAAGAAAAAATATTAAAAGTGGTTACGCCCAGCAACGATAGTTTTCTTCATGCGACGAAAAAAACAAATTTGGATTTAACGGATAAAAATTTGTTGTTTCAAATCAAGGTGGCAGACCGCGGCGACATGAATACGGCTACATTCTATCTGTCAAATAACAATTGGAAAAATTTTGCCAGTTTCGACATACTGGGCCATTTTATCCAAGACAATATCAGCAACGAATGGGTAAGCGTGGGCTTGGGCAAGGGGCAAAACCGGAGCCCGAAGATGGGCAATTGGAATTTTTACTTACCGGGCTTTGACTGGTCAAAAGTGGACCAAATCAGATTTCGTTTGGCTTCGAAAACAGTACCGCAAGAAATAGCCATTGGCCCGGTGTCCACCGTAGAAAAAATGCTACAGCCGAGAGTTTTGATCATGTTTGACGACGGATGGGATGATGTTTTGAACGCGGCCAAGATTATGAATAAATATAATATGAAGGGCAATGTCGGCGTCATCGGCACAAACGTTGGAAAAAAGCAGTATTTGACGGTTGAAAATCTCCAGGAACTTCAAAATAAATACGGATGGAGCATTGTGAGTCATTCTTACCTTCATAAAGATGCAGTTGATTATTATTACAAAAATAATGACGCATCAGGTTATAAGCGGGATATTGAAAACAACATATATTATTTAACAAAAAACAAGATTAATTCCGCTCCTAATTGGTTTGTTTATCCGTACGGCAAATCAAACGAATGGTCGAAAAAAATTGTCTCCAAATATTATACCTTTGCCCGCGGCACACAAAATGCGCCTGAATTTTTTCCGTACGCGGACCCTTTGTCCGTGAAGGTTTTGTCGGTCTATAGCGACCGTATAGACGCCAATGGCGTGGTGGCGGCCCTGCGCGATGCGGATAAGTTCGATTCGGTTTTGTTTTTAATGTTTCATAAATTTTCTGAATATACCCCCGAGCTTTATACCGAATTCAGCTTGAGCCAGTTTGAAGATATTATCAAGAAAATTTACAACGAAGGGCCGACCATTATGACCTTGAGCGAGCTTGATAAATATTATAAAATAGGGCAAAATAGCATCACGGTAAAAGAAAGCGAGCCGGCCAAATTATCCGTTAGAATTGCGGAGTATAATTAATTTTTGCATATGAACAGAGGTAAAAATTTTTATTTTGCTTGGTTGATTATCGCAGCCGTGATTTTTTGTGCGCTTATTTTTGTTTTGCTATACCAGGGCCGCGCGGCCGGCTTTTTTTTCGGACACAACTGGATAAGCAAAGTGTTTAATAATTTTAGGCCGTTAAAAAATATTTTACCGGGTACAATAACTGATGCGGAAAATTCAGCCTTAAACGCAAGTTCATCCGACATAGCGGCGCAAGATAATTTATCGATCGGAGACGATACAGCGCCGGATGCCGGTAGCGTGAAGATAACATTTTCCGATTCATTCAGTGAAAAATTCATACTTGAAGAAACAGGTGAAGTTATTTCCAGCCCCAATGCGAACTGGTCTATAAGTTCGGGCGGGTATTTTTTTTCACAAGAGGGGATAGGGCGCA
>Ga0315268_10001742_pt1 | contig 25016 bp, 25 predicted proteins | sample C1_top_MG_FD_204535 | JGI IMG/M metagenome (GOLD analysis project Ga0315268, IMG submission 204535) | Sediment microbial communities from Yellowstone Lake, YNP, Wyoming, USA - C1_top | ecosystem: Environmental > Aquatic > Freshwater > Lake > Sediment | place: USA: Wyoming | collected 2017-08-01
CTCCCGGTCTTCGGCAGCGAATATCTCAAAGGGTTTGCCCGGGGCAGGCATCACCACCACGCTGGGGCCGCTGGGAACGGTTGCGCAGCCCGCAAGGGTTCCAAATAAAACTACTGCAATAATAGAATATTTCATGATTCATACCTCCAAACGGTTGCGAATAACGCGCCAGTTGCATGGCAAGCGCAAGTTTCGCAATGCAAAATTATAAACAGCAGAACTTTTATGGCGCTGGTTTAGGCGGTTGAGCCGCAACCGCGCGCCATCCCTCCGGACAACTGGATACATAGGGGTAATAGCCTTTGGCCGAATCACAGTAATACCATGTCTGCACCGGTGGCTGTGGCTGAACCGGCACGCTCTGCTGCGGCACTACCACCGGGGGCTGCTGGTTTATCACAGTGACCGGCGGAATGTAAGGATCGGGATACGGATAAACCGGTTCGGGGTAAAAATACCATACGCCGGCAGCGATCCACCACCAGCCGAGCCGTCCGTCATGGCGACCATGATGCCAATTGCCTCCCCGCCAAATTCTCAGGTCACGCTCTGCAAACCTGTGAATTTCGCGGCCTTCCCAATGCCCTTCCGCTCGGCCTCGCCTGTATCCTTCCCGGCGTTCATCGCCGTGGTCGGCCAGCGCAGCTAACGAAATGACCAATAAGACACCGGTCAATACTGCTGAAATTATTCGTTTCATCATGTCTTCCTTTCCTTCACAAAAAGTGCTTTTCCAGGTTTCCCCAGATGCAGGCGTCCTGTTTGCTCTGTACACGCTTCACATTTTCTTCAAATTAATCAATGTAATATTGAATCGGAAAATCACCCGTCAAAATTGCAACATCCACAGCGGTTGTGTCGTCGTCCTTAAGCTGTTGCCAATATGCGATGCCGCCGGAAACAGCGGCGACAACCAGCAGCATGCCCAGCCAGAAATGCAAGCTGTGACCACGTGCAGATCCACGCCGGAACTTTTGCCCGCCAGCCCAGGCAAACACATTCACGTGGGCACGCCGGACATCATATTGATCAAGCACACTCAGGCGTGCAGCCTGCAAACCGGCAAGTGTGTCCTGATCTAGCTGCGCGACCGAGAGATTGAGCAGCCGTTTAATCGATCCAGGATTCCAGTTCTCGTCCATGGCTCGCCATTCCTGATGTGTTTCCTAAGAAGCATTTGCGAACTGTTTATTCCTTGTCCTTGGCGTGCTCTTCATGACTACCTTCCTTGCCTCTCCGGTGCATACCCTTGTTCCATCCATGATCCATATGCAGGAAACGGCGCGCTACCTGATTGAGGGTTTTTTGCTGATTTTCAGTTAGTGCCGCTTGCAGCTTTGCGGTTGCATCGGCAACTACAGTCAGTTTTTTGGAAAATTCGGTTGCCCTGTCAGACTGGTAACGCGAAATAGTTGCAGCATCCGCATCATCACCGGGCTTTTTCACGTTGCGATCCGCCAGCACTTCTACCGACTTCGCAAACTCTTCCCAGACGGCTTGCTGCGAAGACTTAATTTCGAGGCGCTGTGCCAATTTATCCAGCCTCGCCTTCATATGTTCATGCATTTTTTCCTGACTCATCTGCATGGACTCATGATGGCCGCCAGGGCTGGCCATCGCGACCGAATATAATGACGTCATCATAATTGCTGCGCCTGCAATTGTGGCAAGCAGTCCTTGTTTGATTTTCATGTCATCTCCTTGGGTTATTTGATGGCTACAGGATAAAGCCCTCAGGTAACCCGAATATATTGACTTTGTAACAATATTGAGACGTTTTAAACCGGAGAAAATACCGGCTAAAACCGCTGAAGCGCTAGACTGGCAGTCTGTTTGGAAGTTTGGTGAAACTGAACATCATTTGACGCGAAGGGGGCAATCGGAACTTCGACGCTCCCCGCCAAGACTCAATCATCCCAGTCCGGATAGTTCGGAATCCTCACGGTATCCGCATCGTATACGCCCTTTGCCGCCTGCGTGTGGCAGGCGTCGCAATTGCTCAAGGATTTCACATCCTTGTTGCCCTTGATCATCTTCTCGGGGATCTCATGGTGCTTGCGCTTGATGTAACGCACCTCGGTAATCCGCAACGGTGCCTCGCCTTCTGCGGTAGCCTGCGCAATCTTGCGCGAACGCTTGTGATAGGACTTGTCCGCAGCGTGCGCGAGAGCATAGTTACGTATCACCGTCAGGGTATCAGCATCGAGATCCGCGCTCTCGCCGAAGTGTTTGCCCAGTGCTTCCGGAGTCAGCAATTTCTCCCATGATCTTGCCGGCAACAGTCCAGGCTGATACGCAAAGTGGCACGATCCGCATTCCTCAAGGTATTGTTTGTTATCAACCGGGACGATGTCCTTTTGACGCAGCGGCGTAATTATTGCCTCCAGCAAACTTTCTTCTGCCGCCGCCAGGCCGCCGGTTAACATCAGCGCGATTGCCACAAATACAAACACCGATAATTTTTTTTTCATCTTCTCTCTCCCAAACTTAAAGGCTCAGCAGATACTTCAGGATGTCGCCTTTTTCCTGGGCAGTGCATTCACGCCCCCAGGTGTCTTTGCAGTTGCGCTTGAACCACTTTTCAATTTTCTTTTCATCGGTGAAACGCTCGGGATTAGCGCTGGGAGCCATGGGCTCGATAATCTTCTGGGTCTTGCGATGCTTGCCCTTTTTGCCCAGATCGCTGCCATGACAAGTTTGGCAAGACAGCATCTCGCCTTCTTCGCCCTTCACTTCCTTGTGCCAGTCCTTTTTACCGCGCTCCATATCGAAACTGCCCGCCCCCTCCGACTTGTATTTTTCCATCAGCGCGTTGCTCGCCGGCGTAGCCTGAGCCAGCGGCGCCGCGATAAATGTAAACAAAAATATTATTACAAACGAATACTTAATCATTAATTTCTCCATTACCAGGTTAATTTAACCGCAACAACCATTAAAACCGCGCCCGCCTCTGCAATACCTGCGTGGCTTACCGGAACCGAAGAGTTCGCCGACTTGTTCACGGCGTAAGCCATAAGCGCGGCGCCGGTTACGCCCAATAACACATGCAGATTGTCCGGATCGGACCAGCCGTCTTCCAGACTGAAATCATTCCAGTGCGCATACAAACCTGTTGCTATGGTCGCCGCAGCCATCACGATGGTCGCTTTCGCCAGGGTGGCATGGGTGCCGTTTACGGGACGCGGCGGACAGTTGCTGTCCGTGCAGGCTTCAGGCGCGGCCAAGGCGGTCAAGCCCGCCAGCGCTATCGTGCTCAAGCCCAGGTATTGATGAATCTTCCTCTTTGAGAACAGCGGCGGTTCAAATTCTGGGGCCGCAGGCGTTGCGGCTTGCGTATTGATATTGGCTTTGACAACATCGCTGTCAGTTGCCGCGAGCATGAAAGAATTTTCATTCCCGGTATAAAAGCTGCTCGCTGGCAGCGTCAGGTCGAGCATCTGTTCGGCAGCCTGCGCGGATATGGCTAATGCCGCCAAACAGGCGCCCGACGCAACTTGCATTAACCTCAATTTGATTTTCATTTTTATCCTCATGGATTCCCTTTGCAACGGTTAGTGTCCGGAAACGCCGGCTGAAACATTTTTCTTCCTGCCCGTTATCATTGCCCTTACCAGATTTTCTTTATGCTGGATGCTGCCCGCGGCCACACCGAGCAGATGCAGCGGTATCAGCACCAGCGCGATATCGACCAGCCAGGCGTGCAAGTGGCGTACCGCATAACTTGCGCTATCATCGAGATAGCCGCCCAGAAACAACAGGGGCCCTTCAAAATCGATCACCGCAAGCGTCACCAGGCCGGACAAGAAGATCAGCATCAGCAACGCCAGCATCGCAAAAACCATCAGCGCACCCGCCGGGTTGTGGCCAAAATAATGGCGCGGGTGGCCTCGAAACAGCGAACGAAGATAAGTAAAGGTCTCTTGCGGAGTGAATATAAATGATACGAATCGCGCATGGCGGTTTCCGGCGAAACCCCACACCACGCGGGCCAGCAGCAATGCAATGAGAAAATACCCGATCCATACATGCAAGAATCCGAAATGGAATTCGGCGCTCAAGTAAGCCGCAGCAAAACCCGCTACCAGTGCCCAGTGAAACAGCCTGACCGGAATATCCCACACCTTCACACTCTCTTTATTGTTCATGCGGATCACTTTTCAAATTGAATTTCAGGAAGCGCGGCGCGCAATGAGAGCACCGTCGCACGCCTGAAGAGTCAGGAATTCGCGGCTCACATCGAGTGCATGTTCAAGCCGGCGGCACCAACTGCGGAATAGTCATAGAGCCCGTGTGTGACCGCATAGAGCGGAGAGGTAGCAGGAGAGGTAGCGGACGACCAGTTCACCCCGTCGGTACTGGTAAAAACACCGCCGGCATTATCTACGGCAACAAATTGGCGTCCATAGGTGACTGCATTTATCCCGGTTGACGAGATGGCGGGTTGCAACACCCAGCTTACCCCGCCGTCCAAACTGGTAACCAGCGTTCCATTGTCGCCAAGCGCGACGAATATCCCGGTTGCAGTCGTGCCGATTGCGGGGCCGTATGCTACGGCCTTCAGATTCACCGCGGATATTGATGCTGCGCTCGAAAAATTGGCCGCAGTCCAGGTGCTGCCATCCGTGCTGGTGAGCAATGTGCCCGCCGCGCCTGCAGCAACATACATGCCATTGCCGTATGTGACTGCATATAGCGGATTGGTAGTGGCAGTGCCGGAACTGGCGGCAACATACCAAGTGCCGCCGCTGCTGTAGATGATGGTACCACTCGCCCCGGTTGCGACAAACACCCCGGCGCCGTTGCCGGTAACAGCATAGAGGTCGTTGGTGGTTACGCTTAGCGGCAGCGTCCAGTTCAGCGCGTCCGTGCTTAACCATAGCACGCCGCCTGCACCCACAGCCAGGTAACTCCCGCCATAATAGGTTACCGCATTGAGGTTTGTGGAAGATGAAGGGTTATTCATCGCGGTCCAGATGTTGCCATCGCTGCTCGAAAACGATCCGCCATTGCTGCCCACGGCAACAAAAACACTGCCATGAACCACGCCGTGCAGGTCGCTCCCCCCCGTGACCGTGGTGTCACCCTGAGTCCATATGGAACCGGCCAGCCGCGGCGTCACCTGAATCGACGGAGAGCCAGGGCCACCCGGGCCGCCGTTTGTTCTGCCGTTAACAGTAAAGGAATAAGTTGTGCCGTTAGTCAAGCCGGTAACCAGCAGCGGAGAAACGGCATGCATGATCATTTGGCACTGTGGCATGGGGTAACAGCCTTGCGGGGTAACGCTCGTTCCGGCCGCCTTGAAGACCCAATAATCAACTCCTGGCAACATATCCCAGGTAACCGTTGCACTGGAATCCCCCGGTGCAACGCTGACATTGGCAGGCGCAGGCGCGGAGGAACCGTAACTATGGCAAGCAGATACGCCGATTGCTGCAAAAATTATTACGATGAATACAAGGATTCGTTTCATTTCAAGGACCGCTTAATTGGAAAACAGACTGGATATTTGAGGTGAAGCACAACACTCCGCGACAAGCGGAACAACGCGTAAGACCAAGCCGTCAGGCCATGTTGCTGGCCGTGACAGCGGGGTGCTGCCTGCATGCCCAGGCGTCAAGAATGCAAGCCAAATCTGCGATGCGCATCGACATAAGGCTGAAGCTCTGTATTCCAGCCCATGTCGGACTGCACGCCGCCATTTCCCTGTCTTTCATGCTCGTCCATGCGGATTCTGGGTTGCTTGTGCATTTGGTCACGGCTCTCGTCAACCTTCTTGCCTGACTTTAATTGCGCCAATTCAGACGTAACTGGCACAACAATATCCTGCGTGGCAAAAGCATTCAGGCTGACCAGGCACAGCACTGCTGCAGCCGCCTGTATCAATTTCTTAATATGCATTTAGGTGATCCTTCTTAATAGTAGCTATGGCATTAAAGCATTTATTTGATTCTACTGATAAACATGATATTGCTCAACATCGCTGCCTGCAAGATTATACTTTCCGAACGGGACTGGGATATCTGATTATAGGCTGGGATATCCGATTATACAGAGACAGTCCTGTCATCCAAGGCAGTTGAAAGTTTAATTGAACCTCTTATGCGCAGTGTGTCGGCTATGTAAACAAGCGGTTCACTTTGTAAATTTTTTGATACAAAAAGCCGCGATACGTTCAATCCGAATGCCTTTCAAAACAATAAGTTATTGATTATATTCATAAATTAACGTTTAATGAAATATTCTGAACTAAACTGCAATTTAAACCCAGCTAATCCATTAGCCCCGTCATTCCAGCGCAGGCGGGAATCCAGCGTGTTATACACTCCGCAAAGCGGACAAAACCTCGATATCGACCCGCTACGCGGGGATTTTTTGAATAACTGGATTTCCGCCTGCGCGGGAATGACGAAGTTTCGCTCTAATGAACAATCCGGGTTAATTCCATGTCCGTTCACTTGTTGCGACGCGGCGTGGTATTTAATCTGACAGAAACAGCCTGCCCGCATAAAATATGCCGCGCATTTCAAGACGCCTGTTATGAAAATTGCGCTGATACGCCATGGCGAAAGTATCGCCAATGCCGGAAATTTTATTAACGATGACCCGCGAAAATCTGTATCGCTGACAGACAAAGGCAGGCGGCAGGCAGAGTCGCTGGCACTGCGCCTGCGTGCGGAAATTTTTACTCATGCCTATGCGTCGGAGTTTCCACGCGCCCGGGAAACCGCCGCCATCCTGCTACGCCACCACAACTGCAAGCTGATTATCGATGCACGCCTGAACGAACGCAAATCCGGCATGGACGGCCAGCCGGTGCATCGCTTCAACGATCAGGTCAAACGCGATCCGCTGCATTTCAAGACTGCCACCGGAGAATCCTTTCTGGAACAAATGGAACGCTTGCGAAGCTTTCTGAATGAAGTGGACAGCCGCCATCCCGACGGCAACATTCTGGCGGTGTCGCATGAAAACCCTATTGTTGCCGCGCTGGCCTTGACCGTTAATGATCCTGCAACCGTAGTGTTTCGTGGTCTGGAAAATTGCGGTCGCCTTGATCTCAACTGGCCTTGAATTCTTTTGCCAAATGACAGGCACAAGGCGGCTGCTTACGGTTCAACAGGCTCGCCATCCACAGAAGTCCCGATCCTGAAAACTGCAGTCTAATCCGCAGATTCTCACATATTTTTAATCGCTTACAGCTATTTGATCACGCACCCAATTGCTGATCCAGCACATCTGGATAATTCTTTGTTCAACCTAGAAACCGTAGTTGAACAGGGCAAGTGGTGCGTTTATTTTTCTGTCCAGCAAGGCGCGACGAGAGCGGAGCTGTAGACGCTTTAGCGGCTTTACAGCCCCGGCCTGCCCTTTACGGGTGCGCAGAATAGTCATTCTATTCAATGAGGAGCAACGCAGATGGGCAGGAAAATAAATGTGCCAATTGTCCTGTAGCGACCTCACCCGAAAGGTGCGCGTGGATATTGTGTATTTTTCTTCTATAAACATATTGATGCGGTCTCCAGGGAGCGGTCGACTACGGTTTCTAGTGTCAATCCTGTGCAATCCAAGTAATCTGCGGATAACTGCTTTTTTTTGAGATAATCTTGTTTTTTTAGAATTACCTTACGCTGGAGATTTGGCAAATGGAATGGAAGAGTGAGTATTCGCTGGGAATCAAGGAAATCGATGCTCAACACAAAAAACTTCTTGGCAGCTTTACGGCAATTGAAAATGCCATCAATTTGAAGCAGGGATGGTCCGGCACACATTACTGCATTATCGAGTTAAAGGAATTGGCCCTCATGCACTTCGCTTTTGAGGAGGCGATAATGCGACTATTCGGCTATTCCGAAACCGAGGAGCATTCCATTAATCACAGGAATTTCATGCGCCGCCTTGAGGATATCGTGAACAAATCGATTCGTCATTCGGCAGATGCAGAAATGCTGGTGTTTCTGAAGAAATGGCTGACCGAGCATATTAACGGCTCAGACAAGGATTACGCCCGCTTCATTCTGTCAGGCGCTTCCGTGGTCAGGGCCGACGAGCCTGAGTGACCGTTTCTGGCCGCGTTTGACCATCATGCCGTCGACTGGTTGCGGATAATTCGTTAGGCCGTAGCCATTGATCTTTTGATGCACAAACGTTTAACCCAAAAATCGCAGTTCAGTCCGCAAATTTCGCAGATTCTCACAGATTTTGCATCACTCACAATTACTTGATGCGCGCCCAATTGCTTATCCAGCCCGTCGGATAATATCCTGTTTAATCACATGTAATCCAGATAATCTGCGGACACCCGCGTCCCACCATTCTCACTTATGCGGAATCGTCAGCCGCGCTTCGGTTCCGCCACCAGCACGTGCCAGCAATACTATTTTCCAGCCGTTTACTGCTGCCAGCTGTTTTGCGATTGCCAGGCCAAGGCCACTGCCACCCGTTGCCGTACTGCGCGAAGATTCCAGCCGGTAAAAAGGACGGAAAACATTCTCCAGCTCACCTACAGGAATGCCGGGGCCGCGATCGAGGACGCGGATCACCGTGACAATTTCCCCGCTCTGGCATACCAGTTCGATCTCTTTGCCAGCACCATAACGCACTGCATTGCTCAACAAATTGGTAACAATGCGGCGCAGAGCCATTTGCCCAACTTCCACCAGGCATTGTCGCACGGGGCGCCACTGTACCGCTGCACCGTCTGACACGGTATTGTCCACCAGCTCCTGCAGCAATACATTCAGATCGATTTCTTGCTGCTGCTCCTTTTCCAGACCGCGGCTGAAAATGAGAAATTCGCCGATCAAACGATTCATCTCATCCACATCATTTTTAAGTCTGGTGATGATTTTCGGGTCTGCATCCTGCGGCAGCATTTCCAGCGCCAGACGCATGCGTGCAAGCGGGGTGCGCAGATCATGCGAAATACCGGCCAGCAAGGTGGTGCGATTGGCGAGCAAAGCCTGCACCTGCTGCGCCATGCTGTTGAACGTGTGCGCCAGTTCGGCCAATTCCTTCACGCCGCCTTCTTTCAGCGCTTCGGGCGTATTGCCCATACCGACATGTTGTGCCGCTTCAGCCAGGCGCTGCAGCGGAAATGTAATACGGCGCGCCAGGATGATGGCCGTAATCAGCGCGAGGGCGATGGTCGCGGCCATGATCAGCGACAAGGCCAGCGGCGACTGCACACCAAGACGATCCTGCGGGAATCCTATGCTGATCTGATGCCCGCCGCTGTCGATCTCGACCCAGTACCAGGCCTTGTCCCACTCCGCTATCTTGATGCGTGTAACCTTGCCGGTTCGTTGCTGCAGCGCTTGCTCCAATAGCGACAAGTAAGGATTAAAGTGATTGTAGTAAGGCAAGGAAGTGGCACTGTCGATCAGCCAGATGTTGTGCTTTCTGGCCAGTTCCAGCTCGAAATCCGGACGGGTTTGCGGCGGCAATTCCACCCAGGTCTGCGCCGATAACACCATCAATGCCGCGAGATCGTCCGCCGCGCGCCGCGCCATCGGCAGCATGATGTAATAAGCGGTCACAGCGAACATGACCAGTTGCAGAATAATAAGCGCGCTCGCCACCGTAACCGCCGTGCTGCGGAACAGCGTGGTGTTTTTCGCGAAGCGTGGCATCAGGCCAGCTTGCCTGCCGGAGTAAACAGGTAACCTTCGCCCCATACCGTGCGCACATACTGGGGGACAGCGGGATCAGCCTCAATTTTGCGGCGCAGGCGCGTCACCCTGACATCGATGCTGCGATCAAACGGAGACCGCTCATAGCCTTTCATCAAGTCCATCAGCAAATCACGGCTTAATACGCGATTGGGATGTTCCACGAAAATGCGCAGCAGGTTGAATTCTGCGGCAGTCACCGCAATCTCCCTGCCGTCATTCAACAGGACGCGCGAGTTCAGGTTGAGCTGGAATAAACCGAATCGATGCAGCATAGCCTGTCCGTCATCCCCATCCCTGGCCGGAACCGGAACTTCATCCTGACGGCGCAACACCGCACGGATGCGCGCCAGCAATTCACGCGGATTAAACGGTTTGGCCAGATAGTCGTCCGCGCCAACCTCCAGCCCGATGATGCGATCAACATCTTCACCCCGCGCAGAAAGCATGATGATGGGCAGCTTGCCGCGCGCACGCAGCTTGCGCGCCAGGGAAAGCCCGTCCTCTCCCGGCAACATCAAATCGAGTATCACAAGGCTCACCGCATTTTGTTGCAGGTGCTGCTCCATCGCAATCCCGTCCGCCACAGCATCGACTTCAAACCCCTGTGTCGAAAGATACTCCTGCAGCAACTCGCGCAAACCCGGATCATCATCCACCAGCAATATTTTCTTATTTTCCATAGCATTACTATACAGTAACGATATCTGCTCCAGCACTGCTGCCGGCCGGCTGTAACACACTGTTACAAATTGCCATCAATCAGAAATTGTTATGCAACCCCTCTCATGCAAGATAGCCACATCAGGAACGCATCCTGATCCAGGCAAGACTAAACCAATCAAATTAAGAGGACGAATCATGAACAATCTCAAATTTTTTCGCAATACGGCACTGGCTTTTGGACTCTTGGCGGCAGGTTCAAGCTTTGCGGATGAACCAAGCACGACTCCTCCCGTGACCCCAGGCACAGGCCCGGCGGCAACTTCTGCAACTGAAATTCGCTCTGAAATGGCCAGCATGACTCCTGAGCAGCGCGTAGCCTTCCGCAAGGAGATGGAAACCAAAATGTCCAGCATGACACCCGCACAGCGCGAGGCCTTCCGCCAGCAGATCCGTTCCCAAATGGCGAATACTACTCCCGCGCAACGTGCAGCCTCGCTGGAACAAGCAAATGCCGAGCGTCCCGATAATCTTCCTGCGCACGCAGATATGAGGCAGGATCATATGAACCCAAGTGAGATGCGTGATGCTGCCTCCATGCGTGCACGCTAATTTCAGTGTCCTGCAAACTAAAATTGAAGGTTCACCAATGCAGTTAATAGCTTAACCGGGTCGGCACTGTTGTAGCATGATGCATCTGCTGCGACAGTGTATTTATTCATCATATAATCATAATATAGAAATGCAATAACAGGATATTATACAGCCATGCGGATTCCAACTTTTACTTTACAGATGCTGGTTTGCATGTGCCTCTTCGTCCCTGCGGCCTACGCTGAAGACTTTTCCATTCCGGACAAAGAACACAGACAAGGCATGAGTTACGAGGAATACTCAAGGGTCCGCGAAAAAATGCGCAAACATATTGAATCCGTGCCGCCGGAAGCGCAGCAGCAAGAGGCATCCAGCCGCGGCGCGGAAGCAAGCGCGAAAACCCAGCATGACAGCCGCTATGGGCAGGGCTATCACTCGCGCAATGAGGCAGCGGACAGACCCGATGTTCCTGACATCCCCGCTATTGACGCAGGCAGCCGGCCGGATCGTCCGCACATTGAGAGATTCAACAGAAGCGATATGGGTCGCCGCTAGAAAAACGCGGAATGGACGTGTATAGTTCGACTCTGAAAATTCAAAGCCGGACAATTCGCGAAATAGCTGCGCACGTCGTTCCAGTCTTACGCGTGTGCATTCGCGTGCAAGGCCCGCACACAGCCGCCAGGCGAGCCCGGGTTCATTGATAAAAATTGATCTATCCTGGAAAATAAAATTGACACCTCCTTCGCGGCAACACGCAAACAGTCAAGAATGTATATTTTCAAATCTGCAGGCCCACCGACTGTGTGAACCACCTTAAGACCTGTCTCCCATCCCTCGCAGCCCCGAAAACAGGCGATGCGCAGCCATGCATCGCGCAACTGCCGATTCCGGATTTAACATAAGTTTCATCAGCATATCGGCGGTGATGGGCTACAATTCAAGCCACTCTAGTTCAGGAAAGCATAAATAAATGAGCCATACCCTATATCAATCCTCTGTGCAGCGCGTGCAACGCTGCGACTTGGCTGTGCCGGGTTCCAGCACGGAGATGTTCGAAAAGGCGCTGAAAAGCGGCGCGGATTTTGTGTTCCTCGACCTTGAAGATGCTGTCGCTCCGGACGACAAGATCAAGGCACGCAACAGCGTGATACAGGCGATCAATGATCTGGACTGGAAAGGCAACGGCATCACGCTGTCGGTACGCGTCAACGGCCTGGATACCCAGTACATGGTGCGCGACGTGGTCGACCTGGTGGAGCAGGCGGGCCACAAGATCGACACGATACTGGTGCCCAAGGTGGGCGTGTATGCGGATGTGTACATGGTCGAGGCGATGCTGAACCAGCTGGAGACCCAGCAGGGACTGAAGAACAGGATAGGCATCGAAGCCTTGATCGAAACTGCGCTGGGAATGGCGAACGTCGAAGATATCGCCCGCAACGGTGCGACCGGACGCCTCGAAGCGCTGCACTTCGGCGTGGCCGATTATGCCGCCAGCAACCGCGCCCGAACGATAAACATCGGCGGCCTCAATCCCGACTATCCGGGCGATCAATGGCATGCCGCCCTCAGCCGCATGACGGTCGCCTGTCGCGCCTACGGCTTGCGCCCAATCGACGGCCCGTTTGGCGACATCAAGGACCCTGCGGGTTATATGCTGGCCGCCAAACGGGCTGCCGCACTGGGTATCGAAGGGAAGTGGGCGATCCATCCGTCACAGGTAGCCCTCGCCAATGAAGTGTTTACTCCGCCCGCGGCGGAAGTGGATAAAGCCCGGCGCATCCTGGCCGCGTTGAAGGACGCAGCGGCAAAAGGCAAGGGCTCGGCATCGCTGGACGGCAAGATGATTGATGCCGCTTCGGCCAAAATGGCAAACAACGTAGTCAACGCGGCGGAAGCAATTTCCGCGAGAAAGTAATTACTACACAGCCGATATAAGCCGTGCAAGCAATCATACCTCTCGGCTCCGCGTTGTGCGCTGATCTCACCGCGGACTCGCGCCCGCAAATTGTATGGCATCCCAATCAACAAAACACGGCTGGCGATTGCGCCAGTGCCGCATAAGCATGTCCCGGCATATTTACATCAGTTCAAACATCATATTTTGATTACGGTTTTTTCTCGGTTAAACAGGAGGTAATGATTTGGATATCCATGAATACCAGGCGAAGGAAATTCTGAAAGACTATGGCGTGCAAATCGCAGAAGGCGGTCTGGCGCATAGCCCTGAAGAGGCGGTACAGCGTGCCAGAGAGATGGGCGGCGAGGTGTGGGTGGTGAAAGCCCAGATCCATTCCGGGGCGCGCGGCAAAGCCGGCGGAATCAGGATCTGCAAGAGCCACGCAGAAGTCGAAGCGACGGCGCAGGAGTTGCTGGGCAAAACCCTGGTCACACACCAGACCGGCCCGGCAGGCAAAGTCTGCTCCAGAGTGTATGTCGAAGCGGCGATGAATATCGCCAGGGAGACGTATTTCTGCGTACTGGTCGACCGCAGTAACGAGCGCATCGTGATGATAGGTTCTGCCGAGGGCGGCATGGAAATCGAGGAGCTGGTCAAGTCCAACTCAGACGCGATCATCCGTATCCACATCGAACCCGCGGTCGGCCTGCGGGATTTTCAGGCACGCAAGATGGCGTTCGCACTGGGCGTTGAACCGGCACATTTGGCCGGTGCGATCAAAACCATACGGGGATGTTACCGCGCCTTGCGCGATCTCGATGCGAACATGCTGGAAATCAACCCGCTGGTCATTACCCGCAGGGGAGAAATGGTCGCGCTGGACGCGAAGATGAATTTCGATCCGAACGCGCTGTTCCGCCGCCACAGGATTTCCGAATTGCGCGACAATTCCCAGGTCGACCCGCGCGAAGTGGCGGCTGCGGATCACGACCTCAGCTACATCGGGCTGGACGGCGACATCGGCTGCATGATCAACGGCGCGGGCCTGGCGATGGCCACCATGGACATGATCAAGCTCGCCGGCGGCGAGCCCGCCAACTTCCTCGACGTGGGTGGAGGTGCATCGCCCGAGCGCACCGAAAAAGCATTCCGTCTGGTATTGGCAGACAAGGGGATCAAGGCGATGCTGGTCAACATTTTTGCCGGCATCAACCGCTGCGACTGGATCGCCGAAGGCGTCGTGCAGGCAGTCAGAAACATCGACATGAAAATCCCGCTGATCGTGCGCCTGTCCGGCACCAATGTCGAGGCAGGGCGCCGCATCATCAGCGAAAGCGGCTTGCCCATCATCATGGCAGAGACCCTGGCGGATGCGGCCGAAAAAGCGGTCAAGGCGCGCAACCAAGTGGTCGCAAATGAAAAAAGGGGGAATGCATAATGTCTATCCTGATCGACAGCACAACGCGCATCATCGTGCAGGGATTTACCGGAAAGATCGGCTCCTTCCACGCGCAGGACATGATCAAATACGGCTCCAACGTCGTCGGCGGCATCACTCCCGGCAAGGGCGGGCAACAGCACCTGGGCCTGCCTGTATTTAACACGGTCAGACAAGCGGTTTACCAAGCCGGCGCGGAAGCCAGCATTATCTTCGTGCCGCCCGCATTCGCGGCGGATTCGATTATGGAAGCCGCCGATGCCGGTATCAAATACTGCGTCGCGGTCACCGATGGCATTCCCACCCAGGACATGATGACCGTGAAAAGCTTCCTGCGGCGTGTCCCGGTGGCGGAAAGAATGATGCTGACCGGCCCCAACTGCGCCGGCACGATCAGCCCCGGACAGGCGATGCTGGGCATCATGCCGGGGCATATCTATATGCGCGGCAACGTCGGCATCGTCGGCCGCTCGGGCACGCTGGGTTATGAAGCTGCGGACCAGATGCGCGCACTGGGTATCGGCATCTCCACCTCGGTGGGTATCGGCGGCGACCCGATCAACGGCAGCTCGCACCGCGACATCCTGGAAAAATTCGAAGCGGACAGCGATACCAAAGTAGTGCTGATGATAGGCGAAATCGGCGGACAGCAAGAGATCGAAGCCGGCACCTTTGCCAGGGAACACATGAGCAAGCCGCTGGTCGCCTACATCGCCGGCTTGACCGCACCGCAAGGCCGCCGCATGGGCCATGCCGGCGCGATTATCTCGGCTGCAGGCGAAAGTGCCGCCGAAAAAGTGGCGATGCTGAAAGAGCTGGGCGTCACCATTTGCCCGACCCCTTCGGCGATGGGCGAAACGGTAGCCAGGGTTTTGGCCGGGATGTAGTTTGAAATTAAGCTGGCAACAGGCAAGACGCAAAGCAGTTGCCAGCAAAACTGCAATTTCCCCCAAGCGTTTGCGTATCAGCGGATATGCAATGGAAACCTTGCCAGCACCTCATAACGTACCCCCTGCGACTCGCTGATTGATTGCACCAGCACAAAGTCAGCCACTTTCCACAACACCGGCGGCATTGCAGGCAGGGGGCTGTCTTTCCAGTGCGCATGCCGCAGCAATGTGACATGCGGCTTGTAAGCACGCTGATCGAAACTGAAACGATGCTGCCGCAAGCTCTGCTCCAGAGCGCTTGCCAGTTGCAGCAATTTTGGCGGCACTCTGGATGGGGCGGCATACACGATATGGTTATGCCCCCAGTAGCGCGCCATATCGAAGCTTAACTGGAACGCTGTGCAGCGTGCTTCCTGCGCTGCCAGCAGCAACGCTTCCAGGCGCTCAAACTCCACATCGCCAAGAAATACCAGGGTGTTGTGCAGCTTGCCGACAGGCGTGATACGTCCGCCGCACAGCTTATGCAGTGGCGGCTGCCATGCTGCCAGTGCGGCACGCTCCGCTTCCTGCGGCCATAGCGCAAAGAACAGACGCACATTATTTTTTGGATCGCTTTTAGTCATATAAAAATTCTACACCTTATCAATAGGATACCCGCAAAATCCTGTTCTCGACTTACGGATAATTTGCATGTTTGCGAAAAATGGCACGTGACGATTTTTTCCCGTCCGATATTCTTGTTGACTTTACCGACCGGTCAACTATAATTAACTCATGAACCCGACCGCAGACACCCAGCAACGTATTCTCGATTCAGCCCGAGAACTCATTTATTCGCGCAGCTATGCGGACGTGGGGGTGGCTGATATTTGTGAGCATGCCGGCGTAAAGAAAGGCAGTTTTTATCATTTTTACCCCAGCAAACGCGACCTCACGCTGGCTGTTCTGGATTCCCATTACCTGCAAATCGAAGAAAATCTGGTGGAGAAATCTTTCGCTGATGACATTCCGCCGCTGGCACGACTGCAGCGCTTTGGCCAAAACGCATACGAGTTTCAGAAGCAGATTTCAAAAGCGATGGGGGCCGTATTGGGTTGTCCGATCGGCAATCTTGCAACTGAAATGGCGACGCAGGATGAACCTATTCGTATCAAGATTGAACAAATTTTCTCCAAAATTCAACGCAGCATAGCTCAGGTATTACGCGAAGCCGTTGCTGTTGGCGAGATAGAAAACCTCAATATCGCGGCTACTGCGCAAGCAATGACCGCCTATTTTCAAGGCGTGTTGTTGCTGGCCAAAAGCCAGAACAATGTCGAAATCGTGGGCCAGTTGATCCCGGCTATGGCGCAAATCCGTATCTACAATTCCTAAAAAACCCATGACAAATCAATGCCATTTTTTATTTTTTTACCAGTTGACCGACCGGTCGACTACTTTGAGCAGCACCAACCACCAAGGAGAAGCCAGCAATGCAAAATCAAGTTAAACAAATCGACAAGCCATTGATCGTCCCGCAAGCGCCAGCAGGTGAAGAGGGCCGCGTAGAGGCGGTATTCAACGCCGTAAAGCAACACATGGGATTTATCCCGGATGCTTTGCGTCTGTACAGTTTAAGCCCGGCACTACTGGAATCTTTTGTCGGCGACATCTCTTATTTCAACAGCGGCGAACGCCTGCCGCCTTCATTGATGGCGATGATACGCTACCTCGTATCATGGGATTCAAAATGCCACTTTTGCATCGATATGAACGAGGGCTTTCTCACCAGCATGGGATTGAATCTGGATGCCATTCGCGCGGCACGCAGCAACCACGACGCTGCACCGGTACCGGCAAAAGAAAAACCTTTGCTGATGATCGCGCTTAAATCGGTGAACGCTCCCGAGAAAGTCAATGCAACAGATATTGAGTCAGCCAAGGCACATGGCTGGAGCGACAGGGATATTTTTGAAGTGGTCGCGCAGGCAACAAGCAATCGTGCACTCAGCTATGTACTGCGTACTTTCAATGTCGAGTCCCAGGGCGCGTTTGCCTGATCAAAAGGTGCGGAACTGATCCGGTTCCGAGCGTGTTTCAAAAAACAAGGGTGAGCACAACATATTTGCGTTCACCCTTGCTGCTATTCAATTAAAGCAAAAACTCTGCTTCATTGGGCCACCGCACGAACGGCACACGCGCATCATTTTTTGCACCGGTTTCAACCATACAAAAATTTTTCACCTTGACCCTATGCGAGTTGGGGTCGAGCGGACGCCTGCAATGCGGTAAAATGCTTGACTTGTTTTACCAGAATATCGACCATGACCGTCCGTTTGCGCGAAATTCCCTATAACTACACCTCTTTCTCCGACCGCGAGATTGTTATTCGCCTGCTGGGCAACGAGGCGTGGGACATTATCAACAAACTGCGCGATGAGCGCCGCACCGGGCGTTCTGCACGCATGCTGTACGAGGTGCTGGGCGATATCTGGGTGGTGTCGCGCAACCCGTATCTGCAGGATGATCTGCTCGGCAACCGGCGCCGCCGTGCGGCGCTGATCGCCGCGTTGCGCCACCGCTTGCACGCGATTGAAGAACGGCGCCAGGACACCGCAGGTGCGGTGGAGGCTAATATCGGCACAGACGACGTTAAGCAAAGCGGCCAGAACCACAACATGGCAGTCAGGCGCCTGCTGGAACTCAGCCATATCGCCGTCGATGCTTTTGCCGACGAGTTCGAAGCCACGCTGCAACTGCGCCGCCGCGCGTTGCGCGTATTAAGCCGCATCACGCGCAGCGACAATATCCAGTTTGACGGGCTGGCGCGCGTATCGCATGTGACCGACGCCACCGACTGGCGCGTGGAATATCCGTTTGTGGTGCTGCATCCCGACACCGAAGCGGAGGTCGCGCATATGGTGCGCGCCTGCATCGAGCTCAAACTTACCATCATTCCGCGCGGTGGCGGCACCGGCTATACCGGCGGCGCGGTGCCTCTGGACAAACTGTCGGCGGTGATCAATACCGAAAAGCTTGAATCTCTTTCCGCGGTTGTGCATATACAATTGCCCGGCCTCGACCAAGCCGTTGCCACCATCCACTGCGGCGCGGGGGTGGTCACGCGGCGCGTGATGGACAAGGCCGAAGCAAACGGTCAGGTCTTCGCGGTCGACCCCACTTCGGCGGATGCATCCTGCATAGGCGGCAATGTATCGATGAACGCGGGCGGCAAGAAGGCTGTGCTATGGGGCACCGCGCTCGACAACCTGGCGTCGTGGCGCATGGTTACGCCGGACGGCTTATGGATGACGGTCGAACGCCTGGATCACAACCTCGGCAAGATCCACGACGTGGCGATGACCTCGTTCCGCATCAGCCGCTATGAGGCAGATGAAAAAACGCCGCATGGCACGCCTGAAATACTGCAAATCCCCGGCGCGAAATTCCGCAAGATCGGCCTCGGCAAGGATGTTACCGATAAATTCCTGTCCGGCCTGCCCGGCATCCAGAAAGAGGGCTGCGACGGTATCATTACTTCGGCACGTTTTATTCTGCACCGGGCGCACAAATACACACGCACCGTGTGCATGGAATTTTTCGGCCAGGTGCGCGAGGCCGTGCCTTCGATAGTCGAAATAAAGAATTACATCGACGCCCATCCGCACGCGGTGCTGGCCGGCCTGGAGCATCTGGATGACCGCTATCTGAAGGCGGTGGGCTATGCCACCAAATCCAAGCGCGGCACGCGCCCCAAGATGGTATTGCTGGCGGATGTGGTAGGCGACGATGAAAATGCGGTGGCCCAGGCCGCCTCTGAAATTGTGCGGCTGGCCAACCTGCGCAGCGGCGAAGGCTTTATCGCGGTCACTGCCGAAGCGCGCAAGAAATTCTGGCTGGACCGCGCGCGCACCGCCGCGATTGCCAAGCACACCAACGCCTTCAAGCTGAATGAGGACGTGGTGATTCCGCTGCCGCGCATGGGCGATTATTGCGACGGCGTGGAACGCATCAATATCGAATTGTCATTGCAGAACAAACTGAAACTGGTGGATGCACTGGACACATTCTTCACCGGTGAACTGCCGCTGTTTTACCAGGACGATGCGCAACTTGGCACTGCCGAGTTGCTCGGCAACCGCCCGCAGCAGGCGCGCGAATTGCTCGCAGAAGTGCGCGCGCGCTGGCAGTGGCTGCTGGACAATCTGGACGCGCCGCTCGGCAGCTGCGCTTTCGCGCCACCCGCTCCCCCAACCGGCTCCGCCCCCCTCGCTGCGCTCTCCCCGCTTGCGGGAGCGGGTGCTACTGTATTTGACACCGTGCAAAATTACACGATACGCGCATCGTGGAAACGCGAATTGCGCGAGCCGCTCATGCAATTATTCAGCGGACGCACCTACCAGACCATACTTGAACAGTGCAATGCGATACATCAGGGCGTACTGAAAAGCCGCGTGTTTGTGGCGCTGCACATGCATGCCGGCGACGGCAATGTGCATACAAATATTCCCGTAAATTCAGATGATTACAATATGCTGCAGCAGGCCAACCATGCGGTTGAGCGGATCATGCATCTGGCCAAGGATTTGGGCGGCGTCATCTCGGGCGAGCACGGCATTGGTATCACCAAGTTTGATTTTCTTGACGCAGGCGATATCAGCGCATTCACTTCATACAAAAACCGGATTGATCCTGAAGGCCGTTTCAACCGCGGCAAACTGCTGGCCGGCGGCAACCTCGAACGCGCCTATACCCCCAGCTTTAATTTAATGGAACTGGAAAGCATCATTCTCGAAAAAAGCGAGCTGGGCCATATCGCCGATTCGATCAAGGACTGTTTGCGCTGCGGAAAATGCAAGCCGGTATGCGCGACCCATGTGCCGCGCGCCAACCTGCTGTATTCGCCGCGCAACAAGATACTCGGCACCTCGCTGCTGATCGAAGCCTTCCTCTACGAAAACCAGACGCGGCGCGGCATTTCCATCGCGCATTTCGACGAGTTCAGCGATGTCGCGGACCACTGCACGGTGTGCCACAAGTGCCTGAACCCCTGCCCGGTGAACATCGACTTTGGCGATGTATCGGTGGCGATGCGCAACTTCCTGCGCAAACAGGGCAAGAAAAAATTCAACCCCGGCTCAGCCGCAGCGATGTTTTTTCTCACCGCCACCAACCCCTTCACCATCAAGCTGGTGCGCAAGGTGATGATAGAGTGGGCTTACAAGGCACAGCGTCTGGGTTACCAGGTCGGCAAGCGCCTTGGCCTGCTGCGCAAACAGACCGCACACCCGCCGTCTACCCTGGGGCGCGCGCCTTACCTTGGCAGCATGGTCAAGTCGCAGGTCATTCATTTCATCAACAAGCCGATGCCGGGCGGACTGCCGAAGAAAACTTCGCGCGCGCTGCTCGACATCGAAGACAACACCATCATCCCCATCATCCGCGATCCGCGCAAAACCAGCGAGGATTCGGAAGCGGTGTTTTATTTTCCCGGTTGCGGTTCCGAGCGCCTGTTCGGGCAAGTTGGTTTGGCCACCCAGGCAATGCTGTACGGGACCGGCGCGATCACGGTACTGCCGCCCGGCTATTTATGCTGCGGCTATCCGCAAACCTCTTCCGGGCAGGAAGACAAGGGCAGCCAGATTACCGCCGACAACCGCGTGCTGTTCCACCGCGTCGCCAACACGCTGAATTATCTCGACATCAAGACCGTGATTGTGTCGTGCGGCACCTGCATGGACCAACTGCTCAGCTACCAGTTCGACAAGATTTTCCCCGGCTGCCGCCTGCTCGACATCCACGAATATTTGCTGGAAAAGGACGTGAAACTGGAAGGTGTCAGCGGCACGCGCTATATGTACCACGACCCCTGCCATACGCCGATGAAAATCTACGAACCGCTCAAGGTGGTGAACGCGTTGATGGGCACGCCGGTTACACTGAATGATCGCTGCTGCGGCGAATCCGGCACCCTGGCTGCGACGCGCCCGGACATTTCCACGCAAGTGCGTTTCCGCAAGGAAGAGGAAATGCGCAATGGGGCCGCTGCGCTGCGCGCCGACGGCTTTAGCGGGGAAATCAAGATTCTCACCTCATGCCCGTCCTGCCATCAGGGGCTGTCGCGCTATAACGATGATGCCGGCACGACCTCAGATTACATCGTGATCGAAATGGCCAAACACCTGCTGGGTAAAAACTGGATGGCCGACTACGTTGAAAAAGCCAACCACGGCGGCATAGAAAGAGTATTGCTATAGGCCTTGCTGCATCGGGCCTTTGGACCTGCGCAGCAGAATATTCCGGAAGGGCATACATATGAGCCAGATCGAAAATCATTGGAGCGAGATTTCTCAAATCGAAACCGAATTGACGAGGCATATGATTGCACTCGGATTGGATTGGCACGATGAAGCGGCAATGTCGCAACTGGCCTCCGAAAGCAAGGCCTTCGGTCCGGACAATGCCAAAACCGCTTACGCCTCCAGAGATCTGAGGCTAATCGCCAAAGCCCAGCTTTTCGGCCTGGTCAACACGATGATCCAGACGATGGAAAACGCAGCCCTGGAAGGACGCGATGTGCACGGAGGGGAAGTGTGGAAGGCGTTTGCCAAACACCTTTACAGATGAAGCCATCGCCGCCTTTGGGTACACGATAAACTGCAGGCAAGTAAAATAATCGACCAATCACCATTGACCTGTTCTATTAACCTAGAAACCGCAGTTGACCGCTCCCAAGAGGCGGCATCAATATGACTACAAAATAAATATGCACTGTTTCCACATACACCTGTTGGGTGAGGTCGCTACAGGCCAATTGATACGTTTATTTTCCAGCCCAGTTGCGTTGCTCCTCATTGAATAGAATGACTATTCCGCTTCGTCGCGCCTTGCTGAGCAGAAAAATAAACGCACCACTTGCCCTCTTCAACTACGGTTTCTAGGATTAAAAAACATCACTTCAAAAACACTCCCTGGAAAGGGCAGGTCGAGGCTACAAAGCCGCTCTTGGCACGCCTTGCCCCGCACCGCGATGAACATACACTACACTTCGTGCAGCTGCCGTTTTTAGTCTAAAAGCCATGCAAAGCTGACCATTTTGGCTCATTCAAACTGCTCGCGGACAATGAGAACAGCCCGCGCGAGGCGGGCTGTTGAACTCTGATACCTATCACGGCATCCCCGCTGTGCCGGTGATGCGCTAGTTGATCACGATGTTGTCGATCCACGCGGTGTCTGATCCAGATGCAGCACTGCCATCTTTTATATAGCACCACTTGTACTCGTGCACACCCATGGGAACCGTAGTAGTGGTGCTGGTTGTCCATGCGACTGTTCCAGACCAGAAATTCGTCTGCACACCGTCGATATAGAAATACAGGAGATCGTAATTGAGTTCTGAGCTCACGCTGTAGTCGAAGTGGATGGAAGAACTTCCCGCAGTGGAAACAGCGACGCAGGTGCTTTGACTATCTGTGATCGTACCCGCTTTCAGGGTATATATTGTGTTTGTACCTTTACCACTCGTGTTGGCGCTCCAGGCGGCATTGCCGGACATCACCATCTCGGCAGGCACGAGACTGGTATTGAAATTATACGTCTGCGGGGCTAACGGCGGTTCTATCCAGGCTACGCCGGGGCTAACGTTGTTGGTTTCGATGCCCTCTGCAACCTGATTTGTCGTGTCCACGATCGCATAAGCGGTTCCGCTCGCACCAGCATTGGGGATGGATACCGACCCGCTAGCGGTCGCACCGGCGCTCAGGGAGGGAAACGTCACAATGCTCTGGCCCGTATTGCCCACGACCGGAACCGTCACGGAATCCGACCAGATATCGACATTGAACGGCCCGGCTGGATTGGCTGCCGGATTGCTTACCGTGTAATTGACGGTCACGTTGTTGCGATCCGAAACCGCACTGTTGATCACCACCTGCAGATCGATAGATACCGTCCAGGGTTTGCCAGCACTGACGTTGTTGTTTTCGTTGGTTTCCGTTACCGTATTTGTCGTGTCCACGATCGCATAGGCGGTACCGGCCGTGGTGGCGTTGGCGATGGTCACCGACCCGGAAACGGACGCGCCGGCAGCCAGCGAAGCGGTCGGCACCGTACTCTGGCCGATAGTGCCCAGGGGCGGAACACTCGCGTTATTCGACAAAATGTCGACGTTGAATGGCCCGGACGCGCTGTTTCCCGCATTGCTCACCGTGTAGTTGACGGTCACGCTGGAGCCATTGGAAACCGCACTATTGACCGCCACTTGAAGATCGACCGTGGGCGGCGGCGCTGCGGTAACGACGATGTTGTCTATCCATGCGGTGTCCGTTCCGGCTGAACCGCTACTATCCTTCGTATAGCACCACCTGTACTCATGGGTGCCCGAGCTGACAGAGATCGCACCGGAGTTCGTCCATGGAACCGTTCCAGACGCATATACGTTGTAATTCAGAGCGCCATCGATGTAGAACTTCAGGTAATCGTAGTACTGCTCTGAACTCACCGCATAATCGAAGCTGATGGACACGCCATTGGCGACGGACATCGCGACGCAACTGGACTGGCTGTTGGTTATCGTGCCGGCCTTCAGGCTATGCGTGCTGCCCCCACCAGTTGTGGCGTCGACCGCCCAGACCGCATTTCCAGACATGGTCATGCTGGCCGGGGTCACGCTGTTTTCGAAATCGAAGCTTTGCGGCGCAATGAGCGGTTTCTGCCAGGCCTTGCCGGCGCTTACGTTATTGTTCTCATTGGTTTCCACTACCGCATTCGCCGTGTCCACGATCGCGTAGGCAGTCCCCGAAGCCGTACTATTAGGAATGATGAACGTTCCGCTTACCGATGCACCACCAGCAAGGGACGCATACGATGGGGAAGATGTCTGACCTGTCGAGCCGACGGTCGGGGCGCTCGCGGAATCCGACCACCCGGTGACGCCGAACGCCCCCGCAGCATCGATGCCCTGGTTATGGACGGTGTAGTTCACGGTGACATTAGTGCCATCGGAAACAGCACTATCCACCACTACTGCCAGATCGGGATTGGTGCTGGTCGTAACGACTTGAATATTGAACGTCGTGCCCACTGAAGCCGGGCTCACCTTAACATAATAGCGCTGCGTTGCCGGTGCGAGGAACGTTACCGTATCCATCGAAGTGCCGGAGAGCGTAGAACTGCCTACCGATGTGGTCAACTTGGCATTTACCGAGCCGATGTCGACATTGCCGGTCTGAGGCGTGAGCCTCACCTGGTATGCCGTTCCACTCACCGCGTCAAAGCTGTAGTTAATCGAATTGTTATAGGTTGAAGCGGTTCTGGCTGTGCCGACAGACAGATTTCCGTCGAACGCCTGAAGGGTGTATGACGCGCCGGTTAGGCTGGTCGTTGCAACGACGATAGTCACCGGGCCAGTGAAACTGGAAATGAAGCTGACTGTGTTATACGGCGTGGTCGACAAGCCGTTCCAGGAATAACCGAGAAGAGCACCTCCGGTCGGGCTGCCATTAAACACCTCCAGAATAACATCGCCTGCGCTGCTCACCACTGAAACAGTGTATGCGGTATCCGCGACGGCGTTGAATGTGTATGTGCGTGAGGGAGCAGTGCTGGAAACGGCTCCTGCAACGTAACCGCCATTCAGTCCAAAGACATTACCGCCGCCCCCTCCGCCGCCCCCCCGCCGCCACAAGCCGTAACCAGAAACGCTATCGATAAATATAGCGCGGCTAAAAAATAATTAGTCTTCAATTATGCTCTCCCTCAAGTTTAGACATTCAGCCCCAATAGGACGGGAATTTTAGCACGGAAAAATATTTACAAAAATGCAAAGAAATCACTTGACACAAGGAAGGGTTCGCGCGCCCGCCGCCCTGCACGCGAAGGTT
>Ga0315268_10001743_pt1 | contig 25015 bp, 24 predicted proteins | sample C1_top_MG_FD_204535 | JGI IMG/M metagenome (GOLD analysis project Ga0315268, IMG submission 204535) | Sediment microbial communities from Yellowstone Lake, YNP, Wyoming, USA - C1_top | ecosystem: Environmental > Aquatic > Freshwater > Lake > Sediment | place: USA: Wyoming | collected 2017-08-01
GGGCCAGCCCCTTCCGGGCCAGATGCTTGGTAATGGCCGCGGTCAGGGTGGTCTTCCCGTGATCGATGTGACCAATGGTCCCCACGTTCACATGCGGCTTCTTGCGCTCAAACTTCTTCTTGGCCATCTTTTCTCTCCCAGATTGGGTTGACTAAAGCCCCCGGCGCCCGGAGGATTTTTACCTGCATCCTGGAGCCCACGACCGGGATCGAACCGGTGAACCTCATCCTTACCAAGGATGTGCTCTACCAACTGAGCTACGTGGGCTAACAAGCAAATGGAGCGGGAAACGGGACTCGAACCCGCAACCCTCAGCTTGGAAGGCTGATGCTCTGGCCATTGAGCTATTCCCGCCGGTCTTCGAGAGTGGTGGAGAGGGGAGGATTCGAACCTCCGAAGGCTGCGCCGGCAGATTTACAGTCTGCTCCCTTTGGCCGCTCGGGAACCTCTCCAGACGGATGAGTTGCTCCTCCCTGGAGCTGGCGATGGGACTCGAACCCGCAACCTGCTGATTACAAATCAGCCGCTCTACCATTGAGCTACGCCAGCCTCGCGTGCCAGATTCCTCAGGCCAGAACTGCCCAAATCTAAACCATATAAATTTATAAGGTTGGCAATTCTTTGTCAATAGTTTTTCGCGAAAATCTCCGCCCCTGCCGGCACCATCTTAAGCATTTGACAGGCCCGGGTTTTGGTGGCATATTTCAATCGGTTAGCATGAGCAGTAAGCAGTCAGCAGTAAGCAGTGAGCAGTAAGGACCGGGCCCAAGCCTTGTGAGTGCGCCTTAGGTGCTAACCGCCGACTGCTCACTGCTAACGGCTCACTGATAAAGAAGGAGCACATTTCATGGAACCGGCCCGAGCCCGATTGCTGCGCCAGCTCCCGCAAGTGGACGAGTTGCTGCGCCACCCACGTCTGGCGCCCCTGGTGGCGCGCCTGGCCCGGCCCTGGGCCGCGGCCGCCTTGCGAGGGGCCCTGGAAGCAGAGCGCCGCCGCCTCACTTCTTGCCCGGCGGCGGAGCTCCCGGCTCAACTCCATGAGGAAGCCTTGCTGGCAGTACTGGAGACGGCCTTGCAGGAAGCGGCCCAACCCTCCTTACGCCGGGTCATCAACGCCACCGGGGTGGTCATCCACACCAACCTGGGGCGCTCGCCGTTGGCTCCGGCCTGCTGGCCCCACCTCGAGGAGGCCGCCTCCCACTACACCAACCTGGAGTATGACCTGGCCCGGGGGGAGAGGGGCTCCCGCCAGGCCCACCTGGAGGGGCTGCTTAGGGAGCTCACCGGCTGCGAGGCCGCGCTGGTGGTCAACAACAATGCCGCGGCAGTGCTCCTGGCCCTGAACACCCTGGCCAGGGACAAAGAGGTGATCATCTCCCGGGGCCAGCTGGTGGAGATCGGCGGGTCCTTCCGGCTGCCGGAGATCATGCGGGTGAGCGGCGCCATCCTCAGAGAGGTGGGGACTACCAACAAGACCTACCTCCGGGACTATGAGGGGGCCATCAGCTCCGAGACCGCACTGCTGCTCAAGGTCCACCCCAGCAACTTTCGTATCCTGGGGTTTACCCACGAAGTTGAGCTGCCCGAGCTGGTGGCCTTGGGTAGGCGCTTTGACCTGCCGGTGCTGGAAGACTTGGGCAGCGGCTGCCTGGTGGACCTGAGCCGCTACGGCCTGGAGCAGGAGCCCACCGTGCAGGAGTCTTTGCGGGCCGGGGCGGACCTGGTCCTCTTCAGCGGCGACAAGCTCCTGGGCGGCCCCCAGGCCGGACTGGCTTTGGGGTCCCGGGAGGTGGTGGCGCGGCTGCGCCAGAACCCCCTGGCCCGGGCGCTCCGGCCGGACAAACTGACCCTGGCGGCGCTGGAGGCCACACTGCGCCTCTATCTTACCGAGCCACAGGCCCTGGCGGAAATCCCCACCCTGAGGATGATCACCCGGCCGGCCGCGGCGCTGAAGCGCCAGGCCCGGGCCCTGGCCCGGAACCTGAGGGCTCGGCTGGGGCCCCAACTGCAGGTAGAGGTGCGCCCCAGCGAAGGCCGGGTGGGGGGCGGCGCTCTGCCCCAGGCCGCGGTTCCCTCCTTCGCCCTGGCCCTGACCCTGGCGCCCCTGGCCGCTCATCAACTGGAGGCCCTGCTCCGGAGCGCCAGTCCTCCGGTCATCGGCCGGGTAGAGCATGGAGCGGTGCTGCTGGACGTCCTCACCATCCTGCCCGAAGACCAGGGCCCTTTGCTCTCCGCGCTGGCGGCGGCAGTGGCGGCCGCGGGGGGCTCTACAGAATAAAACCGCCCCCTGGTCCCTGCCGGCGGGCAAAAAGTAAAAGCCGCGGCACGCTGCCGCGGCTTTTCTTATGCGCTTAAGGGGGCCGGGGGCTCATGCCGCCCGGCTGGGAGCTGTTGCAGAAGTTGGCTCTAATGCAGGTTAGTCGGTTATCTCCCCCCTCGGGTGCTAGCCCGCGAGATTTTGCCAGGAGCCGCAAGACCACCCGCGCCTTCCCACCGGGGAGCGAGAAGGATCGCGCGGGCGTTCGGCTTTAAGGCGTTGCCGGGTCCCGGCCCAAGTAGCCGGGCCCGCAATCGCATCCACACCCCTCCCTCGGGCCGCGGCCGGGAAATGGCTGCCCGGCGGCCAGCCCGGGAGGAGTCGGTTGACACTGGTTGACTACTTTACTAATTCTTTCAGCTGCTTGCCCGGCTTAAATTTGACCACCCGGGTCGCGGGGATCTTGATGGGTTTGCCGGTCTGGGGGTTGCGGCCTTCCCGGGCCTTCCGTTGGGCCACCGCAAAGGTACCGAAACCGGCCAGGGCCAGACGGCCCTTTTTCTTCAGGGTCTGGGACACAATGCGGATGAGGCTATTAATGGCTTTTTCCGCGTCAACCTTTCTTACCTGGGCTTCACCCGCCACCGCCGTAATGAGTTCTGCCTTGGTCATAATCTTTTCTCCCTTTCTCCTTGATTGCGGTTAATTACTTCCTAAGAGCCAAGGCCAACATCTGCACACTGGCTACGCTTTCGCCCACCCCCCCCTTTAAATTATATTTCAACCCCAGACTGGCGCCGCTCCCGGGGCCATTCCCGGGAGGAGCCATCCGAGATTGAGGCACTCCCTTGATAGCATAAAATCCACGGGGGTGACAATAAAATTATTGCAGAATTTCCGGGTGCCGCTCACTTTTCTGGAAAAAAATTTGCGGCTCCGGGCGTCAGGCTTTAGGTGCAGGGAGGAAACAGCCTCTCAGCCGAAGATAAGGGTCAGCCTGGCCTGGCTTTTGGGCTCACCGGGTGATTTGCCTGAGCAGTCCCAGGGAACCCAGCCCGAAAACGAAATGGGGCAAGACCACGGCCAGGAATAGGGGCAGTCTCTCGGCTTGCCCGAAAGACAGGCAGAAACCGTAAAAGAGCCAATACACGAACATCACCAGCAGGCCCAGAGCCACCACCGCGGCGATGTGCACCTTTTCCTGCCGCAGGCTCAGGGCCAGGCCCAGGACCACGAGGATCAGGGGGGTCAGGGCCAGGGAGAAGCGGCTCCCCAATTCCAGGCGGTAAGGCGTGGACCGGTAGCCGTCCCGGTCCAGGCGGCGGATGTAGCGGTACAATTCCCCCAGGTCCATCTCCGTGACTTTTTTCTCCAGAAAACCAAAGTCCTCGGGCCGTTCCGTGAGCACCAGGTCCCGCTCCTTAAATTGCTCCCCGGTTTCCGGCCCTTCGGGGCCGAAGGTCTGGATCAGCCCATTGAAGAAGCGCCAGTGGTCGCCTTGCCACTGGGCGCGGGACGCGGCAATGATCTGCACCATGTTGAAGTGCTGGTCGAAGAGATAAATCTTGACCCCCTCCAGGGTCTGGATGCCTTTGCGGAAGTGGAGGATATTATAGATGGCCTGGTCGCCCTTGTACCAGAAGTGCTGGAGTTTGAGGACGCTGGCGGGCGCCTTCTTCTCCACCTTGATGTCCCAGAAGATGCTGAGGCGTCCCTGGCTCCAGGGGACGACGTAAAGATTCAAAGCCAACATGATGCCGATGACGCCGGCGGCCATGGCGAAGGCCGGCCGGCTCAAGCGCAGGATATCCAGGCCGGAGGTGCGGATGGCCATGGTCTCCCGGTTGCGGGACATGATCCCGAAGGTCAGCATCACTGCGAGCAGCACGGCCGCGGGCAGCACCTGCCCCACGGCAAAGGGCACCTTGAGGAGGAAATAGCGCAGCAGGTCTATTACTCCCAGTTGGGCCCGCACCAACCGGTCGATCCTTTCAAAGAAGTCGACGATGATAAACAGGGAGACAAAGGCCACCAGGCTGAGCCCCAGGAGTTTGGAAAACTCCCGGGTGATGTAGCGTTCCAGGATGCGGGGGCGCAATAAACCGGTGAGTTCCATGAATTTGGCTATATCAGAAAATCCACCGGTTTTCACCTTCAAAGGGGAAAGCGAGGCGGGAAAAACCTTTAACTTTTTCGATTTTCTGCCTTAATTAAAATGATGCGTCTGGGATTTCACCTTTCCATCGCCGGCAAACTGACCCGGGCCCTCGAGGAGGCCCGGGCCCTCGGATGCCAGGCCTTGCAGATTTTCGTGCAAAACCCCCGGTCCTGGCGGGAGCACCGCCATCCTCCGGAAGAGGTGCGGGAGTTCACGTCCGCCCGGCGCCGCCTGACCATCGGCTCCCTGGTGGTGCACCTCAGCTACCTGCCCAACCTGGCCGCGGCCGACCCGGTGCTGTACCGGCGCTCCCGGGCCCGCTTGGCCCTGGAGCTGGCGCTGGCCCGGGACCTGGAGGCCGACTTTTTGGTGGCCCACCCGGGCCACGGCGAGCCAAGGGCCGCGAGTTTCCGCCGGGTGGCCGCGGCCCTGGCCGCGGCCGTGCGCCAGATGGGAGGGCCGCCGCCCCTGGTGCTGCTGGAGAACACCGCGGGCCAGGGCCGGGAACTGGGTTGGCAGCCGGAGCAGCTGGCGGAAATCTGCGCGTTGAGCGGCGTGCCCCTGGGAATTTGCCTGGACACGGCCCATGCCTTCGGCGCGGGCTACGACCTGAGGAGCGCCGCGGGGGTACAGCGCCTGCTGGCGGAGCTGGCCCGGGGACCCGGGCTGGACCGCTTGAAAATGCTGCACCTCAACGACTCCCGGGCCCCCCTCGGGTCCCGCCGGGACCGTCACATGCACCTGGGCCGGGGAGCCATCGGCCTGGAGGGATTCCGCCGGTTTTTCTCCCATCCGTGGCTGGCCTGGCAATGCGCCATCATGGAGACGCCCCGGCGGCACCCCCTGGACGACCGGCACAACCTGATGGTGGCCCGCAGTCTGGTGCCGGGCACCCCGGCCCTGCCCAAGGGAATGGGCGGCTAAGCTCTTGCATTCCCGGCTAACCATGAATATAATCTTGCCGATTCATCCCGGCGCTTGAGGAGGAAAAAATGCCCACCTATGACTACCTTTGCGGCCAATGTGGGGAGAAGTTCACCCGCTACATGAGCCTCCGGGAGTATGAGACCGAGAAGGTCACCTGCCCCAAATGCAACTCGCCGGAAGTCAAGCAGCAGCTCGGTGACGTCATGATCAGGACTTCCCGTAAAAGCTGAACCTGCCCTTCCCTTCCCGGCCCGCAGGGACCGGCAGCCTTGACAAAAGCGGCTCAGAGTCTGAGCCGCTTTTGTCATCAAACAATCGCAGAGTTACGCCAGCTCCCCGGGGAAAGGGGCTATCTGTGCCACTGTTTTACAGCCAGACCGTCGCCGGAGAGGTAGGCGCTTACCGCACCGTCCCGGGTGAATTGGCAGGGCACGCCCCTTAGTTGCGCGGTTAGGAGCGGGAGCACTCCGGGGGAGCCGTAAACCACCAGCCGGCGGGGCTGGAGCCGGGCCAGGAGGGGCTCCAGGGCCGGACTTTGGGTGACCTCCCCGGGGAGGACCAACAGGTCCAGGGGGCCCACCGGGGGCGGCGTCAGGTTCTCGGCTTCCCGGGGGCGCAGAGGGGGCAGGAGCAGCACTTTGTGGCCTTCCCAGTGAAGCATCAGGGCCGGAGCCGCCCGCTCCCCCAGGCTGGGAAAAGCCAGTCCCACGGGTCCCAGGGCCGCGGGCGGCTGGCGCTCCAGGGAGCGGGGCGCCTTGCCCCGGTCTCCCAGGAGGTTCCAGAGCTCCCAGTAAGCCGGGCCTTCGGGACCCCGCCGGCCGCACCAACACTCTTCCAAGGAAAACTGCCGCGCCAGGGTCAGGACCTCCCAGGCGTTGCCCTGGCTGAGGGAGAGGGCCACCACCTGGTCCAGGCGCCGGAACTGGCGCCAGTGGAGATAAGCCGGCAGCGCCCCCGGCCCGCCCCCTTGTTTCCCCCACCAAAAGGGTGCGGCCGCGCTGACCACCAGGCGCCGGCCCCCGGGGGCCACCGCCAGGGCGGCCAGGTCTCCGGAGGTGTCCAGGCAAGTAAGCTCCAGGTGCCGGGGGGCGTGAAGGAAGGGCAGAGACACGGTCACCGCCAGCAGGCAGGCGGCCGCGCCGGCGCCGGCCCTTCTCCAGAGCCGGGGCCAGGGGGAGAGCAGCAGGCCCAGGAAAAGGTAGTAGGCGGCCAGTTGTGGGAGCGTGGGCACGGGCACCGTGATGGCGCTCCCCGGCAGCCGGGCCATGCCGGAGATGGCCTTAAAGCTCAGCAACACAGGCCATTTTCCCAGGAACAGCAGCGCCTGGGCCACAGGTGTGAGCCCCAGGGCCTGGGCCAGGACCGCGGCCTCCCCCAGGGGCAGGGACAACCCCAGGACCAGGGGAATGGCCGCCACGTTCACCACGACCCCGGCCAGGGACACCACCTGGAAGTACGAAGCCACCAGGGGGGCGGTGGCCAGCGCCGCCACCAGCGAGACCAGAAGCCACTCCTTGCCCCAGTACCAGAGGCGGGCCCCCAGGGGGGGGACCCCGTCGGGGGCAGGCGCCGCGGCTGCTCCTTTCAAAATCCAGGGACCGGCCAGGGTCAGGCCCGCCACCGCGGCAAAAGAAAGCTGGAAGGAGATGGAAAAAAGGCGCAGGGGGGCAAGGCCCAGGATGACCAGGGCGGCCAGGGCCAGGGCGCTCCAGATTTCCCGGGGCCGGCCCAGGAACACCAGGAGCAGGTAGGCCAGGACCATGACCTCGGCCCGCTGGGTGGAAGGGGAGCCCCCGGCCACCCAGGCGTAGCCCACCACCGCGGCCGCGGCCAGCAGGGTGGCAATCTTGAGCACGTTGACCCGGAGCAGCAGCCAGGCGGAGCGCCGGAGAAGCCAGAAGGCCAGAAAGTAAACCACCGTGGCCACCATGCTCAGGTGCAGGCCGTTAATCACCAAGAGGTGGCTGGTGTTGGTGCGGGCCAGGGCGGTGCGGATTTCCGGGGTGATTTCCCCCTGGTCCCCCAACAGCATGGACTGGTAAATGGCCCTGGAGGTGGGGTCCAGATGCACCAGGAGCCGGCGCACTCCGCCCCGGAGCTTCTCCCCCACGGGCGCGCTCCGGGGATAGGCCAGGAAGATGAGGTCGCCACCGTCCCGGAGGTGCATTTCCCGGAAGATGCCGTCCGCGGCCAGGTGGCGGGGCCGGTCAAAGGCGCCGGGGTTGTTGGGACCCCGGGGGGCCCGGAGTCGGCCCTGCACCACCGCAGCGGTGCCCACCGGCGGAAGCTCCTGGACAGGCCCGCTGACCAGGAGCTTGCCACCTGCCGGCTGCCAGCCCCCGGGGAGAAGCGCGGCCCGGACCTCCAGATAGAGCTGGCTTCGCTCCCCGGCTCGTTTGCCCGGGCGGTCCACCCGGCCCAAGAGGGTGAGCCTTTGGCCTTGGGGCAGGTGCACCAGGTGGTGCGGCGGCAGGGATGGGGCCATGGCCTGCTGGGACAGGCCCAGCCCCAGGAGCGAGAACAGGCCCAGCGGCAGGAGCCGGGCCGGGGCGCGGCGCCCCCAGGAGAGGGCCAGGGTGGCCAGGAGCAGGACCACTCCGCCAGCCAGCCACTTGTCCGGCAGTTTCAGCCCCCAGGCCGGGGCCGCGACCCCGGCCATCAAGGCCAGGACCAGGGGGATGAGAGGCCGGGCCAGGGCCCCGGACCGCGGCTCCGCCCAGAACTCCCTTAGATTAAACCCCATGCGCCTTACCCCACCCACGGCGTTGGGAAATCGCTACTTGTCGGTGTTGCCGTAAATCAGGCTAAGAGAGCCGCTTTCCTCTGAGCAAGATTATTCAGACCCCCTGAAAAAATGTTAATAGTTTCAAGAACCAAGCGGCCCAACCTTTAGACCCAGTAGATTGGGCCATTTAATGTTGCTCTTCCTGGGAAAAAATAACAAGAGAAAATAATAAATATCATTAAGTTTAAAGAATTATGGCACTCTTTACTTCCGGCAGTCTGACTGAATTTCTTTCTTGACAAAAGGGCCAAAATGGTTCATATAATAAAGCCTTATGAAGGTCCGCACCGGTGTCATTCTGGGGCTTTTTCTGGGACTGGCCTTCTGGGTGTCCCAGCCCCTGGCCGCGACCCGGGAGGCGCCCGACGGTTCCCTGGTCCTGGACGGAGGCGAGAAGGACAAAAAGACCGCGGCTTCCGGGGACACCCTCTACGAACTGCTGGGCCGGGAGGTCCAGGTCTATATTTTTAACAACAAGGTCCGGGTCTGGCCGCAGGTGAACCTGCGGCCCGGCAGCTTTTCCTGGGGCAGGATGGGCAGCCCCCAGGTGGAAGGCCTGATCTCCAAGTACAGCGCCGCTTACGGGGTGGATCCCGCCTTGGTCCGGGCGGTGATACGCCACGAATCGGGCTTCAACTCCCAGGCCGTGTCCCCCAAGGGGGCCCAGGGCCTGATGCAGCTCATGCCCGGCACCGCCGCCCTCATGGGGGTGAGAAACCCCTTTGACCCGGAGCAGAACGTGGCCGGCGGCGTGGGCTACCTGCGCTTTTGCCTGGACCGCTTCGGCCACAACGTGCCCCTGGCGGTGGCCGCGTACAACGCCGGCCCGGAAAACGTGGCCAAGTATTGCAGCGTCCCGCCTTTCGCGGAGACCCAGGCCTTTGTCAGCAACGTGGTGGGGACTTACAGCGCCCAGAAGGGAGCAGCCCCGGCCACGTCCAAAACTGCGGCCAAGGCCGCGCGCACCAACCTCCAGAAGGAGAAGGCCCCGGATAAGGCCAAGCGCTCCCGCCCCAAGGTCATCGAAGTGCGTTCCGCCAAGCCCAAGCCCAGCCCTTCCCCGACTGAGTAGCCCCCTGTCCTACCCTTTTCTCTTTTCCGCCGTGCCGGCGGGCGGCGCCGGCCATTCTTTGGTATGCAGGTGGCGACCAACGCCGAATAAGCGGGACAATGCCGCTCCGGGTTAATTTTTCTTCTCTTGCCTTTTCACTTGGTTTACATACTATGAATTGACTGGGAATGAATCAAGGGGTACCCGGAGGCGGCGTTTCCAGCAGGGGAACCCGGAGGCGGTTATGGAAAAGGTCCAGGTCTTGGGAGAATTCTTCTTCAGCCAGATTCAGGGGCGGTCCATCTATGATAAGGACGGTCGCCGGGTGGGGCGCCTCCGGGACCTGGCCCTGAAGTGGGAAAGGGAAACCCCGAAAATCACCGGCATCAAGTACGCCAAAGGGGTGCGGCAGCACATCCCCATAGAGCAGCTGGAGGAGGTGGAGCCCTTTGGGCTGGTCCTGCGGGGCCCCTTTAAGGAGGAGGAGCTGATCCCCCTGCAAGAGGACGAATTCTACATGGGCAAGTGGCTCATGGACAAGCAGATCATCGACATCAAGGGGGCCAAGGTCGTGCGGGTCAACGACATCAAGCTCTTCTGGATCAAGGCCAGGGACCGCAAGTACATGGTGCCGGTGGCCGTGGACATCGGCCTCCGGGGCCTGGCCCGCCGCCTGGGGGTGGAGTTCATCTTCAAGAAGCGGGAGAACCACTTCGTCTGGTGGCAGTTCATCCAACACCTGGAGGAAAAGACCGCGTCCCTGCAGCTCACCAGCGAGCGCTCCCAGCTGGACCAACTCCACCCCGCGGACCTGGCGGATATCATTGAAGACCTGGACTACAAGAAGCGCACGGACTTCATGGAAGACCTGGACAAGGAGACCGCCGCGGAAGCCGTGGCGGAAATGGAGTTGGACACCCAGGTGGAGATCATCGAGCACATGGACAGCCACCAGGCCTCGGTCCTGCTCGCGGAGATGCCTCCGGACGAAGCCGCAGACCTGCTGGTGGAGCTGCCGGAAGAGAAGTCGGAAGAGCTCCTGAAGCTCATGGAACCCGCGGAAGCCGAGGAGATGCGGGAGCTCATGGCCTACGAGGAAGGCACCGCCGGGGCCTTGATGACCACGGAGTATATCGCCCTCTCTCCGGAAATCACCGCGGCTGAGGCCTTTCCCCTGCTGCGGAAGCAGGCCGTGGAAGCGGAGACCATCTACTACCTTTACCTGGTGGATGAAGCAGAGAGCTTGAAGGGCGTCCTTTCCTTGCGAGAACTTCTCACCGCCGACCCCCAGGCCCGCCTGGCGGACCTCATGCAGACGCGCCTCATCTACGTCCACCCCGACGACCCCGACGCCCGGGTGACGGAACTCATCGACAAATACAGCCTGTTGGCCGTCCCCGTGGTGGACGCGGACGACAAAATGCTGGGCATCATCACCGTGGACGACATCCTGGATTTGCTCATCCCGGACCGCAGCACTTTAGAGACCTTCGCCAACTTCTTTGTCAGCAAGCGCTCCGGCAGGGGGTAAGGAAGGTTGGCGTCTCCCCGGCTGGCAAACCTGTCCCGGCGCTTCTGGATCTTCCTGGCCATCCTGGGACCGGGCATCATTACCTCCAACGTGGACAACGACGCCGGGGGCATCACCACCTATTCCGTAGCCGGAGCCACCCTGGGCTACCAGCTCCTGTGGGCCTTCATCCCCATCACCGTGGCCCTCATCGTCATCCAGGAGATGTGCGCCCGCATGGGCGCGGTCACCGGCAAGGGCCTGGCGGACCTCATCCGGGAGCGCTTCGGGGTCAGAATCACCTTCTATGCCATGGTGGGTCTGCTGCTATGCAACCTGGGCAACACCATCAGCGAGTTTGCCGGGGTGGCCGCGTCCATGGAACTCTTCGGGGTGAGCAAGTATATTTCCGTGCCCCTGGGGGCATTAGCCATCTGGTGGCTGGTGTTGAAAAACTCTTACAAGGTCGTGGAGCGGGTCTTTCTGGCGGCCTGTTTGCTCTACGTCAGCTACGTGGCCTCCGGCTTTCTGGCTAAACCTTCTTGGAGCCTGGTGGCCAAAGATCTGCTCGTCCCCAGCTTCCAGTTCGAGCGGGATTATCTCATCATCCTGGTGGGGGTCATCGGCACCACCATCGCGCCCTGGATGCAGTTTTACATTCAGTCCGCAGTGGTGGAAAAGGGCATCACGGACAAGGACTATGCCTACACCAAGATGGATGTCATCGTGGGCTCCTTCATGGTCAACCTGGTGGCCATTTTCATCGTCGTGTGCTGCGCGGCCACCCTCTTCGCCCACGGCATCAAGATCGAGACCGCCCAGGAAGCGGCCCTGGCTCTCAAACCCCTGGCCGGTCCCTGGGCTTCCTGGCTCTTTGCCCTGGGACTGCTGAACGCATCGCTCTTTTCTGCCTCCATTTTGCCCCTGGCCACTGCCTACACCACCTGTGAAGCTTTCGGCATCGAGGCGGGCATCGACAAGTCCTGGGAGGAAGCGCCGGTCTTCTATTGGCTCTACACCCTGATTATCGTCATCGGCGCGGGGGTGATCCTCTTCCCCAACATCCCCCTCATCCTGGTGATGTTCTGGTCCCAGGTGGTGAACGGGGTGCTGCTGCCCTTTGTCCTCATCTTTATGCTGCTCTTGATCAACAACCGGGACATCATGGGCGACCACGTCAATTCCCATACCTACAACTGGATTTCCTGGGTCACCGTGGTCCTCCTCATTGTGCTTACCGTCTTGATGATAGTCTTTGCCTTCGTGCCGCGTTAGTCCTGTCCTGCCACCTTGCCGCGACGGCCCCGGATGATTACCTTGCGGGAAAGTTCGGGGAGGGCGCCCTATGAAAGTCTTCATGACCGGCGGCACCGGTTTTGTCGGCACCTACCTATCCCACTACCTGGCGGCTAAAGGCCACGAGATCACCATCCTCACCCGGGGTAAGCCCCCGGCCACCTTTGCCTTTCCCGGCATCAGCTATATGCAGGGCGACCCCACCCAGGAGAGGCCCTGGATGGCCGCGGTGCCGGATTTTGACTGGCTCATCAACCTGGCCGGGGCCTCGGTCTTCCGCCGCTGGACGAAGAAGGCCAAGACCGAGATCCTTGACAGCCGCATCCTCACCACCCGCAACTTAGCCAAGGCCCTGGCTGCGGGGGACCGGCGCCAGTTTTTCTGCAGCACTTCGGCCATCGGCTACTACGGCGGCCGGGGCGACGAGGAGCTCACCGAGGACTCGCCCCCGGGGGACGACTTCCTGGCCCGCCTGGCCCGGGACTGGGAGGCCGAGGCCCTGAAAGTCCAGGAACTGGGGGTTAGGGTGGTGATTACCCGCTTCGGCCTGGTGCTGGGAAAGGAAGGAGGCGTCCTGGGGCAGATGGTGCCCATGTACCGGAAGTTCCTGGGCGGGCCGGTGGGGTCAGGGCAGCAGTGGTTCTCCTGGATTCACCAGGAGGACCACGCCCGGGGCTTCCTGTTCTTGCAGGAACACCCGGAAATCTCCGGGCCGGTGAACCTTACCTCTCCCAACCCGGTGCGGAACCGGGAGTTAACCAAAGCCCTGGGCCGGGCCCTGCACCGCCCGGCTTTTCTCAAAGCCCCGGCCTTCATGCTGCGCCTGATTTTGGGGGAATTTGCCGGGGTGGTCCTGGAAGGGCAAAAAGTGCTGCCCAAAAGACTCCTGGACGGGGGCTTCCAGTTCCTCCACCCCACCATTGACGCCGCCCTGGCGGACCTGCTGGGGAAAGGCCCGGAGGTTTGAACATTGAGCCTAGAAACGAAATGAAGATTGGATTTATGATGTGCGGACAAAAGTAGAAAGGAAAACACTCTTTTGGCTTTTTTTGATTAAAAGTGTATATTTTATCTATGGCCGAATGCCTTTCGGCTCAATTCGGAAAGAGACGAGTTAATTAACCCGTGGGCTGAACACGAATTAGATCAAGGCGAATCGGCTAGCCGCATGTCGTTAAGCCTCTGGATTAAAAAGGCGTCATCTGAAAGATGAAGGCATGCATTTTGAAATTATCGGGGAACTAACTTTATTAGAGACAGTCGCGAAGGGGCATGGAATCCTTGAATTATCCCGGCTTAACAAAGTTTATGGTAGAGGACGCTCGCGCAAGCGCAAAGGTATTGCTAAGGTTCGGTTAATGGATGGTTCGGAGCGGCGCGCTGAACTTCATTGGTATGAAGCGACAGGTATCGGGAAGAAGGAATTCAAAATTAAACGATTCATAGGTTAAGCGCACATGGAACAGCCATTCGTTATATGCATTTGCAATGATGGTTATCTCGCCTCTTTAGAGAAGCGCAAGCTTTACGTTAAAATTCACGACCCAGAGGCGGAAAAACACCATTATGTAAGGGTGATCGATGAATCAGGCGAGGATTACCTTTATCCTTCAGAATATTTCGCAGCGGTGGAGCTATCTGATGAGACTAAGCGGGCGGTCATGAGGGAACATACAGCCAAGTAATTAGTGAAAGAAATCAAAAAGATTTATCAAGGCATGGCCTCTTTGGAATCTGGAGTTACCGAATCTGAAATCGTCAAAGAAGAGATGGCAACTTTAAGGAAAGCGCCTATTAGCCTAGAAAACATTGTCACAGATCGATATGTAGTCTGCCTGGAATGTGGCAAAAAAATGAGGACGCTAAAGTCACATCTCAAAAAAGTCCATAATCTACGGCCGGAGGAATATGTAAAACGTTACAAGTTGGATCCCAAGAAGTATCCCCTGGTGTGCAAAGAATACTCAGAGCAGCGCCGGAAACTGGCTAAGGAAAAAGGTATAGGAGCGTTCCGACGCAATTCTGCCAAATCGGCCTAGTCGTGGCGCATTAATTTGTCAGTTTCTACATAGGCCTAAAGGTTGAGATATTAAACGCCCGTCTGAAAATTTTAGTCCCTAACGTCTAAAGGGGGACCGGGTTGACTGCGCCATTTTCCACCAGCCACGTTTTGCTGGTGTCAATGATTTTCTGGAGCAGGGCCATTTTGTTCGGACCTACCCCCATGTGAGTGCCCTCAAAAGCGATGACGGTCTTGGGCTCCGGCACCGCGTCCCGCAGGAGGTTGCGGGCTGCGGCCGGAATCAGGCCGTCGTCTTGCCCTTCCAGTACCAGAAATTTGCCGGCCAGATGTGGCAGGTGAACCATGGGTTCCAGGGGATGGAAGACCAAGTCCACCAGGGGCCCCAGCGCTTCCCGCAGCCAGGGCGGTTTGAGGTGCGGGTTGGCCGCCAGGACCGCGCCCAGAGGCGCCCCGCCATAAGCGATGACGGTCCAGCCGATGTGGATGCCGTCATGCGCGGCCAGGTCCTGCAGGCAAGGCACGGCCAGGGCTCCCAGGGAAAAGCCCAGCAGGCTGAGACGTTCCCCATCGGCCCAAGGCTGGGACATCAACCAATTAAGGGCTGAGGCCACCTGTCCCGGCACCGTCATGATGCGGTGATAGAGACTGGGCGCTTGCCAGATAAAAGCATAGCCGTGGCGCAGGCGGGGCGGCACCGGCCAGGCGTAGCCCACAATGGCATTATCTCCGGCGTCCTTGATGTAGCGGATGCTGTCTTGGGCGGTGACCAGGCCGCCCAGCACCAGTACCACCGGCAGTTTTGCCGGGGGCAGGGTATCGGGCAGGCTGAGGGTGATAACGATATCGCCCAGCCTGTGCCCGTGCAGGGTGATGCGCTCAACCTGACGTTGATCGCGCCTGGCCAGCACCGTCCGCTCCGCCTTCAAGCCGTGTTCCGGCGGGGGCAGCGAGGCCAGGGGGTCCCGGGCGTACGCCCACCAGACCAGCGCCACCGCGGCCACCAGCAGCAGAACCAGGACTCGCGCCACGGTGCGGCCCTGGCGCTTCGGCATGCTGAACGCTGGGGACATCTAAGCTATTTCTTCCGGGCCACCAGGATGCTGGCTTCCGGGCTGGACTTCAGGTGTACCGGCGGGTCCAGGCCGGCCTCTTCCAGCCACTGGGCCACCTCTTTGTGGTAGTAGGCCCGGCCCCGGGGGGTCACCGCCAGCATGTGCACCGAGAACATGGCCGCGCCGGGCGGGCAGACGCCGTCGTCGTTGAGGTAGAAGTCCTGGATGGCCACCGTACCGCCGGGCACCAGCGCGTCCACGACCTTCTTAAGGATCAGGCGGCACTGGGCTTCATCGTGGCTGTGGAGAATCTGGGAGACCCAGATGAAGTCGTAGCCAGCGCCGATTGAGTCCTTGAGGAAGTTGCCGGCCAGGGTGTCAATGCCGTCGCTCAGGCCGTGGCGGGCGATGTTTTCCCGGGCGATCTTGATGGGGCCGGGGAGGTCAAAAACGGTGGCCTTTAGCTCTGGGTTGGCCCGAACAAAGGTGATGGCGTAGGTGGCCGGCCCGCCCCCCAGGTCCAGGAGGCGGCGCACCCGGCTCAAATCCAGGAGCTTGGCCACCTTGGGGGCCAGGTCCCGGGCGATGGCGTCCATGCCCCAGATGAAGGCCGCCACCTCGCTTTCGTCCCTCTCTTCCCGGTCCACCCAGCGCTGGGGGTCCAGGTCCGGCGGGTGGCCGATGAGCACGGTCTGCTCCAAGTTGGCCCAGCCCCGCATGGTGTGGTGGATGTGGCTGATGATGGCGCCCCGGTAGTCCTCTTTATTTCGGACCAGGTAGCGGGACGCGGCCTCGGAGTTGTGGAAGTAGTCCACCCCTTTCACCAGCAGTCCCAGCGCCGCCACGCCGTTTAGAAAAATGTTCATGGCCCGGTCGTCGGCCTTAGCCCAGGCCGCCACTTCCGGGGCGCTGCGGCGCTCCTCCAGGAAGTCGAAGAGTCCTAAGTCCACGGCCACGGCCAGCATCTTGGCGGCCTGGAAGCCCCGGGCCATTTTCATAATATCGTCGAAAGCAGATTCGTGCGAAGGGGTCATGAGATGGCCTTTCTGGTGCGAATTTGGCGCCTCATTTCTTCGGCTCTTTCTCCCGCCTTCGTCCGTGCACGTGAGGCGTGATGCGGCCGTGATCCAGGCGCCTCACCCATTCATATAAGGATTCCCGGAAATAATACAAGGACCCCCCCACCGCCAGGCACAGAGCCCCGGTGAGCCCCAGGGGCAGCCAGTGGCCGGAGATGGCCTGGTCCCCCCAGACGGTGAGCATCAGGGTACCGGGCAGGCGCCCCACGGTGGAGATGATGAAGAACAGGCGCAGCGACATGTGGCTCAAACCCAGGATGAAGCATAGGTAGTCCTTGGGGAAGCCGGGCACCACAAAGAGGAAAAAGGCCACCAGCGCGCCCTGGTGCTCCATGAGGAACTCAAAGCGGTCCATGGTTTCCTGGCCCACCCAGCGGGCTACGACCCTGATCTCCAGCCAACGGCCCAGGAGGAAGGCCAGGAGCGAACCCAGGGTAAGGCCCAGGGTGGAGTAAAGGAAGCCCAGGGGAATGCCGAACAGGGCCCCGCCCACAAAGCCGGTGGCCTCCCCGGGGATGGGGGCGAAGACCACCTGCAGGGCCTGGATGACGATGAAAAAGAGCGGCGCCAGGGGCCCCAGGCTTGTCAGAAAGGCATGAAGGCACTGCCGGTCGGTGACGGCGCAGTAAGCCCGGCTGGTCCAGGCCCACAGGGGGCCGCGGTAGAGGATGGCCAGCACCGCGCCGGCCAGGGCCAGGAGGACCAGGCCCAGAAGTACCTGGAAACGACGGGAACCCAAGGAGGACGAAGGTGCGATCACGGCTCCCGGCCGGGGTGACTCATGCTGGTCGCGGCCTGAAGATATACCGGTCATTGGCCCTGTAGTATAGTCCTTTTCCCGTGGTGGGCAAGGGCAAAAGCGCTAGGCAACAGGCCCCCGCGCCGGAGGGCTGGCGTGTGCGCCTGTCCAGCGGCTCCCCTGGCGGCTGCCCCGGCGGGCAAACTCCTCCTTGAGGCGCGCCAGCACCCGGGACTTATCCAGGCACCAAGCCGGGGCCAGGAGTTCCTCCGGGTGCGGGTCCCCGGTGACCCGGTGGATCACCGTCTCCGGCGGCAGCAACTCCAGGAAGTCCGCGGCCCGCTGCAAGTATTCATTTTCCGTGAGGCAGCGGTACTCCCCGGCCTCATACAGCCGGGCCAGGGCCGAGCCCCGGATGACGTAGAGGAGGTGGATCTTCACCCCTTGCAAGGGCAGCCCCGCCAGGAAGCGGGCGGTGGCCGCCATTTCCTCCGGGCCTTCCCCGGGCAGGCCCAGGATGACGTGGGCCACCACTTCCAGGCCCCGGCCCGCGGCCTGCTCCACCGCCCGGCGGAAACAGGCCACGTCGTGGCCCCGGTTCAGGAGCCGGAGGGTGGCGTCGTGGGCCGACTGCAGGCCCAACTCCAGCCATAGCAGGTAATCCCGGGAGATGTCGGTAAGCAGGTCCAGGACGGGGTCGTTAAGACAGTCGGGGCGGGTGCCGACGCTCAGCCCCACCACCTCGGGGAAAGCCAGGGCCTCCCGGTAGAGCTTTGCCAGCACTTCCACAGGGGCGTAGGTGTTGGAGAAGCTCTGGAAATAGGCGATGAAGCGGGTGGCGCCGTAGCGCGCCTGGACACGGACCATCCCCTGGCGCATCTGCTCATGAATGCCCAAGCCACGGGCCCAGGCGCCGGTGCCCGAGCCCCGGGCGTTGCAGTACAGGCAGCCTCCCACCCCCACCCGGCCATCCCGGTTGGGGCAGGTCAGCCCCGCGTCCAGGGTGACCTTCTGTACCCGACCGCTGAAGCGCTGCCGCAGGTGGGAGTTGAGGTCCAGGTAAGGGAGAGGGGGGGCCGGGGCCACCATCAGGTTAGGTCCCCCCAGGCGAACTGGAGGAGGGCCAGGGCCGTCAAGGCCGCGGTCTCCACCCGGAGACGCCGGGGCCCCAGGCTGGTCACCTTGAACCCTGCGGCTTGGGCTTGAGCTACCTCCCGGGCAGAGAAGCCGCCTTCCGGGCCGATGAGCACCCGGGCGGACCGGGGCCCCGGCCGGTTCAGGAGCTCCTTCAGACCTCCTGGTTCGGCCTCCTCCCAAAACAGAAACTTTGCTTCTTCCGGACCCTGCAGGGCTGCGGCAAAATCGCGGACGCCGCTGATGAGGGGCAAGCGGGCCCGGCGGCAGGACTTGAGGCTCTCCCGAGCCAGTTTTTGCCAGCGGGCCAGACGGCGGGTTTCCCGGCCCGAGGCAGAAACCTCGGAGCGCTCCGAGACAAAAAGGACGATCTCTGTGACCCCCATCTCCGTGGCCTGCCGCACCACCAGGTCCAGGGTGTCCCCCTTAGCCAGGCCCAGGCCCAGGGTCAGGGCCAGCCGCGACTCGCTGACAGAAGGAAGCTCCTCAATGACTTGGAGCACCGCCTCCCGGCCCAGGCTCTGCACCTGAGCGGCAAAGACCCTGCCGTCGCCGTCCGTCACCTCCACGGCTGCGCCCACCGGCAGGCGGAGCACCAGGGCCAGATGCCGGGTCTCGCCGGGGGCCAGGGTCACCCGGCCTTCCCGGAAGCGTTCCGGGGGAGCATAGAAGCGGCGCATAGTCCAGAGATGTCAGTTACCAAAAAGTGAGGAAATCGCTTTTCCCAGGGCAAGCAGTCACCATCGCCGGCTCTGTGGCTTATTCAATGGGTACGCCTTGCCGCCCTTCGACTTCCCTTTCCGCATGTTCCTTTTCCAGGGCGGAGACTCGCTTCTCCAGGCCCTGCAGGTCCGCGGCCCGGGCCAGGTGCATCTCGGCGATGACCCGGGAGACGAGTTCCTTGACCCGGTCAAAAAAGGCCTGCTGGGTTTCCCGGGCCCGAGCGGTGAGTTGCTCGATGGCTTCCGACTTTTCCTGCTGCGTGACCTCACCCCTCTTGATCATCTCCTCCACCAGGTCTTCCACTTTCTCCCTGGTGGCGTCCAGCATCCCCAAACTGAAAAACCAGGCTTTCTGCCAAAATTCCTTCATAAACCTTCCTTTTAGCTGAATTGAGATTTAAAGTTAATGCCGCCGCAAGACCAGGGCCACCCAGTCTTCCTGGACATAGGAGCCCACGGGCGCGAGCCCGAGGCTCAGGAAGCGGGCCTCCAGGTCGGGGCGGTCTGCCGTGAGGAACCCGGAGATGATGAGCACGCCCCCGAGGGCCAGGCGCGCGGCCAGGGCCTCGGCCCACTGAAGCAGGTCCGGGGCCGTGAGGTTGGCCAGGATCAGGGCGAACTGCTGCCTGAGGGCATGGAGCGGCGTGGCTTCCACCCATATCCGGTCCTGCAGGGCGTTGAGGCGCACGTTGTCCAGGGCCGCGGCCACGGCCTCCGGGTCCACGTCGATGGCCAGGACGCCGGCTCCCAGGCGGGCCGCGGCCAGGGCCAGGATGCCGGTGCCGGTGCCCACGTCCAGGACCGGCCAGGGGCCCACGTTCAGGGGCAGGTCCGGGTCCCAGACCTCCTCCAGGGCCCGAAGACACAGGGCCGTGGTGGGGTGGCGCCCGGTGCCGAAGGCCATGCCGGGGTAGATGGTGATGACCATCTCCTCCGAGCCGGCGGGGTAATCCTGCCAGGGCGGGCGGATGACCAGGCGGGGGGTGATTTTGAAGGGCTTGAAGTGGGCCTTCCAGGCTTCGGCCCATTCTTCCGCCGCCACCTGCCGCATCTCCAACCCGAGAGGCAAGAGCCCGTGGCCGGAAAGGCGGCGCAGGTAATCCTGGAGCTCCGCCTCCTGCCAGGGGCCCCATTCTTCGGACCGGAAAAAGGCGCGCACCAATACTCCGTCCTCCGGCACCCCTTCATCCTCCAGGATCACCCCCCGGCCGCTGAATTCCGTGAGAAACATCCCGGCTTCTTCCTGCATGCGCGCGGGTACCAGCAGGCGCACTTCCATCCAGGTTTCCTGTGGCATTGGCAAAATTATAGTAATCAACGGATGTTGATGCAACCAAGCCCCGCCGCGCAGGCCACAGACACGGGGTCACCCCGCCCACATCCCGCCCCTACCTTAACAGGTGCAAAATCCTGGCCGGCAGCTCCTCCCGGTTGGCGGGGGTCACAGTGATCAAGACCGCGCCCGGCTTTTCCGTGATGGCCTGGATGTAGCCGCCGCCTTTCTGGGCGACGGTGGCCAGGAGGGGAATGGGCGCGTCCCAGAGCCGCTCCATGGACTCTACGAACCGGGGCGAAAGGCACTCCATTTTGCCCACTTCGTCCACCACGATGAGGTCCACCCCCGGGGCCGGCGTGAGCGCCGGCAGGCCCACCCGGTGCAGGTTCTCCAGGCTCACGCCGTACTTCCCAACCCGGTGCGGACCGGGAAAGTCCACGTGGCTGAGCCAGGCCACTTCACCGTCCAAGGTGACGATCTCAAAGCCCACCCGCCGGCCAGCGTCCCGTACCTCGCGAGTATAGAACCCTGCGGCCCGGCCCGGAAAACGCAGCACCACGCGCTGCACCACCGTGGTCTTGCCGCACTGCGGGGGCCCGGTGAGTAAAATACGCGGTTTTCTGTTTTCAGTTTTCGGTTTTCGGTTAAAAGCAGAAAGGTCCATGTCTACCCCTGGTTTTCTGCACACTGGGGACCATCAGGTGCTGGCCATTTTGGTGCGCAACGAGCATCCCTACAAAATTTGTGTCACCCTGAGCGAAGCGAAGGGTCTCGGTAGCACAGGCTTTCTAGCCTGTGCATCGTTTTCGGCACAGCCTGGAAAGGCTGTGCCACCAAAAATGAGATTCTTCAGTCGCTACGCTCCCTCAGAATGACAATTTTTGCAATTTCAGGTTGTCTTAAGCCAGACTGCTGACTGCTGACTGCTCACTGCTCACTGCTCCCTACCTCAATCCGGCGCACCGTGGGCAGGATCCAGGGGAGCAGGGCAAAGGCCGGCCACGCGGCCAGGAAGCTCAGGAAGAAGAAGGTGGCGTAGCCCAGGGTGGCCGCGGTCCAGCCCCCCAGGTAGCCGAAGAGCCGCCCCCCCAGGCCGAAGAGCATGGCGAGGAAGGCATAGTGGGAGGCGCTGTAGCGTTTGTCGCACAGGCTCATGAGGAAGGCCATGAAGGCTGCGGAGCCCATCTGTCCGGCCAGGCTCTCACCCAGGGTGGCGGCGTAGATGGTATAGCGCCAGGTCCCCGGGAGCGCAGCCAGCCAGTAGCCCAGGATGGAGCAGGCCTGAATGGCGCCCAGGAGCCAGAGGGCCCGGGCAATACCCCAGCGGGCGGTGAGGAAGCCGCCCAGGATGCCCCCCAGGATGGCGGGGACTTTGCCCATGACGATGGAGGCCACCCCGAACTGGGTGCCGCTGAAGCCCAGGTCCCGCCAGAAGGGGCTCACCATGGTGCCCAGCATGGCGTCTCCGGCCTTGTAAGTCAGGGTGAAGACGATGATGGCCCAGAAGTGCGGGTGCCGGCCCAGTTCTTTCAGGGCCTGCCGGACCTGGGCCCAGCCGCCGGGGCCGGGGACGGCCGCCACCTGCTGGGGCCGGGGCAGGTGAAAGGGGGAGAAGAACACCACGGTGAGGACCAGCGCGGCCATCATCACCGCCACCCCCAGGAAGGTGGGGCTCCAGCCCAAAGTGTCCGAAAGGATCAGGACCCCGCCGCCGGAAGCGATGAGGCCCACCCGGTAGGCGCCGATGCGTACGCCGTTGGCCATGCCCAGTTCGCTGGTCTCCAGGAGGTCGATGGTGTAGGCGTCCACCGCCAGGTCCTGGGTGGCCGCGGCCAAGCACAGCAGGGCTACCAGGACCCAAAAGGCCGGAGTGATGGGCCCCCGGGCCAGGTAAGCCAGGCCCAGGAGGCTGAGGATGACCGCGGCCTGCGCAGGGATGAGCCAGGCGGCCCGGGAGCCGAAGCGGTCCGCCAGGGGGCTCCAGAGGACCTTGAGGCTCCAGGCCAGGCCCAGCAGGCTGAGGATGCCGATCTGCTCCAGAGGCAGCCCCTGGCTCCGGAGGTAGTAAGTCAGGGTGGTGTAGACAAAGCCGAAGGGCACGCCTTCGGCGAAATAGAGCACCCCTACCACCAACAGTTTCAGGCGCAGGGAGAGACTGGCGGGCTGGGCCGGAGGCATCCAGTTCCCTTTAGGGTGATTTTTCTGCCATCAAGTGCTGACCGATATCGTTGACGATTTCCACCAGGGTGGGGCTGACTTCCCAGGGCGGGCGGGCCTTGAGGTCGGCCTCGATGATACGCTCGTCAAAGGGCATGTAGCCCAGGATGGGCAGGTCCTTCAGGTGCTCCGCCAGGAACTCCTGGTCGCTGGGGGTGCGGATTTTGTTGCCCACCACCGCCACCTTGGTGAGGCCCAGGTCGTCGGCCAGCTTCTTCACCTGGAGCGCGGTCTCCACACTGCGGCGCCCGGGTTCCACCACGACGAGGAGGCGGTCCACCCCCTTGGCCGTGGCCCGGCCCAGGTGCTCGATGCCCGCCTCCATGTCCATGACCACCACTTCGTCCCGCAGGAGCACCAGGTGGGTCACCAGGGTGCGCAGAAGCACGCTCTCCGGGCAGATGCAGCCGCTCCCCCCTTTTTTCACCCCACCCATGACGATGAGCTTGATACCGTCCAGTTGGCGCGAATATTTTTCCGGGATGTCGTCCACCTTGGGGTTCAGCTTGAAGAAGCCCCCCATCTTGCCGGGCTGGGACTCGGTGCGCTCGGCGATCATCTCCTTCATCTGGCTCAAGGGCGTGATGCTCCCGGGGTCCGGGATGCCCAGGGCCAGGGCCAGGTTGGCGTCGGGGTCCGCGTCCACGGCCAGGACCTTCTTTCCCTGGCCCCGGAAATAGTTGATGAGCAACGCGGCCAAGGTGGTCTTGCCCACCCCGCCTTTGCCGCTGATGGCGATCTTCATGGAGGGACCCCTCTATTTTCTATGAAATATTTTTGATTATAAACACCGGAAAGCCGTTATGAAAAGGGCGCCTTCTTCATTTCAACGCCTTTTCCAAGTCCTCCTTGAGGCGGGCAACCTCATCCTGGACTCCCCCGAGGATCTCTTTATACCGGTAAAAATCGAGAACCCGAATGTTGGTGAGCGCGGGTTTCACGTAAAAATCCGGCGGGAAGATTTTTCTTTTGGCTTCCACGATAGAGGCCTGCATGATCTGAAAGGTGGAAAGAATGCTCTCCAGCATGTTGGGGACCGGGTCGTCGGGGGTGTAGGTCTTCTCCCCGGAGACGTCGATGGCGATGGTTAATTCACACTCTCCCTGAAGCAGGTCATAAGGCAGAGGATTCACTGCGCCCCCGTCAATGAGGACCGTGCCGGCCAGGAGCACCGGTTCGAAAACCACGGGCATGGCCATGGAGGCCCGGATGGCGATGGTGAGGTCCCCCTGCTCCAGAACCACCTCCCGGCGGTTCCAGAAATCCGTGGCCACCACTTTCAAGGGGGTGGGGAGCTCCTCAAAGGTCCGCACCGGGATTTTTCGACTCAGATAATCTTCCACCCCCTTGCCTCGATAAAGGGCGGAATTGCTGAACAGGGAAAAATCCACGGCCATTTGATAAAGGTCTTTGAGGCGGATATTTTTTAACTCCTCCTCAATTTCCGCGCCGGAAATGCCCGCGGCATAAAAGCCCCCGATGACCGCGCCGATGCTGGTGCCGGCAATGAGCGCAGGCTTGACCCCCATCTCGTCCAGGGCCTTCAAGAAAGCAATGTGACAGAGCCCCTTGGCTCCTCCCCCTCCCAGAGCCAGGCCGATCTTCTTCATCTGTGCCCCCTCGACAAAATGAGCTACAGCGGCGCACCTTTAGTCAATTATATAATTTCGCCACATGGAAAAATTGCAAAAATTTCGGGGGGGATTTAATCTTAAAAGCACCCCAAGCCATCTTTTTGGAGAATAAACATGCCGGACTCCATCCAGCCGTTGGCGCCAGACCTGGAAGCCGAGCTGAGAGCGCGGCTGGCCGCCAACCCCTTCGTCAACTTCATGGGCATCAAGGTGCCGGAGTTGGGCCGGGGCTACGCCCGCTTCGTGCTCCAGGTCAAGCCCCAGTTTCACAACTCCCAGGGCTTCCTGCAAGGCGGGGTCACCGCGGCGCTGGCGGACGAAGCCGTGGCCTACGCCCTCTTCAGCCTGGCAGCGCCCGGGGAGATGCTGAACACCGTGGAGATGAAGATCAACTTCCTGGGAGCGGTGCAGGAAGGGAAGATCGAAGCCGTGGCCCATATCGTCAAACGGGGCCGCACCATCTCCCTGGGCGAAGTAACGGTGCGCCAGGGGGACAAGCTGGTGGCCCGGGGGATGTGCACCTATATTCACCAGAGACCGGTGAGCAGTTAGCAGTGAGCAGTTAGCTGAAAGCTGACTAAGTGAGGTATGGCTCCTGCAATTCCCTAAGCAGGTTGTTCTGCGCTTCTTCCGGTTTGTTTTTCCGCCGCCGGGGGCCTTTCTTAAAAGTTTCCTGGGACCACCACGACGGAAGAGCGATCTTTTTCCCGGCAAAGATGTCTTCAATGGTAAGAATCTGCAAGCGGGGGAAACGATGCTCCGGAAACTGCGGATCGGTGAATGACCCTGCCGCGGCCGCCTCATCCCGCATCTGCCGGGTGGGCCGCTTAAGCGTAATAAACACGCCCATTCCCGCCTTCTCCCGGTCCAACACCCCCTGCAAATCCCGGACCTGGGAGACGCTGACGTGGCCGCCTTTCACCTGCAGGATGATTTTTTTGTATTCGCCGCTGTATTCGTCCCGCAGGTTCATGACCCCGTCAATGCCGCGATCCGCCCCCTTCTTCTCCCGGGCGCTGCGGGCCCCCACCGAGGCCAGGGCCCAGCACTCAAATTGGAACGGATTGAGCTTGAATAACCTCTCGGCGCTGGGCACGTCCCGGGGGATGCCGATTTCTTCGTAATCCGCGAGCTCGTTACCAAAGCAATCCTTCA
>Ga0315268_10001745_pt1 | contig 25009 bp, 26 predicted proteins | sample C1_top_MG_FD_204535 | JGI IMG/M metagenome (GOLD analysis project Ga0315268, IMG submission 204535) | Sediment microbial communities from Yellowstone Lake, YNP, Wyoming, USA - C1_top | ecosystem: Environmental > Aquatic > Freshwater > Lake > Sediment | place: USA: Wyoming | collected 2017-08-01
CTCAATGTTTCAATTCAATGGTACCTCTTAGATAAATAACGGTGTTATTACTATATTTATTCGTTGAAAGGGAATTTTGTACAAAGGCGGTAGATATGGTGCTCACCAAGATTGAGAAGGAGAGATACTCGAGACAGATAGTTTTCCCAAAAATTGGAGAGAAAGGGCAGGAAAAGCTAAAACGGGGCAGGGCAGCGATACTTGGCCTAGGAGGTATTGGAAGCCCTGCGGCGGTCTACCTAGCGTCCGCCGGGGTCGGACACATAAGGTTGATCGATAGGGATTACGCAGAATTGAGCAACATCCAGAGGCAAATTCTGTGCAACGAGGAGGATGCCAAGCAATATAAGCCAAAGGCGATCGCAGCCAAGGAAAAGCTGGAAAATATCAATTCCGACATTGTCTTAGAAGCGGCTTTTGAGGACTTCAATCCGACCACGGCAGAAAGACTCCTGAAAGATGTCGACATGGTCTTGGATGGCATGGACAACATGGAGGCAAGGTTCCTGCTCAATGAAGTTTGCGTCAAAAATAACATCCCTTTCATCTACGGCGCGGCGATGGGAGATTATGGCGTACTCAGCCTGATAATCCCCGGAAAGACCCCCTGTCTAGAGTGTATAATTCCAGTAATGCCAGAACCTGGGTCACTACCGACGTGTGAAGTGGCTGGTGTTTTAGGGCCTGCGCCGGGATTGGTCGGCGTTATCGAGGCAGTGGAAACCATCAAGTACTTTGTTGGTTTTGGAGATAACCTAGAATCAAAACTTCTACGTTTTGATCTATCCTCTCTGGATTTTGATATTATAGAAGTTGAGAGAAATCCAAATTGTCCCGTGTGTGCGCGCAAGGAATTTCCCCTTTTAACTCAAGAAATAAAACAATCCACCATCAGCACATTGTGCGGAAGGAATGCCGTTCAAATATCTCCAAAGGTCGACCTGAAATTGGACTTGCAGGGGCTGGCGAGCAAGCTCGGGAAAAATCCAGAATTTCGGGTAAAAAAATTAACAGAGCACCTATTGATTATTGACTACGATGATTATTCAATCGCGATTGCTCGCTCAGGCAGAGCCATCGTACACAATACGGATTCTGAAAAGAGGGCCAAGAGCATCCTGAACAGGGTCATAAGTTATTGAGTAAACCAGGGTAGCGCTATGAAGGTTTATCTGGACAATGGAACCACAACCCGAGTCGCTGAGGAAGTCCTGGACGCGATGGTACCCTATTTTACAGATAAATTTGGTCACCCCTCTTCGGTCTACTCGCTGGGACAGGAAGCTGCGGATGCCGTTGAGAAGGCACAAAAAATCATCTCAGGAACGATGAACGCGAAGCATGGGGAAATTATCTTTACATCAGGTGCCACCGAGGCAAATGACATCGCTATTCGTGGAATGGCCTATGCGAATAGAAAAAAAGGCGATCACATCATAACGACGAAGGTCGAGAATCCCTCCGTTTTGCGAGTGCTTGAGGAGCTAGAAAAGGAGGGGTTCAAGGTGGACTATATCAAAGTCGATTCTCAAGGATTTGTCGACTTAGACCAACTTCTGAACTCTATAAACGAAAAGACGATTCTAGCGAGCGTGATGCACGTCAACGATGAAATAGGCACGATTGAACCCATCGAGGAGATAGGGAAAATATTGCTGGAGCAAGGGCACAAGATCTATTTCCATGTCGATGCCGCAGCCTCCTATGCGAGGGTTCCAATCGACGTGGAGCGCATGAAAATCGACGCCATGAGCATCAGCGCACACAAGATCCACGGCCCCAAAGGTGTGGGGGCCCTCTACCTGCGGGAGAATACTCCTATCGAGCCGATAATCTATGGCTACGTTTCCTTGTCCGCGTTAAAACCTGGCACGGAGAACGTCCCAGCCATAGCGGGCTTTGGAAAGGCGGCAGAACTCTCATTTGACAACTTCGAAAAGCAGGTCGAGCACATGCGGAGGCTCAGGGATAGGCTGATGGCTGGAGTAGAGGAAAAAATCCAACATTTAGTGCTTCACGGGCCAAGGGGAGATGAGAGAAGCCCGGCGAACGTCAATTATTCTTTCAAATATGTGGAGGGGGAATCGATCCTCCTTCACCTAGACCTAAACGGCATATCCGTGGCGACTGGATCGTCCTGCGCAACGCGGAAGCTCGAGTCGAGTCACGTGCTGGCGGCTATGGGGGTTAAGCCTGAGGTGGCGCGTGGGGCAATAAGATTCACTCTGAGCAGGTACAACACTGCCGAGGAAATAGACCATGTGCTCGATGTTTTACCCAAGGTGATTGAAAATCTTAGGAAGATGAGCCCCATAAAGCCGGGGGCGTTTTGAGGCATCAAAACCTCCATCCAGAGGCAGAGTTATGGTTGAGAAGCCAAGGCAGATGGTTGCCCCAAAGTTCGTGGGCGAGTGTTCACTTACAAAGGGGGTCGAGGTAGGGGACATTCTGAAGTTCAGAAAAGAAGCCGTCCTCTACGTCCAGCCCTGCGTCTCCGAAAGAGGGAAGCTGATGGCCGACATCGAGCTCAAGAGGGAAGAGGTCGGTACACAGGCTCTGGATCCGACAACGCTCTGTTCGTTGCTGGAAATACACAGAAGGAGGTTCTCTTATCTTAAATGCAGCCCAAACTTGGGAGTCGCAAAGCTCGTGTGGAAGGGGCGCGAGATAAGCATTTTCAAAAATAGCAAGCTCAAGATACAGAGGGCTTTGGATAAAGAGGAAATCCTAAGGGTGGCAAATTCCGTGGCCCGTCTAGTCTGGGGCGCTATTATATGTAATGTTTGTGGAGAGCCGACAATTAACTGCGCGTCTGGAAAGTGCGTAAAATGCATTTCGGAGGAAAAGGCGACTAATGTGCCGCTCGAGCAGCTTCCAAACGCCGTCCTTCTGGTTGAGGGTCGCTTGAATCTGGAGAAGGCTGTTAAAGCATCGGAACATGGCGCCCAGGAAGAGTTTGAACGAGCCTTACAAACCGCCAAGTATCTCGCGCTGTTCTTCACGATAGAGGCGTCGAGGAAGGATGAGGCGATACTAGGACTTGTCTTGTTGGGCGAGGCCGAACAGATGGAGAATGTTCATCGCTCCAAGATTCGAACATAGCAAATTCTTTTTGTTGGATGGCGAGCGTTTATAAAAAAAAAGAGGGCCAAGTCCAGACCACCGGAGCGCAATCTTTTAATAAGACGTCTATAACAGTGTTATTCGATAAAGATGAAGCCTCCATGCGAAGAAATATCCAAAAACGTCATCCCGACTACAAGGGCCTTACTCGTCAAAGATCTGATAGAGAGGCATAAACTCAGTCAAGTTGATGTAGCAAATATGCTCGGCATCACCCAACCCGCCGTGAGCCAATATTTGAGGTCGCTTCGGGGGACAAGTCGCACCAAATCCCTTATCAAGATGAGTGACTACATGGAGTCCCTGATGAAATTCTCGGACGACATAGCCGCGGGTAAAGTGCGAGGAACTCAGATTTCTGAGATGTACTGCAAACTCTGTGGGATCTACAGGGAGAGAAAATAAGTCCCATCCAATTAAGTCTTATTCTGATGTCTTGCAGACTTCGTCTCCTCCTTGGCACTATATTTCAATTTCAAATAATCCGTATGTGCGAACAAAATCTCCTTTTTGACCATCTAGAGCCAGGGGCCAGCCCTTGACCGTAGGTAATGTTTTGATGGCTAAAGGCGATGGTGCGGGGCGTGCGCCGCTGGTTGGGTCGTCGTCCGGCCTCCTCGGGCGGCGCGCAAATTGTAATGAACTGTAGGATAGTTTCACAAATCGCTTAACCAATGTTTTCAAAGTTTTAAATGTGGGTCGGTCGGCCGGCGGTCTTGGCAACAAAGCCCTCCGACAATCGCCACTTACACGAGGTGATTTAGCCGGCCCGTAGATCATCACATGCCCAAGTTAAGGACCGAAGGTTTCAAAGGCGTTTTGCTATCGGTAATGTTGGTGACTTCGCTACTTGCCGTTTTTAGTTTACATGCTGCGAGTTCAAACATAACTACAAATCCCAAGGCTCCTGATGTTCTAAAAGCATCTGGAAGCTCAACACTTACAACCTACCCGATAGCCGATGCCTATGTGCAAGAAGGTTACCCAAACAATAATTACGGCACTGAAACTAAGATAATTGCTAGGTCACGGGACTACCCTGGTACCGGGGGATACGGGCAAATGCGTGGCTTCTTGAAGTTTGATATTAGTGGTATCCCCGCGGGCGCGACGATAACTGGGGCGAAACTCCGACTTCACTGTTATTACATAACCGACTACATCAAAAATGTAAGTGATGTGCAAATAAGACAGGTCATGGATGACAGCTGGGTCGAGACAACGATAAATTGGGGCAACCAGCCGAGTTATGGCAGCTTTTTAAGTAACATAATTTTGTTAGATAACGATAGCTGGGCTGGCAGTCATCCCATTGATAATTGGTATGAGAACGATGTCACATCATTCGTGCAAAGCCAGTTTGACAATGGGGATACAACGATAAGCCTGATAATTAGATGCATGCAGGAATACTATGACAATCTTTCCTATAGGGGCAGTTATTTTAACTCTAAGGAAGCTGCCCTTGAAAATCGTCCGACGCTAATAGTCACTTATGAACCGCCATTAGAAAATGCCCTGACCTCACATGCTCCAATTTACATTAACGGCAACGACAACTTCATCCCGGCCAACGGCGTGGTGGCTGGAAACGGGATGGAGAACAACCCATACATCATAGAGAACTGGGACATAAATGCAGAGAACGCCATCGGGATTTGGATAGGGAATACGACCGCGCATTTTGCAATCAGAAACTGCTACGTGCACGACGGAGGGGCCAATCAACATTCTGGAATTCTCTTTGATAATTTGATAAACGGCGTCGTGGAGAACAGCAACTGCCCGAACAACGGCTCCGATGTTATCTTACTATTCTCATCCGACAACAACCTCATTGAGAACAACATCGTGGAGAACGGCCCTGGCGGCATATACCTCTATAACTCAAGTAACAACCACATCTCTGGCAACAACGTTAGTAACAACTACAATGGCGGCATCAACCTTGCCTCCGGTTCGGATAACAACATCATCTCGAACAACATCGTGGAAAACAACACCAACTACGGCATCTACCTTTACTGGGACTCTAACTACAACCTCATATCTGGCAACACCTTGAAGAACAACTACTATGGAATCTATCTCTACGACTCCTCGAACTACAACCTCTTCTGTCATAACAACATCATAAACAACACGAACCAAACCACCGACTCCGGCACAAATTACTGGGACAACGGCTACCCATCGGGCGGGAACTACTGGAGCAATTACACTGGCGTGGATAACTACAGGGGCGAGAACCAAAACATACCGGGTGGCGACGGGATAGGAGACAACCGGTATAATATCCCTGGTGGCAGCAATCAGGACAGATACCCACTCATGGCTCCTTGGCCACTTATTAGGAGTGTTAGCGTTTCGATCTCGCCCAGCTTGCAGTGTGGAGCGAATGGAGCTACGTTGACTTACACCGTGACGGTTTCGAACACTGGCAACGTTTCGGACACCTACGCGCTCGAGAACACGGATAACGATGGATGGGTCAAGCTTCTTACTAATACCTCGCTCGTGGTGGCTCCGTTCAGCAGCGATAATACGACGACGCTTAGCGTGACCATTCCATCTGGTGCGGTAGGTGGCACGATCGACAACATAATGGTAACCGCGACCTCGCAGACTGATAACACAGTAAAGGATAACAATACATGCACCGCCTTGGCTGTAGCTGCTAAGGTAAAACTGATCGCGGGCTGGAACCTCGTGGGCTTCACGGCGGTCGGTGACAACGACACTCCGAGTAACCTGTTTCCAGACCTGACGTATCTCGATAATTTCAAATTAATCTACTGGAATGCGCCGCATGGACCTTACATAACACAGCCCCTGGGCCAAGTCCTCTTGGACAACACTGGTTACTGGGTCTGGATCGACCAGGACTACACTGTGGCAACGAGCGGTACCCGCCCTGCTAGCCGAACGGAAAACATGAAGGCCGGCTGGAACCTGGTGTGCTTCCCGGTCGTCACCTCAAGCACGACTTCGAGCAACCTGTTCCCAGACCTGACGTATCTCGATAATTTCAAATTAATCTACTGGAATGCGCCGCATGGACCTTACATAACACAGCCCTTGGGCCAAGTCCTCAAGGACAACACAGGATACTGGGTCTGGATCGACCGGAATTACACTGTAACATGTCCATAGCGGCAGCAAGGTTAACGGGGGCCTCAAGCGCCCCCAAGTTTTTATTTTTGATGCGTTTGCTCAAATGCCCTAAGCGCGCATTTTCCGGGTGCTGAAAGAGCATCAGATGGAAGAAAAAATTGACGGGCCCGATTTTCTTCGGAGGAGGGATATTTCAGCTCCCTTTTTACTGATAAAAACAATCTGGTTCTAGTTAGCCCGGGGCATCTTAGGCAGCAGCAGAGAGATTGTAAAATTATGTAGGCCCTTGGTATGCACTTTGATTAATTAAGTGAGTCCCTCCTATTTACGCCACTTTTTACCAGTAAAACCCCCTGAAATCCAGCTTCTTGAGATTTGGTATTACATTTATTCTAACCTGTTCCCAGTCGCGGTCGCGGCGCGTAAAGCTTTGATTAAGAGATGCAATAATCTGGGGCAGACGCGTGAAGAGGGTATAATCGTCGAATAAATATTTTTTTCTCGCTTTGATCATACTGGCGATGGATACATTTCTAAAAAATCCGAGATACGTGAAAAAGTTAACCATAAAAGGGCATTAAAAATGTTGTTCAAGCGGCACACTACTGATTCTAAGAAATCACTCGCCACTCTGGCTCTAAGGAAAAATTCTGATGTAAGAGTTATCTTGTTTAACGAATAGGTTCTCTACCAATAAACCTATCCCATATGCAGCTTTGATCGTGCCATTAGCATATGCCTCTTTTCCGATATAGGAACTAGGCACCTGAAACGGAAAGTAATTTTTGTCTTGACTTACGAGCAAAGCCAATAAGTCTTCATTAGTTAAGAGACCATTAACCCAAACAAGTTTTTCATTATAATATCTCCCGAGTACCAATATGTCCAATCGATCGTTCTCGTTGAGGAAACTTTTGTAATACCAGTTTTTTAGCACGCCATGTATATTCTCATCGACGATGTAAGCTAAGATAGTATTATCATCGTTCTTCTTTCCAAAGATTTTTACTAAAGGTTGAGTATCCCACTTGGCTGAAATGCCAGAGAATATCGGACTAATTACATTATCCAAGAAAATAACTTGGTCGTCTCCGATGATCTCATACTGCACAGAGTTGACCTCCGTGAAAAACCTAAAAAAAGGGGGTTCACTCAATAGAGTAAATCCTTTAACCTTACCAGAAAGCTCTACATAGTTTTCTAGCAAAAGATGGATATAGCCAACGTTTTCGTTTTGATACCTCTTTTGCACGCGAAACCCAACTACTGTACAAACAGAGATTATCACAACGACAAGTAAAACAATTAGGGGTACTTTGAGCTTACCCAAAACACCTTGAAAACTTCCCGCTTCCATACATGACATCCTTATCAATAAATAGAGTTATTAAAAAAGATATAAATGTCGTGCACAAATCTCAAAGCGCGCTTTGCGGTGACTGAGCAATGGGAGGAGAAATTTAAAAAAGATCGCCCGTAGGATCCGGAAAATTAAGTGGGTCTCTCGTTTTAATGGTGGTATTCACTTAAATAATTAAGTGGGTCTCAAGTCGTGAAATAGCGGGCCCGGAGGGATTCGAACCCTCGACTGCCCGGTTGCCCCTCAGCAATGAGCTGCTAAGAGCCGGGTACTTTTGGCCGCAATCGCGTCTACCAGACTGAGTTTCCCGATGGGTTTTGAGCCCATTCACGGGCCCGGGCCCATGAAAATATATAACCGACGTCCAAATTAAGCGTTTGCGGTGTTTATGCTGGTCTTCATAGGCCTAGGCCTGGGCGGTGAATGTATTCCCCTGCGCGGGCTACGCGAGGCGCGCGAGGCAGATGTGGTTTACGTCGAACTTTACACGAGCATCGTACCAGGGCTTGACCTTCGAGAGCTCGAGGGCGCGATCGGCAAGTCGATTAAAGTTCTAGATCGTGAAGCCGTGGAGCAACACCCGGACGAGATCTTGAATGCCGCGAAGGCTGGGAAGGTCGCATTTTTGGTGCCAGGTGATCCCATGGTTGCAACCACTCACGTCGACCTCCGCCTGCGCGCCGCTAGAGCGGGCATCCGGACCAAAATCGTGCACGCTGCTTCAATAGCTTCCGCGGCGGCTGGGCTGGCCGGACTGCAGAGCTACAAGTTCGGCCGCTCGGCGACTGTGCCGTTCCCCGACAATCCATCGCAGACCCCCTATGAAGTGCTCGCTGAAAATCAAGGGCGGGGCTTGCATACATTGCTGCTCCTCGATATCAGGGCTGAACAAAATCGCGCGATGACGGCGAACAAAGCAATTGATATCATGCTGGGACTCGAGGCTAAACTGCGCAAAAAAGCATTCACGCCCGGCACGTTTGCTGTTGTGGTTGCCCGTGCCGGTTCAGATGATGCAGTGGTCCGAGCGGATCGGGTTGAAAGGCTTCGAGAGATCGACTTCGGGTCGCCGCCGCACGTTTTGATCGTGCCAGGGAAACTTCACTTCGTGGAGGCGGAGGCGCTCGAGATTTTCGCAGGTGCTCCAAAGGATATGATGAGATGACGCTCGATTCGGCTATCACGCCCGACGAAATGAAGTCTATAGAGGAGCGTGCGGAACGATTAGGAGTCTCGAGGCTCTTGCTGATGGAGAACGCGGGAAAAGCGGTCGCGGATTACATCGCAAATGTGGATGCGGCCGTCAAGAAAGTGTTGGTGGTCGCAGGAACTGGAAACAACGGCGGGGACGGGTTTGTGGCGGCTAGGCACCTAGCGGCTTACGGATCGCAGGTCAAGGTTTTCTTGGTTGGAGCAGAAGGGGACATCCGGACCAAGGAAGCCTCGCTTAACTGGAAGATTCTGAAAGGTATGAATCGCACCGTCGAACTGAAGGAATTCAACAAATTTTTTATGGAAGATTTGAAGCAGTACCTCGCTTGGGCGGATATTGTGGTGGACGCCGTTTTCGGCACGGGTATCAAAGGGGAACTCAGGGACCCGCATGCCTCGGTTATCGAGCTTATCAACAGAAGTAAGGCGTTAAGGCTAGCAGTCGATGTTCCTTCAGGCTTGGATCCACTTACGGGTGAAGTTTGCGGAAAAGCGGTGAATGCTAACGCGACGATCACCTTTCATCGTGTGAAAATGGGATTGCTCGCTCGGAAGGACCTTGTCGGGAAGCTTGTTGTTGCGAACATTGGGATACCTCCGGAGGCGAATATGCATGAGCATCGAAGCTGATCTTCTTGCGGAGATCGAGAAATGGTCGAAGAGACTGGACAGTTCCCTAGTGGGTGTTCTACCCCTGAGCGAGCAAGGATCTAAGATGCTCGAAAACATCAAAGCTTACCGTGAAGATTCAAAGCACTTCCTTGATAGAGACCTGATAAAGAGCTTCGAGTGCCTGATATGGGCCTGGGCGATACTGGAGGTTGGCAGGGAACTGGGGCACCTGAGTATCTAGGACCAATAATTTCAACAACTTTCAGCGTACCTGAATTTTGCTTACGTCTTCCATCACATCCAAAATAGCAAGTTGGAGAAATTTACCTCCCAATAGATAATCGACGCGAACGCCCTCCTCGCTCACTTGTCTTGCGTGTTGCTCGGCCCACTCATATCGTTTGCGTGCCGATTTTAGCCCGACGAAACCCACCTCGGGATGGCGCTCGAAATCTGTGTGCTCCGATAGCCTTGATGTATCCACTATCCCAATTGCAGCTCCTATGCTGACTTCCCCGGTTGCTGCATGCGGTCCCTCGAGTTCTACGACTTTATTGTTGAAGATCAACTGGACTCCAACTTTTTCTTCTAGTCCCCTCAGATGTTCACGCAACACATCGTTCCCGCCGTGGCCATTGACTAATACAGCCCCCTTGATTCCCAGTGTCTTCTTCGCCGATAGCAGCACAGTTCGAAGCTCGTCGATGAGCTGTTCGAGCGTCTGGTGGCGCCCAGTATCGATGTCTGGCAATTCGTATGATGAGTGGATCACACCTAGGAACCTTGCGCCCGTCCGTTTTGCTGCCTCTAAAGCAATATGCGATGCAATTTTTGCATCAGTGTCGAGCGGCAGGACTGCACCATGGCGCTCATCATGTGATCCGAGCGCCAGCAATCCGATCTCGGTTATCATACCTACACCTTTTCCAACCGTTTAGCCGTCTTGACCGCTGCCTCGACTGCCCTTCTCGCAAATTCGTTGATCCGCTCCTGCGCTTGCAGGCGGGTCATCCCCGGGCCCGAGATGCCAAGTGCAACCGGTTTGCCGTACTCAAGCGAGAGGTCGATAAGCTTTCGGGAGGCGTGTTGCATCACGATTTCGTCGTGCTTGGTCTCTCCCTCGATCACTGCACCGAGCGCCACGACGGCATCGACGTCTTGCCTCCCCAGCAACTTCTTCGCGGCCAGAGGTATTTCGAAAACACCTGGCACTAACACTTCAGCCACGACTTGAGCTTCCAGGAAAGCTGCATGGCGCTTCGCAAAATCTAGCATCGGTCCACATATATCCCAGTGAAATTCGCTCGTCACTAATCCCAATTTAACCATTTTTTCACCTCCTCAAAGGTCCAGCGTCGGGGGCTCCTTCCCGCTGCCCCGTGCCGGCCAGTTTCGTAAGTTCTTCGGGTTTGAAAAGCAGACGATACACATTATGAGCGTGTTCCCTCGCGCGCCGTTCTGCGAGGCCAGCAAGTTCCTTATCGGCACGGGCCTCGTCCTCGTGGACGAACACCTCAATTACATGCTTGTTCGTAAGCAGCTGCGTCCAAATCAGCCCGAGCGACGCTTCATGAGCGCACTGCTTATCGATTGGCGCGGCTCCGGGCATGCCGAACGCCATGACCATGTCGCAGCCCTCGTCCAGAAGCTGTTTAGCGGCCGCTGGTAAATCCTTGATGCCCGGGACGGTTCGGCGTACGAACTTCAGGCTGCAGAGTTGCTTCAGCTCATCCACCGCGGCTCCGGCCATATCGTATCTGGCGAAGGTCGTGTCGAGGATGCCTAAGCGTTTCAAAGTGCTAACCTCCTCTTCGCGTAAACTTCTATGATTTCCGCGGCCTTTAAGCAGGACAGCTTTCTCTCCCGCGCGTACTCGAGCGCCTTGCTCCAGCTCAGCGCACGGTTGGTTTCTGCATCGAGCATCTCGCAGATTGCCACAACTGGTGTAATGCCCGCCATCTCTGCGAGACCCACAACTAGTTCGGTGTGTCCCTGGCGTTTGAGGATCAAGCCATTTGCCGCCCGCAGGATCGGAACATGGCCGGGGCTTCGAAAGTTCTTCCCAAATTCATGAACCATCGGTGAGTCTAGGGCTTTAGCGCCCAGCTTGCCCAGCTCCTTTATCGTGAGCGCGCGATCGATGTCTGTGATACCAGTGTAAGTTTGGCGATGGTTGACCGTGATCGAGAAGGCCGAGTGCTCATCGTACGGTATATCGTTTGGCTTTGTCACCGCTAGGACGTTGTAGTTGGGTTTTGCGGCTTCGTATATTTCGGTCAGGTATGGCAGCCCTAGGTTGTCGGCTATTCTTGAATGTAGCGCCACGCATATCAGCCCGCCAGCGTCTCGCCTCATCGTCGCGACGTGATTTGGCTCTACTGCTTCTGCGGCGATCACCATGTCTACCTCGTTCTCGCGGTCGGTGGCATCATTGACCAGTACAAAATTTCCGGCCCGAAGTGATTGGAGTGCGGCGTCGATGCTCAAATCATCACCTCAACTTTCACCACGTCACCATCCGCGAGTTTCAAGCTCCTGCGCAGGTTCTTCGGCGCTATCAGTTCGATGACATCCGAATAGTGGCTTCGGGATGGTAGGATCAACGCGACCTTTGTACCCTTTAGCACAGCTGGGAAGCACTTTACCGGCCCGAAGGTGCGCTTCGGTATCGAAAATCCCCCTATTTGTCTTCCGGGTAACTCCATCAGCATCGCCCTGAGTTCTAGGGAGGCCTCGTCTAGCTTTACGTCGAAAGTCCCGGGGTATGGGTCGAAACCTAGCTCCCTCTTGAATTGTTGCCTGTATCCTTTCTGTCCCACATAATAGCGCCCCTCACCTACACCCGAGACAACTTGCCCGGCGAGCTCGAGCACCCTTGGTTTCTTGCCCAGAATCGTGTCCAACTCCTTGTGAACTGAGCGTAAAGTTGCTAAACCGGCAGAGGTCAGCCTGATCTTTTGACCCCTGGACTCAAGCTCCCGCGTGATCAGTCCACGCTCTTGGAGAGCTGCAATCTTGCGTGCCGCAGTTGGTTGCGAAATGCCCAATCTTCGCGCGAGCCCCTCGGTGGTGAACTTGCGAGGAGCCACGTGTGCGCCTGCGCGCGCAAGTTCTAGAAGGATCGGAAGATCTTGTGTCACGGCCTCACCTATTCAAAATCGCTTATGATTTCATTTGTGAATAGATTTAAACCTTGTGCATCGTGCAAAAATATACTTGGGTCCATCCGTATCAAACTTTTTGTTGTAAAAAGTTTTAAATGTGTCAATCGCCACCAGAGGCTGGAGATGAACTTGGTGGCTAGAGTGAATGTCGGGGTTAACGGTTACGGAGTCATCGGTAAGCGAGTGGCGGACGCAGTCGCACTCCAGCGCGACATGAAGCTGGTGGGAATTTCGGATGTCATCGCGGACTATCGGATCCAGGTCGCAATGGAGAAGGGCTTCCCGATTTACGCGTCGACTAAGGACGCCGTCAGCAATATGCGAAACGGCGGAATCAAAGTCAATGGAACCCTTGATGATCTTTTAAAAAGGGTGGATGTAATCGTCGACTGCACTCCCGCGGGGATAGGTGCGAAGAACAGGCCGGTCTACCAAAAGGCGGGAGTCAAGGCTATATTTCAGGGAGGCGAGAAGCACGACCTCGTCGACGCATCTTTCGTCGCGCAGTGCAACTATGAGCAGGCTCTTGGCAAGGACTTAATCCGAGTTGTCTCTTGCAACACCACAGGGCTGTGTCGGGTCCTGGGATCAATCGATCAAGAGCATGGCATAAAGAAGGCAAGGGCTGTTCTCTTCAGGCGGGCAACTGACCCTTGGGAGAGTCACAAGGGCGGCATCATCAACACCGTCGTTCCCGAGATTCACGTGCCCAGCCACCAGGGGCCGGATGCCCAGACTGTGATACCAGAGTTGAATGTGGTCACTATGGCCGCAAAGGGCCCTTACACAATAAGTCACATACACTTCGTGATGGTCGAGATGAAGGATCCAGTCCTCATCGAGGAGGTTATAGATACTTTGGCAAAGGCACCAAGAATTTTGCTCATTAAGGCATCTGACGGGCTTCAGGGGCTGAATAGCGTGATCGAATTGATGCGGGATTTGGGGAGGCCTCGCGGTGACCTATGGGAGGTCGCAGTCTGGGAGGACATCGCTTCGGTGGTTGAGGATGAGCTCTACCTGACCTACCAGGTGCATAATGAGTCAATTGTCGTGCCAGAGAACATCGATGCTATACGCGCTGCAACCGAGTTGGAGCGGAACGGAATGCGGTCCATAAGAAAGACGAACGAAGCTTTAGGTATTGTAAAATAAGGTGTTGAATATTGAAATTTCCAACGCTGGATGATGTTGATGTCTCAGGTAAGACAGTTTTGGTGCGAGTGGACATCAATTCGCCGATTGACTCAAAGACGGGGGAAATCCTCGACGATACGAGAATCCGTGAGTGTGCCCCAACGCTCAAGGAACTCTCTGAGAAGGGCGCTAAGGTCGTCGTGCTAGCTCACCAGGGGCGCCCGGGCGATGAGGACTTCACTCCGCTCGAAAAACATTCAAAAAAGTTGAGCGACGCGCTTGGACTAGAGGTCAAGTACGTTGATGATGTTTTTGGACAATTGGCCCGCAAATCCATAGAATCCCTCAGACCTGGAGAAGTGCTCTTGTTGGATAATGTGCGCTTTTGTGACGAGGAAAACATCACTAGGCCGGCAGAGGAGTTGGCAAAAACTAAACTTGTCAGCACGTTGGCTAAGTTAGCTGATGTTTACGTGAACGACGCCTTCGCATCTGCGCACCGTTCGCAGGCCTCGCTTGTCGGTTTTGGGGTTTTGTTGCCAACTTACGCAGGTCGCCTGATGGAGCGCGAAATTAATGGACTCAGCAGGGCTCTTTCGCCCGAACGACCCTGCATCTACGTGTTGGGTGGAGCAAAGGTCGATGATTCCCTTAAAATAATTGAACATGTGCTTGGTAGGAATGTTGCCGATGAGGTGCTCACCGGCGGCTTGATTGGACATGCCTTTCTTGCAGCTATGGGGCGAGACATCGGAGCACCCAACCGGAAGCTGCTTGAGAAGGACTTCGGAGAGGAGATCGAACTGGCGAAGAAATCATTGGCAGTGTACGGTGAGAAAATAAGGGTACCACAGGATGTTGTCGTCGATGATCACGGAAAGCCCAAGGAGCTGAACGTGGAACAACTTCCAACAGAATTTTCAATATCCGACATCGGCGGTCTAACCATAGAAGATTACTCCAGGAGGATAGCTGGAGCCAAGACCGTCGTAGCCAACGGCCCCCTTGGTATTTTCGAAAACCGGAGCTTTGCGAGAGGGACGTTCGAAATACTGAATGCCATGGCTCGATCAAAAGCTTTCACGGTCATAGGTGGCGGGCACATGGTGGCCGCGGCTCAAGAGGTAGGTGTGGCCGACAGGATAAAGCATATCAGCACGGGTGGGAAAGCGTGCATAAGTTTTCTGTCTGGCGATAAGCTGCCAGTCATCGAGATGCTGGTTCACGCCAAGCTTTGACTTAGAGAGCACTATGAAAATTAAATCTTTAAAGTTTAACAATATTTAAAAAAATGGAACACCTTAAAATCCTCCGCAAATACTCGAGAGAATTTTTATTGGAAACGAAGCAGCTGCTCAGGATGACAAAATCTGAGCTAATTTGTAAATATCCTTATCAATTTTCTTTTCATGTTTCATCGGGTAATCTAGCGGATGGGTGACAATTTTTCCTCTTTCGAACCCAAGCATCACGGTGGACTTTTTCCTGATAAATCTTTCAACCGCAAGTTGGCCGAACAGGCTGGCTAGGTGGATACTTGTGGCTGTTGGCGACCCGCCCCTTTGGATGTATCCGAGGGTGGTAACTCGGACTTCATTTTTTGTGAGGGAACCAATCTGACTTGCGATAGCGTAAGGATCACCAGCACCCTCGGCTATTACTGTGATAAAACTCCTCTTCCCCGTCCTCCGACCTTCCTCAAGCCGCTCAACAATCTTATCCAAACTGTACTTTATTTCTGGGATGAGAATTATTTCCGCCCCGCAAACCAGTCCCACCTCGAGGGCCAAAAACCCTCTCTCTCGCCCCATAACCTGCACGATAAAAATTCGCTCGTGAGAAAAGGCCGTATCCCTAATCTTATCTATGGCTTGTAGAGCTGTGTTCACGGCCGTGTCGAAGCCTATCGTTGTCTCGGTTCCGGCGATGTCGTTGTCGATGCTTGCTGGGATACCTATGACACAAATGCCAGTCTTTCGATAGATATCCCATCCTCCCCTGAAGGAGCCATCACCACCAATCACGATTAAACCGTCAAGCTTTCTCTCCCTTATTGTTTTAGCCGCCCTCTCAAGTCCTTCGGGCGTTTTTATCTCCTCGCATCTCCTAGTCCGCAAAATTGTTCCGCCTCGGTTGATGATGCCGCCCACTGAACGCGAATCCATGGGTTTCATTCTGTCTTCGATCAAGCCCATGTACCCCTCTTCGATCCCTAGGACTTCGAGGCTCCTGCAGCAAGCATTACGAACAATTGCCCTCAAACAAGCATTCATCCCGGGGGCATCACCTCCCGCAGTCGTGACGGCGATTCTCAAATCAAACCTCCTATCAGGCATCTAAGGAAGCTTTTGGTCTCTTGGTATAAATGGAGTGTAAGATTATGATTAAAATAAGTGGTGAGAACTTGGTGCGCATCGTAATCGTGGGGTTTGAGTCGGCGGGTATGACGGCCGCTGCAGCCGCGAGCATGTTTGATTCGGCAGCCAAGATCACTGTCTTAGAGCGCCGTCCATACGACCTCTATCATCCATGTGGCATCCCCTTCGCTATAGGGGGGGAGGTCCCAGACATCAAGAGGCTGATCGAGTCTGCCCCGCCCATGTCCAACGTCGAGCTGCACACCGCAACCGAGGCTATTTCCCTGAACACGAAAGCCAAGGAAATCGAAGTCCATGAACTTAAGACCAAAAAACGCAGGACTGTTGAGTACGATTCTCTCATCTTGGCTACAGGAAGCTACGCCATCAAACCACCGATCCCTGGCATAGACCTCCGGGGAGTCCATACAGTCAGGACTTTGGAGGACGGACAGGCTATAATCAACCAGCTTGGCGAGGCTAAGCGGGCAGCTGTGGTCGGGGCCGGCTCAATAGGCTTGGAGACTGCCGCCGCTCTCAGGAAGAGGGGCCTTGAAGTCTTGCTGTTGGAGGCGCTGCCCTCTGTCCTGCCCAACATGATTGATCCGGACATGGCTGGGCTTGTGAAGGATAGAATACTGGAGAATGGGATAGAGCTGATTTTGGGGCAGAGCATCGAGGAAATTATTGGCAAGCAGCAAGTAAGCTCGATTTCTGTGGGTGGAAGACAGCGTCCTGTTGATTTGGTCATCGTCGCTACTGGGGTCAGGCCCAAGGTCAGGCTTGCGAAGGAAGCCGGCATAAGGTTGGGCGAGACTGGTGGGATAAAGGTGGACAAGCGGATGGGAACCAGCGCAGAAGATGTTTATGCTGCGGGTGATTGTGTCGAAACGATATGCATGATAACTGGACGCCCAGTGCTCAGCCAGCTCGCGAGCGCGGCGATACGAATGGGAAAGGTAGCTGGCACTAACGCTGCGGGAGGCGAGGCCGAGTTCGAGGGCACCCTCAGCACGGCCGTGACTACATCATTCGGCTTGGAGATAGCATCCACTGGACTCACGACGAACGCAGCCAAGCGAGCCGGCATGGATCCTGTCGCTGGGCGCATCAGAACTCTGGATAGGCCGCATTATTACCCAGGGGGTAAGCCCATCACGGTGAAGCTACTGGTCGAGCCGAACGAGCACAGGTTGGTGGGGGGACAGGTTATAGCGAGCGATGGGGCGGCGGAAAGAGTCAACCTCCTCGCATTAGCGATCAAAAAGGGCATTACAATCGAGGAGCTATCTAGGATCGATTATTGCTACGTTCCCCCTGCGTGCGATGTCATCGAGCCATTGGTGGTCGCAGCCGAAGCGATTTTGCGCAGACTGTAATATCTTAGAAATAAAACTAAATCAAAATATTTTTTAATCTTTTATGGCTCTGATATTCACACCTAGCTCCTCAGAGATCTGTTCGAGTTCTCCCCAAACCTCGTTCGAGATAGGGATGCCCTCCCGCAGGCGCTTCTCTCGTATTTTTCGCTCGGGTTCCCCGGGGATCATTATCTCCTCGACGCCTGGAGCCTTTCTCGACGACTTGATTTGATTGATAAAATTCTTGGCTTGCGCGCGAAATTCCCTCATCGTCACAAAAGCTCTTGGGTCGATAGCGATCATGAAATCACCCTTCGTACTAAATCCTTCGACAGGTTCTAAGGTTCCGACAACGTCCCCGCCTGCGGCTGCCCCGACCAGCGGCCCGGCGAGCAACTCCAGCACGAAGGCAAGACCGTAGCCCTTTACTCCCCCGAACGGGCTTAGCGCACCCTCCAAGGCCTTTGCTGGGTCGGTGGTTGGTCGCCCTTCTTTGTCGATTGCCCACCCCTCGGGGATTCGCTCGCCTTTTTTCATTGCATTCACTAGCTTTCCTCGGGCAGCAACGCTCATCGCCATGTCTAGGAGAACGGGCGGCTCGGTGGGCAGGCCGATGGCGAGAGCATTCGTGCCAAGCAAATTCTCAACTCCTCCCCATGGGTGGACCAGCGCATCCGTCGTGGTCGTGACCAGGCCGATTAAGCCCTCTTGCATCGCAAGCTCGGCGTAGTAGCCCGCGATGCCGAAGTGGTTGGAGTTGAAGACCCCCACCGCGCCTATCCCCTGTTTCTTCGCCTTATCGATTGCGAGCTTCATCGCCACCTTAGCGACGTGATGGCCTAGACCATGGCCGCCGTCGACTAAGGCCGTACCAGGAGTTTCTTTAACCACTTTCACTTTCGCCCGTGCGAGGATCGTCCCACGTTTCAAACCTCTGAGGATGTAAGGCAGCCTGAGGATACCATGCGAGCCTAGGCCGCGGAGGTCGCCCTCAGCAAGGACTTCGGCCGTTGCATCGGCTTCTTCCTCGGATGTGCCTAGCTTAAGCAGGAGTGCACGTATGACGGATTTCTCTTGTTTTAGGGTTAGGATCAAATACGCCCCAAGCCTTGTTAGCTGAGGGGATATAAAAAAATGGCATGAACACACATTTTTTTCTTCTAGGGCTAACTACTCCAACAGCTCGAGCTTCGTCCATGGCATGAAAGCTAGGTTTATATCGAATCACGTTTTTTCGAGATCTAGTTAGGCTATTGTAGATAGTTCGAGATCTTCTTCGATGTTTGCCCCATTGATGATTTTACCGTCTCGGACCAAGATTTCCCGGCTTTCAGACGACCCATTCTCGTCGTAGAGCACCCAGGTCAGCCTCGGCGCCGCAATGGACATCTCATTTATTGTCTTCATCACTAGATCTCGCTCTCCATCGTCGCGGACTTTTGTAAAGCCCCAGAGCGCGTCGGCTGGAGTCAAACATTTGAGGATATCAGACTTCCTCCAAAGCTTAATTCGTTCGCCACCCGATCTTCGGGGCGCATTGTACTTACACATAATTCCCTTAAGCAACTCTAATTCCCTAACTTTCACGGACTCTTCTGTTTGGTAGTGCAAAATTCTGCTTATCGCACCCACGCTCGTGTTGAAAGAAGGTTCTTTATAAGTGGATAACATTTGGGTGCCTACTTAGCACCTCAGATTATACTAGCTCTGAAGCTATTCGCTCAAGCGCTGGTGATCTCTTTGAGTTTATCGCCTAGTAGATCCTCGGCACACTTCCAGCAGATGAAGCTAGCATTCGCCACTCCAGGCTGCATTATTTTGAGGTATGCGGCGTTGTAGCTCATTATCTGAATGGTTTTCCCGCAGATCTTGCACTTGGGTCCCTTCGAAGGCATGTTAACACTGAGGTTAAATTATTGCGGTTGGATATAAGAATTACAATGGAGTGGTCCTATGCTCCCAATCCTGAAACCTCGCAATCCGAACCTCAATGAGCTGGCAAGGTTACAGGAGAGCATAGCGAGGAAGGTGATCGCAGAGGACAGGATTCGAAGGCTGAAAACAGTCGCCGGATGCGACATATCTTTTACCGTAGGAGATCGAGCCTACGCCGCCTGCGCGGTGCTCGATTACAAAAGCTTGCAGGTCTTGAAGCAAAAAGTAATCGGCGTAAAACTAAGATTTCCATACATCCCAACTTTCCTGGCATTTCGTGAGCTCGAGGGGATGTTGAGGGCGGTCAGTGGGCTGGACGCGGACGTTTACTTGGTGGGCGCTCAGGGGTTTGCTCATCCCCGCAGAGCAGGCTTGGCTTGCCACTTTGGAGTTGCATTAAATAAACCGACACTGGGTGTGGCAAAAAAGAGGTTGTTTGGGAGCGCCGTGGAGCCGAATCCGGAGCGCGGCGCATACTCGCTGCTAAAGGATGATGGAGATGTTATAGGGGCAGTGCTTCGAACTCAGGACTCGGGCAGGCCGGTTTACGTGAGCATAGGTCACAAGCTCTCACTCAATACAGCAATACGAATCGCTCTTGAAACGACACGGGGGCGTCGCATGCCGGAACCCTTACGAGTCGCTCATGAAATCGCAACGCGGGCAATAGAGTCTCGCTGACAACGCTCGTTAGGCGAGTTTTTTAAGGTCCAATCCCAGATTTTGAACCATGAAATTTGCTGCAAATGTCTGGTACGGAGATAGGCCTTTACAGTCGACGTTTGAAATGGCGCACAGGCTCGGTTTCGACTACATCGAGCTTTCTCTGGACTACCCCTGGCCTGATCAAATGACAAGGGAGGAGATAGAATTACTGGGGAAACTAAGGGAAGAGTATGGGCTGGAAATCGCATTTCATGGGCCTTGGGCTGGGAAAGTTATCTCCCACCCGAGGGACGAGATTTCCGATGCTTGCTTGAAGATATACAAAAAATGTTTGAAATTTGCAGGCAAATTAGATCCTCTGTATTTCAACTTTCATCAGCAGGGATATGTTGCGACTTCCGGATTCGAAGAAGTCAGGAAGAAAATTTTCGATAAAGCCTTGGAAACGACCCGTAAGATAGTAAATTTTGGAAAGGGTTTTCCGATAACTCTTGAAAACAACCCGACTCAGTTGTTCGGGCATCCAAGGGATATCAAGCCACTCCTGGATGAGATCAAGGAATTAAATTTTTGTCTTGATGTGGGCCATGCCACTATAATCAAATGGGAGATTCAACACGGCAAAGGTAAGTCCACCGAAAAAGTGGGAGTGGAGGATTGGCTCGAACTCTTTAAGGACAGAATTTTGACTTCACACTTCCACGATTGCTTAATCAAAGGTGATTCCAGGCCGATTGATCATTACGTTATCGGAAAAGGTAACTTGGACTTCGAAAGCATAGCCAAGTCAATCAAAAAAACCAGTTGCAAATACATACTCTTGGAAACTTTCTACAGGGAAAGGGGCGTCACGGCATCTGAGGAGGACATGAAAAACAACTTAGAATTCTGCAAGAATCTAATTTTATAATTTTATTTTAGTAATTCAAAATTAATAAGTTGCTCTAGGATCACCTGATTTCCGCGATGACCGTTGTGAAAACCGGTCCACGGACATCGATGCGCTTATTGTTATCAGTGACGTAGCGCTGTGCGACCTTATCCAGGACGAGGTTGATGTCGCTGAGCAACTTCACCGTTTTCACACGAACCATCACTTTTCGCTTCCTCTGCTTCGCAGCTTGCTCGATCTCGTGCGCTGCTTGGGCCGCGAACGCGTCCATGTACCTGATGCCGGTCGAAACTCCCCACTCACGCACAGTGTTAAGGAACTTGTCTTCCTCCCAGCCTTTGGGCGGCACCCCGATGAAGTTACCATCGTGCACATAGATCGTGTTGAACCCAGCTGGGCCGATGAGTTTGGTTCTGTGCTCAGGCTCCACTACTTTGACCTTCGCACGCCTGCCGGAAATCCTGCCATCGAACGCCTCGAACTCACACGGACTCGGCTCATCTGCGTGCTGCTCGGCTACCCCCAAGATCGCCTGGGCTATTCCCTTTCCGACATCGCTTTTAGGCACCTTCGCGAACTTCAACATGCCCGCGAGCTGGTCGTCCGAGAGGATAGTCGGTTTATAGAGATACGGATAAACTAGCGCTCGGATGTCGGTCTCACCCGTCGTCACCATCAACAGACGCTCAAGTCCCATCCCAAAGTTGAAGACTGGGTATGGGATGCCGTACTTGCTCAGCGGCACTGGGCTGTAGAAGCCTGCGTCACCCACCTCGACATACTCACCCATTTTTAGATGCCTGACGAACACCTCGAACTCGGTCCGCGGCGCGTAGTACTTAGAGGTTGCTTCTTTTACTGCTAGCCTGACATTATCGAAACCAAGCCTCCCCAAAATCTGCCTGACGAGGTGTTTGCCGTCCTCTATGCTCATCTGTTCTGCCAAGATCACTAGCGAGGCGGTCCAAGAGTCATAGAGGTGGGTTGGATCGAGTTGCTGTTCCCTCCTGAACTTGGGCCCTATGGAGAACAGCTGGATCGGCAAGGGCTCCCGTTTGAAGATCTCTGGGAGCATGGAGAACCAGCCAGCTGAGAGATGTGATCTCAAAGTCATAGAGGTCGGAACGGGTTTCAGGTCCTTTAGTTCCTTGAATAGCGAGAGCAGCGATGTCGCCTGGCTTTCTTCGATGTTGAGTTCTCTGGCCATGGTCTCCACGAAATTGTCGGATTCGATCTTACCCTTCTTGTACCTTCGGAAGATGTCTTGAAGGCCCTTGAAGTTCTTGAATCGGGGGATGATCCTCTGGATCTCTTGCTTCCGGCGATCGCTCAGGCCTATGTCCGGTCTATCGAGCCCTGCCAGGAAGAAAATGCGGTCGAGGATTACTGATGCTTCCGGCCCATACTGGTTGAAGACCTCGCTCTGTTCGATGATTGTCGGCAATACCACCTCCTCGAAGCCCATTTCGAGAAGGGTCTGCCTGACCTTGATGATTAGCTCGAAAAGCGCGTGCGGCCTTCGCTTATCGGTCAGGTTCAAAAGTTTTCCGTACTTCACTATTTTTTCCGCTGTTTCTAGCCAGGCCTGCTCGTAATCCTTTTCAGCACTCATCCTGATTTTTTTGACATCGAAGGTTGTCATTCAATCCCTCGATCGTTCAGCTCGCTTGAGTTCATTCTCCAGCTTTTGCTGTCTTATCGCAGTCGTAAGGTCGCCCCTGGTGATCTCTATAATCCTTCTCACCATGTCCTGCCTTCGCCTCATGCCGGGCAAAACAACATCCGGATAGTCGAACTCCATCATCATCTCGAAGATTTCCTCCATCAGCTTGAGCATTCGTTCAGCTTCAGAAACATCATCGGCCCTGATCATATCGAGGGCGTGGCGTCTTAGTTCGCCGGTGACATCTGCAAGGGCCGCCAGGTACGCCTTGTATGAAACATCGAGTTCCTCAGCAGTGAGTAGCTTTCCGCCCCAGATCAGTGCCCGAACCAAAGCGGCTTCGCAGTACTCCTGGTACGCTGAAATGATGGTGCCAGAATCAGCCAGGTGCGGTTCGGCCTTCACCGCATCAGCCAAGGTCGCCAGAGTCTCTCGGGCTTTGGCAAACATTTCATCCGAATCGGTCCTGTCATTTCGATGTACCGCGGCTATTGCTCTAGCGGAGGATCTAATAACTTCTCGAGAGGCATCGAGCACCTCTTCACGGATCTTTTCTTGGGCGTCGAAGTGTTTTCGCATCCGTTCGAGCATTTCCTTCAAGTTCAAACCCCTTCTATTTAGGTCCAATCCCTATTCAAGCTTAGGAATAATAAAGTTCACCTGAAGCGTAACACTGATATTTGTGGACGAGAAACTTGGGTTTTAAAAAACTCTTCGCCCGCTGCCAGATGGGCTCAAAGTGAAGCCGACTATCAGGACTTTCGATTCAAAGAAAAATAGTCCACTTAAAAGATGAATAGTTTATTAATTAATTTTTTAACAAAACCACACGGCTTGGTTCCGATTCATCGAAGACCCCATAGCCAATCTCCTGCGCGAGTTCCTGGGCGAAAGCCTTGATTTCGGCGAGACTAGGCATGCTTTCGATCTTCAACCTAGCTCGAGCAAACCCGACATGCATGTATGCCTTAGCTTCAATAAAATCAGGTTTAGCCCTTTTGACTAGGCCTGCGTAACTCGGCGCATCCTTAAGATTCAGCCCCCTGACCAACGTCAGGCGAATTACCTTTCGACATTTAAACGAGGGCATTAATTCAAGGCTCGTATTTAGTCGCCTCCAGCCATCCTTAACCTGCGGCTGGCAAATCGCTTCGTATATTTTTTGGTCAGGTGCTACCAAAGAGATATAAAGTTGCGTAGGTTCCGCCAAATCCTTGAGGCCGTCAGGATGCAGGCCGTTTGTCACCAAAAACGTCGTCATCCCTCGCCTGTGGCACTCCTCTATTAATTCATTGATTTTGGGATAAATCATCGGCTCCCCAGCAAGCGAAATCGCGCAGTGTTTGGGATTTTGAGCCTCCTTTAACTTTTTCTTGTCAACTCCGGGATTACCCCCGAACCCGCTCAGGAGCTTTCTATGCGCAGAAATCGCACCGTCCAAAATATCGCTTGGGTTATCGACCTCGCCAATCCAGTTCGGGTGGGTCAGGTCAATGTTTCGCCAGCAGAAAAGGCACCTATGATCACAAAAGGGAAGGCTGGGGGTCAGCTGAAGACAGCGGTGGCTTTGAATGCCGTAGAATTGTTGTTTGTAGCAAAAGCCCTTGTTTAGCAGGCTCTTCCTCGTCCAATGGCATACCTTAACTGCACCATGTTTGTGCTCGCCCAAGAAGCGATATCCGCTTTGCTCCAGGTCAGCAAGCTCGGTGGCCGAAACCGCCATAAAACCACTTCAAGTTCCTTCCTTCGGTTTCAACATCTGCTGCAGAGCATTTAACAGATGTTTATTTACATCCGCCAGGCTTCCTTTACACGTCATGCTCGCAGCGCCGGCGTGGCCACCGCCCGTGCCATTAAACTGTTTAGCCAGCTCGGACATCAATTTTCCCAAGTGCAGCTGGGTTTCCTTGAGCAAATCCTCGCGAACTCTGCTGCATACCCTAATCTCATCCTTCTCCTGTGATCCGACGAAAGCGATATCCGCACCGACCCTGATCAACATCGTCGCGGCGTCGGCCTCGAAGGAGCTCAACTTAGAAATCGCAACTAGCCTCCCGCCGATCTTGTACAATTTTAGCCTTTGGGCCGCTTTCAGCATCGCGATTCTCTTCGATGGGTCCTCAGGTAGCCTTAAAGCCTCTAAAACTCGCGGGTAGTCAGCGCCCGCCTTGATGAGTACATTAACCGCTTCAAAAGTGGAACCTTTTGCAAATCTGAATTGCCCGGTATCGCTTATTATGCCCGCCAACAGAAGGAATGCCACCTCAGGCGTCAACTCAACACCAAGCTCACGAATTAGTTCAACGATGAGCTCGGACTCCGAAGCCGATCCCTCGCGAACCAGATAAAATTTTGCAAACTGCTGCATCTCCTCGACAGGCCTATGATGGTCAATGAGCACGAGCTCTGATTT
>Ga0315268_10001746_pt1 | contig 24990 bp, 29 predicted proteins | sample C1_top_MG_FD_204535 | JGI IMG/M metagenome (GOLD analysis project Ga0315268, IMG submission 204535) | Sediment microbial communities from Yellowstone Lake, YNP, Wyoming, USA - C1_top | ecosystem: Environmental > Aquatic > Freshwater > Lake > Sediment | place: USA: Wyoming | collected 2017-08-01
ACTTCAGATTTCCAGAGGAGAATTGGGAACGGCAGATGCCTACGTTGAAGTTGCTTCAGAGTTTCAGTTCACTTCTATGGTTACTGAACTTGCAAATATGATTGGCGTCGAGATTAGCAGTGAGAAGACGATAGGCTGGTTGCTGAGTTATCAGAACAGAGATGGAGGTTTTGGGGCTCACAGGCATTCCAATTTGAACTCCACCTATCATGCAGTGGCTTCTCTTTTCAACCTTGGCTACGCGGTCAAGTCGCTTAAGAATACTATTGAATATGTTCGGTCTTGCGAAAAGCCATCTGGAGGTTTCACCGTTGTGCCCCGTAGTTCCATTCCATTCATGGAGCACATATACTACGGTGTATCAACTCTCGAATTGCTCAACGAGCGCGTTAAATATCCTGAAAAGACTGTCGAATTAGTTTTGAAGTGTCAAAACTCAAACGGTGGATTTGCAAGGTCAGATTTGGGCATATCCACCTTTGGAGACACTTTCTACGCGGTGAGTATACTGTGGATGATTCGCAAACAATGAGGGATGATTGTATGGGTATGGATATGGCGTATCTTCGCATTAAAAGGGTGATTGGGAGCAATGAGGAGTGTTTTCTCTGTGCACTAGAGAACAGGATTGAAAGCAGATATATGGACACGTATCTTTCTGAACTCGTAATGGACGTATCATCGAGAGAGAGGATAATCAAAAGCAGAGGTTTTTGTAATTATCACTTCTATAAACTACTCATTACAGCAGTCAAGCTAGAAAGCTCTGATGGTCACGGAATAGCCTTGATCAACGAAAGTATCGTTGACAAACTTATTCAAGACCTGCATAAACAAAAAAGCCATCACATTGACGACCCGCATGAGCTACTGGTTACTGAAAACAAGTGTCCAGCATGCGTTCATTTAGCCGAATTTTCAAGAATGTACGTAGAGAAGATCGTTGAGCTCTTATCTTCAGATAGCGAAGAGTTTTTGAAGCTCTTGAATGAGTCCAAGGGTTTCTGTATTCCTCACTTTGTAACATTAGTGCAAGTGGCAAAAGATGTTGAGCCTAGTCAAAACCAGAAAATCATCAAAAGTCTAATCGAAATTGAAGAGAAGAATCTTCGTAGGTTGAATTTAGAACTGGCTGAGTACATCAAAAGGCAAAGTTACGAGTTTTCCGAGAAAGATCGATCGGCTGTTGCAGACATAGTGCCGAGAAGTGTTGAAAAGATCGCTGGAAGGCGAGGGATGAAACTCGAAACTGTCGAAAGGTTGCAAAGGTGAAAAAATGCTTGGTCGCATTCTTAAAGATAAGAAAAACATGCCAGTTACAATAGACATTTTTCTTGACCACTCAACTTATGACAAGTTCAAAGCATATGTCACGAAGAATAGTCTAGATGAAAGCAGTGCACTGGTACAGCTGCTTGAGCGTGGAATGGCTAACTATTGGCTACAAGAATTCAAACACTTGAAACAAAACTATCTCCCCATGAAGAAGTTGTTTGAGGAATATAAGAAAGATAATGAAGCCCTTAAGGCAATCGAGAAACAAAACGAGCAACTTCAAAAGATTCTGGAAGAAAGAAGTCAGCAACAGAAAATTGTTCATGAATCGACGAACGCAAGGTGAAAACATGAAAATCAGCAAAAGCAAGCCCTCAAGTAAGAAACACGTTTCGCAACGACGCCACGCAGATCTTATCATTGCTCTGGAAGCAATTGAAAGTCGAGAAAAGGCTCGTTTGAAGGTTGCCATCCCATATGAGGCAGATGAGAAGCTGGAACAGTTTTTGAAGGAAAAAGGATTGTTCAAAAGGCAAGGCATTCCCCTTCTAATAGAATACGGGCTGTCAGACGAAAGTGAGAAGGAGTTGGAGAAGTTGAAATTGGAAAAAGAGTCCCAGATGCACCATCTGTATGTAACGTATTGCAACATGAAGTTTCGCACCTATGAATATTCTATGGAAAACGAAGCGACGACCATTAGGCTTTCCTCCTTGTTGTCTAAGAATCATTCACTGAAACTGAGACTGAAAGAAGAGGGCTTGCAGAGTTTCCTTTCACAAGATGAGTGGGACAGCTGGAATGAGACAAAGGTGAATGAGTTTTTCCGTAAGTATGTTTTCATGAATAGGCTTTAAGATGCGGTGAAGAGAGGAATGGATGCTGAATCGCATGAAAATCAGAAAAAAGGAAAGTGGTTGAACAGAAATGTTGCCGCAATGGGATTTACAAGTTTGTTCAGCGATGCGAGCCATGAAATGGCGACTGCCATTCTCGCACAGTTCTTAATTATCGAATTGCATGGTTCAGCCGAAATCTTGGGTTTAATAGAAGGCTTTGCTGACTTTTCCTCCAGCTTCGTCAAAACATATTCTGGATGGCTCAGCGACAAAATCGGCAAGAGGAAGCCTCTGGGAACTTTGGGCTATGCACTCACAGGAACGTTCATATCGCTATTTGCTTTCGCATCGAACGCTCTCCAAGTATTGTTTTATCGAACAGTCGGATGGATTGGAAGAGGCATAAGGGAATCCCCCAGAGACGCTCTCTTAGCTGAATCTGTCGAACCTGAGAGTTATGGTCACGCGTTTGGTTTTCATCGTATGATGGACACTCTCGGCGCCATCATCGGTCCCAGCATAGCGTTTATTCTGTTGCCACTTGTTGGATTCAGAAGCGTTTTTCTCGTAGCACTCTTACCTGGCATTCTTGCAGTTCTCGTGTTTGCCTTCTTCACGAAAGAAAAAACTCCCATGAAAAAGGCAGACCAAAAAAGAAAACTGTTAACTGACCTTAGAGGAATGCCAGCGAGCTTCAAACGCTTTCTCCTCGCCGTGGGCATCTTTGGAATTGGCAATTTTGCCAACACGTTTCTTGTGTTGAAGTCTGCTGAAGCTCTCGCACCAAGTCTGGGAGCGATTGTTGCCAGTAGCATCAGCGCACTTCTGTACGTATTGCTCAATGTGGGAGCTGCAGTTTTTGCCTACGTTTTCGGTGCTTTGGGCGATAGATTCAGCAAGAAAAATCTCTTAGCGTTGGGATACCTGATTTTCAGCATCTACTGCGCAGGTTTTGTTTTGCTACAACCTACTATTCTTAACTACGCGTTCCTTTTCATGCTTGCAGGAGTAGAAACGGGTGCAATCGACACTGGAGAGAGATCATACGCAGCTGAGTTATTGGGTGAAAATAACAAGGGGACAGGATTTGGAGTGTTGAGTACGATCAACGGGATAGGAGACTTCACCTCCAGTGTCATGGCTGGAATTTTATGGATGGTTATTTCACCCAGCGCTTCTTTCGCTTATGGAGCAGCACTTGCATCTATAGCCATAATGACTTTGATTATTCGCAAATGAGAGGATTTGATGGCAAAGAGGGTTTCGAACCCTAAAGCACACCCTAAGCATGTTTTTTTATCAATGAGACGTGTTCAAATCACGGATTTAGCAATGCATTTTGAGCATTCACTTAATAAGACACATGCAAAATAGTGAAAAGCCAAAAAGGTGTAGCGAATTTGCCAAAGATAAACGTCGCTTTGATAGGTGTTGGCAATTGTGCCTCTGCACTCATCCAAGGTTTGCAGTACTATGGCAACTGCACGACTGAAGAGGAATGTCTCGGACTGCGCAATCCTGTTCTGGGCGAATATCACCCACAAGACATCGAAATAGTCGGTGCTTTCGACATAGACAATCGCAAAGTGGGCAAAGACCTTTCAGAAGCCATCTTCGCTCAACCCAACAACACACCCAAAATCGTTGACGTTCCTCCGTTCAACGTGATAGTGCACAAAGGACCTATCCTAGATGGGCTAGGCGAGTACACTCGACACGTCATAACCGTCAGCAGCGAACCTGAAAACAACATCATAAGAACCCTGAAAGAAGCTGACGCCGAAATCGTCCTCAACTTACTTCCGAGCGGTGCCGCAAAAGCCACACAATACTATGCTGAACAAGCATTAGCAGCAGGATGCGCATTCATAAACGCAACACCCAACTTCATAGCCAGCGACGAAACATGGATCAAAAGATTCGAAATGGCTGAACTGCCGCTGGCAGGCGATGACTTGATTGATCAAGTTGGCGCGACAACATTGCACAAAACATTGTTGAATCTGCTTTCAATGAACGGCGTGCGCATCACCCAAACATATCAGCTTGACGTTGGCGGTGGAACAGAATCCCTCGACACACTTGAAAGAACGAAAGACCTCAAACGCACAGTCAAAACAAAATCAGTCGAATCCGCATTGCCCTACAAAGCCGAGGTAGTTGCAGGCTCAACTGACTACGTGGATTTTCTGCAGAACAGGCGAGACAGTTACTTCTGGATCAAAGGCACACACTACTGCAACACGCCCATACAGATAGATCTGAAACTCTCCACGATAGATGCGCCCAACGCTGGTTCCGTACTTCTAGACGCGATAAGAGCAGTCAAAATCGCCAAAGACCGACAAATGAAAGGAGCCATAATGCCCATCTGTGCATACGCGTTCAAGCATCCGCCACAGCAAGTCTCGCTTGATGCCGCAGAGAAAATGTTCACGGACTTCATAAACGCCGAATAAAGCTAGCTTTTCGCCATCTTTTCCAGTTCTTGAACCACTTTTTCCTTCACGCCAGTCTTCTCAAGCTTTTCCTTCAATACGCTTATGGTTCTCACAGGTGTAGGATCAACGCCTCGCAACAGAGCCAAATAGACGCTAGTAAAGTCGCCAACGCAAACCACTGAACACATTCGAGCCATCACACTCTTGCCTTTACCCCAAACCTCAAAAACCCTTAAACCCTCATCGTGAACCAGCTTCTTCGTGATTTCAATTCTACTCCGAATCCCAACCGACTCCTCCTCGTCACGAATGAAAATCAGCGAAAAGCATTTGGCTAAATCTTCTGCATTTTCCCATCCGACGATTTCATTATGGTTAAGCTCAGGGAAAAACTCCCACTTCGCAGGAACCTTACTGTTCTCGTTAAACTGCGTCTTGAAACGCTGAGCCACGGCCCGATAAAAACCAAAACCATAAACCACTGGAACAGTTCCGCACAAAGCTGAAGCCAATGTCTTAGCAAAGTTGCCGCTTGACGGCTTGGCAGGCGAATTCTCGGCGCTAACCAGCTTCAAAACCTTAACCGTCTCCGAAACCTCAGAATTCACCTTCGAAACCAAACCAGTCTTCTCCAAAATCAAAGGCAAAGGCATAAACAAATACGGCAATGTTGCACGCGGAGCCATACCCGACGGAACCCGCAGATGCGGCAAACCCATCTTCTTGGCGAATCTCTGCAGTGTGCCTTCTGAACTTATGCAGATAATCATGCATTTTCGCTTGAGGGCTTCCAGAAAAACGCTCAAAGACTCCTCTGTCTCACCAGAGTAGCTTACCACAAACACAAGAGTGCTCTTATCTGCATAGGCGGGCAGCGAATAATCTCTGCAAACTTCAATCGGAACCGTTATCCTGTCTCTTGCCCAATCCTTCAGGAGTTCCCCACCGATAGCTGACCCGCCCATCCCAGCAACAATGATATTTCTCGGCTTACGATAATCAACTGAAAGCTTTTTCGCAAGTTCAGTAGCTTCATCATAATGTTTAGAGGCATCAACACAAAACGAAAGCATATCACTTTTATCGGTTCTTTTGATGAGGCTCAAATCATCCAGAACTGACGGTTTCAACAATTCAAATTCCCGTCGCCTATCTTTGTTGTAAATTTTATATTACACTTTCTGCTTTTAACGGCACAAGGCGAGGCTCAAAAGTGTTAAAGAAAATCTCAATGGCTATCCCAGCTTCCGTGGTTTCTGATACCCCTCATTTACGAGAGAAAACCGCGAAAATAGGCTTGATTGGAAGAGCCGCAGCCATATTCCGCATCTACGAAATCATAATCTACCCAGACACTTCAAAGGCAGAGCAGATACGTGACACGGAACTAATGGCCACATTGCTCAGCTACATGGAGACACCGCAGTACCTGCGAAAAAGACTCTTCAAAATCAAACCTGAACTGCAGTTTGCTGGAATACTTCCACCCTTGAGAACAACCCACCATCCTCTAAATCGCCAGTCAAAAAACCTCAAGCTCGGCGAATACCGAGAAGGTGCCACAGTCTCTCAAACAGGAGCAGGTGTGCTCGTGGATATAGGCGTCGAACAGCCAGCGCTGGTACTGAACAAACAGTTGCCCCTGAATAAACGAGTCACCGTGAGAATCATAAAAATCGGCAAGCAAATCCAAGCCGAAATCGCAGACAAAGAGGAAATACAAGATTATTGGGGATACATCGTTGATGCTGAAAAACACACACTTGGACAACTTCTGCAGAGGACAAAGTATGACCTGACAATCGGCACTTCCAAATATGGCGTTCCATTCAGCGAAGTGGCTGAAAAAGTGAGGGAAAAATGGAAAACTGCCAGCACTGTTCTCGTTGCGTTCGGTTCACCGACGCAGGGACTGCATGAGATAGTTAAGCGTGAAGGGCTTAACTTGGACGAGGTCATGGATTACGTGGTGAACTTGATTCCTGCTCAGGGAACGGAAACCGTCAGAACAGAAGAAGCGCTTCTCGCTTCGTTGGCAATTTTGAACGCTTTAACCGCCTAAGCTTAAATGCTTGTTCCACGTTTTTTCGGGTATGGAATTCGACGTCGCAATGCCAATCGTGCTATTTCTAGTCACCGTAGTTGCCACGTTTCTCAGCAGGAAAGTTGAAGGCAAACTGAAAACAAGTCTTGAAGAAAAAGAGTTCCGCACAAGAGACACCGCATTACTCGTAATATCAATGGGCATCGTCGTCTCGGTAATCGTCTTCGTCCCAGAAATGGCTCTAATGGCTTTATTCCTATTCTCGTATTCCACGTTGCTTTTCATGTTCACCTACATTTTCTCAGACCTAAGCAAAACACGCGCCAGCATTTTCAGCTTAATCTTTCTCATCTTCGGGCTTATGCTTGGCGTAGCTATCCCCTTCATGGCTCTGCCCAATGCCTCTGGAACCTACGGACCCTTAGCATTCTTCAGCATGGCTGGTTGCGCACTTGCAGCCTTAACCTATGAACAGACAAGAACTAACAAGAAGGAACGATGGTATCTAGCAGTTTTCCCGCCTGCCCTTTTTCTCAGTCTCTACGCTTTTTTCAGCAAAACCTCAATATGGTTTCCATACATCCTAGACATCTACGGCGTAATCTTTGCCATACTAATCATTCTTTACATTGGAAGTCTCTTCACATGGAAAGCAACACTTTTCTTCTCAGTAGCCCTGACAGCCGTAGACATTTTCTTGGTCTTAATCACAGGTTCAATGATTTCTGCAGCAAGAAGTGTTTCAGCCCTCAGGCTTCCTGTACTTATCGGCGTGCCAGTAATTCCCATCGTTCCCGTCGAAGGAGGCGTACAATTCATGTCTCTAGGTCTGGGCGATTTCTTTTTTGCAGGACTGTTAGCCATACAAACATGGAAGAAATTCGGCAAAAACTCCGCTATAATATCGCTTGCGGCGATGGCAATATCCTTCTTCATTTTTGAAGCTTTGCTGTTGAATTATGGACCAACAGCTTTTCCAGGCACGTTAATGATTATCTGCGGATGGTTACCGATAGTTTTTTGGAAAACCTTGAGAACAAGGAAAACTGCTCAGAATCCTCAAATGTAGAAATAAGCAAAATAGAGAAAAGTTGTTTTTAACCGAATAGTGCGCCTAATCCTTCGAGCGCTGCTTCTTCCTTCTGCTTCTCGTCTTCGGCTTTCTTCTTCTTTTCTTCCTCTTTCGGTTTAGCCTCTGCCGCTGGTGCAGCTGCAACTGGTGCTGCTGCTGGCGCAGCCATCATTGTTGGAGCAGATTTGATTGCTTCGTCAATTTTGACTTCAGCCAATGATGCTACTAAGGCTTTGACGCGTACAGCGTCAGCGTTTATGCCTGCTGACGTGAGTACTTGCGTTAGATTTTCTTCATTGATTTCTTTGCCTGCTTTGTGAAGAAGCATCGCAGCGTAAATGTATTCCATACCCTTTCACCTCACCAATCAACTATTTTAACTTTTTTCGGTCTTCTCCGTTTGTACGGGTTTTTGCTCTAACGTGGGCAATCTACTACTTAAACTTAGCATTTCCGCATGAGCTTTCCGTATCAAATCCTCAACCGTTTCCTCTGTTGGTATTGCAGCGCCGATTGATAATGCATAAGCTTCTCGATGTGCAACTTGCAAGATCGCCACCATGTTTTCATTTGTTGGATAGGCTATGCTGAGCGATAACGCAAAAGCAGCTGCATACGCGTCTTCAACGCTGTGTCTTGTGCCATCAACATCTATTCGAAGCTGATCCTGTAGAATGATCAAGCCGTCATCATACACAACGTTCATTGCGAGCCCGCTTTCAACAGCCTTTATCCCCAACTTTGATAGTACACTGGCGAGTTTTTCATCGATTGCTTCGCCTTTTCGAACAACCAGCGTGTCCTTGCTCACCCAGACGCTTCCAGACTCGATTCTTGTGGGCAATCCCACCGAGTTCAACTGGCTGATTATGGGTCCAGGCGGTTGTCCCGTGTTTCCTGCTGGGACTATGACGTCCATGGCGGCTATGTCGCCTGACTTGGCTGTTGTTTTGACTTTTCCCTGCTCCAGCGCTAGTGCCAGTCCAAACGGGTTTAATTCCGTAAACAGATAAACATTGGCTCCTTTCAGATGTTCCTCGAGTTTTTGGAGGTCGGGTTTTTCTTTGCAGTTTTCGATGGCTAGCTTCATCAGCGTGTTTTTTATGACGCGCATGTACACTTTGCCCGCTAGGTTTTTTTTGAAGGCTTGCAGCTGTGGGGCTCTGACTTTTTGCAGACTGGCTACTCCAACGATCTTGTGTTGCTTCATTAGCTGTGTTATGTTTTCAACTTCACTTTTTTTCTGCTGCAAAACCTGTTCTGAAGGCATTGGTTTTCTCCTCTCAAGGTCTGATTTTTACTGGTGTGCCCATGGATGTTTTGATGCTGGCAAACTTTACGTTTTTGATTCCTTTCTTAAGCTTCCCTTCTATTGCCCTCAAGACCGCTTGAACGTTCTCCGCCAATTCCTCTTCTTTCATGTTTTCCGTTCCGATGCGGCATTGTATTAACGGTTGTCCACGCATTCTGGCTATTATGGTCTTGCGGTATTTCTTCATTGATGCTGCAATGTCGGAGTTCGGCGGCACTGGAACAGGCATCTTTCCTCTCGGGCCGAGAACGGAGCCGAGGGTTCTGCCCACCAGAGGCATTAACGGAGCCTCAGCGATGAAAAAGTCGTAGTCATTGGCTAGTTTTCGCAGTTCCCGTTTCTTGCCTGCCAGATTCTCGAGATCTGTTTTTTCTATGACGTAGTCTGCGTTGGCTTGCCTTGCCTTCATGGCTAACTCTCCTGAACCAATAACGCATATTTTATTAGGCTTTTCTGGAGCATATGGTAAGTCAACGATTTCTTGGATTTTGGCTTCGTTTGATTTCATGTCGATTTCTCTGAGAAATAGAACCAGCTCTACTGATTGGTTAAAGTTCCGTTTTTTGGATTTTTCTTTGGCTTCTTTTACTGCTGCCACTATGGTGTTTTGGTCTAAGGGCATTTTTGAAGCCTCGTGCCAATGAGGGAATGGAATGCGGTTATAAAAATATTGTCTTATGTTTAACTCTTACTGAGCACTTCGTCATACTTGCCTTGGTCGATTTCTTTCTGGACTTCTCGAGGGTCTTTGCCTTCTGCTGTTACGCCTAGGCTGACACAAACCCCCAGAATCTCTTTCGTTGCGCCTTTGAAGGTCTTGGCTAGCAATTCTGGACGTTTCATCTTGGCTATGCGGATAATTTGGTCCATGGTGAGGTTTCCAACTTTCTGTGTGCTTGGTGTTCCCGAGCCTTTTTCAATCTTTAATTCACTGACAATTAAGGCTGATGCTGTCGGTGTTCCAACTGTCACTTCGAATTCTTTGGTGTCTGGGTCAACTGCCACTTTTACGGGAACCTTCATTCCGGCATAATCTTTTGTAAGTTCGTTTATCTTGTTGACAATCATCATTACGTTGACGCCCATAGGCCCTAAAGCGGGACCCAATGGTGGTCCAGCGTTTGCTTGTCCTCCGTTCACTAGGAGATCTATGGTTTTCTTGTCTGCCATTTAGGTTTCGCCACTTTCAGTTTTTGCTTTTTCAACCAGTTTGACGTAGTCGGAATTGACGGTGATCGGCAGGGTGAAGGTAGCCTCGAGCAGTTCAAGGGTGACTTCGGCTTTTGCTTTGTCGATGCGTGTGATCTTTGCTCTCATGCCCTTGAAGGGTCCGCCTGTCACTTCTACCACGTCGTCTTCGTTCAATTCCTCGATTACTGGTTTTCTTACAACATATTTTTCAATTTCTGAGAATTTCACAAATTCTGTTCGCATGCCACGCACGTGCTTTATGCCTTCTATGGCTCTTTGCACGTGATGTGCACCTTCAGCCTCTATGAAAACGTACCCTCTTAATGTTTCGGGCACGAGAATCGCTTTTATCGGTATCTTGGTCATCTCGATTTTCGCAGTGAGAAGTCTAGCTACGTTTCTCTCTTGCCCAGTAGTTGTTTTCACGGCAAAAATCTTCGTAGAGGCTACTGGGATTTTCTCCATGAAGTGTTCTTCCTTCTATCCCGTGGACGTTGTTCCAGTACTGCTTGGCGTCAAAACTGACGCCAGTAGTTTGATTGCAAACCCGACGAGTCCGATAGCGCCTATGCCTAAGAAACAGATTTTCACTGATAGCCAGATCTCGCTTCTTCCTGGCTTCGTTGCCAGTTTCAAGGTTCTTGCACATTGAGCGAGGAATGATCTTAAGCCCATGGTTCACCGCACTCTCAACATTTCAACTTGATATAAATGTTGCTGTTGGCTGTGATAGATAAATCGAGGATTTCTATTAACCTTTCCCTATTCCCGAAAGGCTAGGCTTTTTCAAATGGTAAACCTATTTCCTTCAGCATTTCGACAAGTCTCGGTTTGTCTTCACCTTTGATCCCTTTCCAATCAAGAACCGCGTATTCCACTCTTTCCAGTGTGCGTTCCACACATTGCCTGAGAATCTCCGAATTCACGTAGGGAATTGCGTATTTCGGTATCATGTGTCCAAAAGCCAACTCGCCTTCCAATGCTATTCGAGTGAATTTTGCATTGTAATGAGTGCCGCCTATGCCTAGCACGGTTTTGGCGGGGAAGTTGCCGAACTTCGAGATTGCAGTGATGGCTGCATGCGCAACAGCTTCAGCCGCTTTCAAATCATTCCATTGGTTAATTGAGCTTCCTAGCTCAACGAATATGGTTGGCACGTCAAGTGAAGGTCCATGATGTGTGCACTCGTAGGAAACTTCATATTCCAAACACATTTCCAGTTTGAGCTTCATCAATGTCCGTAGGGCATCTCTCATGGCGTTCGCAGGCGAAACCGACACTTTTCTGGAGATTCCACCAAGTTCAGCGTTGCCAAGGTTGCCAGGCACATGCGTCGACAGTGTGGGCGTGCCGCTTTCGCTGCTATGTCTTGAAATGAAAACCACAAGCTCCACGTTAGTGAAAAAATCTGGCAGGTTCTGCGCATTTGTAGATTCCTCGTTTAATGTTACAAAAGTCACTTGTTTGTCGCCTAACTCTGTTTTGTAAACTTGGTTTTCCTGAAACTTTTCAGACGTTCTCGAGAAAGCATAGTTGTTAAGAACTTGTTTTGCGATGTTTTGACCTGCGATGTCCTTATTTGAGGCTGCCAGCAGTATCATAAGTCTGTTCCAGAATTCTATTATGCTTGAGGAAAGCTTTTATAATTTCACGGTGAGGTTTTGGCTTGAAATGGTGATAATATGCACTTAGTCAACTTCAAAGAGTTGAATGGTCAACAGCTCACGGAAATGATTGAGAAAGGCATAGAAATAAAGCACAATCCGAAGAAATATGAAAATAGTCTGCAAGGCAAGTCTACAGCTCTGATTTTTCAGAAAACTTCCACACGTACCCGTGTCTCGTTTGAGGTTGCTATGACGCAGCTTGGGGGACATGCGTTGTTCATTGATTGGAGAACGACAAACTTTGCTTTGGCAGACCTATCTGATGAGGTGCAGTATTTGTCTAGGAATGTTGATTGCATAATGGCTAGGCTGGTTAAAAATGCGGATTTGCAGACTATGGCCAAGGCTTCGCGTGTTCCTGTCATTAACGGGTGTGATGAGAAGTATCATCCAAGCCAAGCCATAGCTGATCTAATAACTGTCAAGGAAAAGAAGGGTAAACTGAAGGGTGCAAAGCTTGTTTACGTGGGCATTCACAACAATGTCTGCAATTCACTGATTGAAGGGTGCGCAAAAACGGGGGTCAGGATAACTACGGTAACGCCAGTATTCAATGAACCAACCAGAGATGAGGAGCTTTTGGAAGAGGCAAGAAGAACTGGGCTGTGGGAAACCACGCTTGACGTGGAGCAGGCGGTTAAGGATGCGGATTTCGTTTACACTGACACGTGGGTTGACATGGAATTCTTCACAGACCCAAAATTTGCATCAGAAAAAGAAAAGCGCATCAAGCTCATGATGCCCTACCAAATCAATAAGGAACTGTTGAAGAACAGCAGCGCTTGCGTCATGCATGACATGCCAATTCACAGAGGATACGAGATAACGGCAGATGCCATTGAAAGCCCAAAATCAGTCATCTACGAACAGGCAGAAAACAGGCTGTACTCGGCAAAATCGATAGTGCTAAAACTGTTGGATAAATACTAAACAGCTATTTCATTATCATTTGTACGAATCTTTCTGGATCAAATTCTTCCAAGTCATCATATTTCTGTCCAGTTCCAATGAAAAGAATAGGCTTCTTAGTCACGTAAGTCACGCTCAAAGCCGAACCGCCTTTAACGTCAGCATCGACTTTAGTTAGGATTGTTGCGTCTATGTTGATGCTTTTGTGAAATTCCTCCGCTTGCATGACCGCATCGTTGCCAATCAGGGAGTCAAGCGTCAGGATCGTCAGATCTGGATTTACTACACGTTTCACTTTTGCCAATTCGTCCATCAGGTTTCGGTTGGTCTGCATTCTCCCCGCAGTATCAATCAAAACAGTGTTTATGCCATGCGCTTTCGCATGAGTTATTGCATCATAGGCGACGGCGGCTGGGTCTGCGCCATACGTGTGTTTGATCATTTTCACGCCCAGCCTTTTTGAATGCTCTTCCAACTGTTCGATGGAGCCTGCTCTGTAAGTGTCGCTGCAGGCGAGAACTGTGGAGTAGCCTTTCTTGTTGAGGAAGCGGGCGACTTTGGCTATTGTTGTGGTTTTGCCTGTGCCGTTTATTCCAACAAACACTATGACGTAGGGCTCATTTTTCTTGCGTTTTTCTTCAACAGCTTTTAGCAAGTCTATTTTATCATTGTTTGTGAGCATGATTTCTAATAGGACTTCGCGGAGGTTTTTCTCCACGATTTTTTTTCGGTCTTCAAAGCGTTTGACTTGGACTTTGTCTAGGCGTTTTTCGAGTTCGTCGCATATGCGGTCGGCCACTGGGAAGGCTACGTCGTTTTCTACGAGGTTTATTTTGAAGTCGGAAAATATCGGGCGAAGGTTTTCAGCTTTAAGTTCAGAAGTGGTTACTTTGTTTACGAGACCTTTTAAGCCCGTTTTGAGCTTCTCGAACATGCTAGGAAGCTTTCTCCTGTCTTGCCTTGGCTATGATTGCTTCCAGCATTTCCCTGTCTTGATTGATTTTGTTAGCGACTTGCGTGAACTGCTGTTGAAGTGAGAGCCTCGTCTTGTTCAAGTCGTCCAACCGTTTCTTGGTGATTTCTTTGGCTTCAGGCAATGTTTTCTCGAGAGAAACTCCTGCGCCCACGCCCACAATCACTTTGTCTGGGTTTGCGAGTTTTGCCTTTACAAAGGAGTTGCCGCCTATGGGTACGAGAAGGTCTGCGTTCTCTTCTTCCTTTTCCAATCCTTCTAGTGTGGCAGTGGAGTAGGTTAGGTCTGCTATTACGGCGTTAACCATGTTTACTCGTGATTGGATGGCGTCTGCTGTCTGTTCAAGATATCGCAGTTCCATGGTTAGTCTGCGGAATTCCTCTTCCTCTTTGCTAGCCAACCTTTTCTTCTCCAGTCACAAATTTCTTGAGCAGCGGGTTCTCAATCTGGTCAACTGGAACCTCTTCCACCTTATCTATTCTAATGTGTGTACGCTTGACCCTGTGTCTGCTGCCCAGTTCCGCGTAAACCTTTTCAACAGCATGTTCTTGCTTGTCAGCCACCAACTCCTTGTTGAAGGTGGTTTTCAGGTTTGGCTTTGTGATTTCACCTGTTACTCTGAAGACTTTCAACTTTATCCTCTTCTTTCACAACATCCAGAGCGTTCCCAATTATAAACATCTCGGGTCCAGTCGTCATTGAACCAGCAACAACAGCACGACTGTTGCCAATCAAGCCCGTTCCAACATACGGTATTCCACAATTAATCGTGCCAACATCAACAGAAACTTTCAATATATCTTCTAAGATCTTGCGTTCAGAATCCTTCAGAAGCGGATGAGCCAGAACCCCCTTGTTCGTTGCCATGGCAAGTTTTCCAACATATGGTAAACCTGCAATCTCACCCGAAACGACCTCGACACCTAGGGTTTCAGAAACTTGTTTGACGTCTGATTCTTTGAGTCTGGGGTCAACTATTGCGCCGTGGTCGTTTGCTAGAACTAGGTTTCCGTAGGCAGTTCTTTTGGTTTCCATAATTGTTATGTTTCCTTCGAAAACAGACTCTAAGGCATCAAGCTCCTCTTTTCTCACGTAGTTTGGAAGAAGAATGCCGTTTGAATTGGAGCATGCGAGGGAACCAACTAGGACTGAGCCGCCTATTGTTGTGTAGATTAGTTTGGTTTTCAGCCATTGCTCTATTCTTTCTGCTATTTCGAGGGGGACGGGTTTTGGGATTATGACGATTTTGTCTGTTGCCAGCGAGTAGACGCCTATGCTTGGGCTTCCGAAAATGCTGCACAGATAAATCGCCAAGAATCAATCTCCTTCGGGCACGTTCATTTTTCTGAAACAATGTTAATTCAAGTTAATAGTCTTTGCCATGAACCAATCTATCAGCAAGACACTCCAATCCATCGATTTCTCCATATTTGGAGCCTAATATTTGTGGATTGCAGAAACCTAGAGGGGGGTAGGTCAATTTAGCCTCCGAAACACTCCTAAACAGATGTTGAAAGCCAAAGTTGAAATTGTCTATAACAATATTTCTCTGCCAACAGAATCTGCCCAGCCTCCCAGAGCAATGCTCCAAACAAACATGCTTCCCTTTCAGAAACTGCCACAACTGCCTATAGGAGAAGCAGAACAGTCCTCAAGCATTTAACCAAGACATAGAAGTATCTCTCAAAATCCTTAAACACGTCAAGTCTCAGGTTAGTATTGGGAGAAGCGGAGCGTCCATGAAGCTCAAGTTTTTCAGACTGGCAGCTATCTGTACGTTGATTACCACTCTCTTTTTGACTCTTTTCGTGTTGCTCACTCATAACTCCATTTTCGCCGTGAAAGCCGCTTCAACCGCCTACACGTTGACGGTAATCGTTGAACCTCCATATGGAGGTTGGCTCATTCCTGGCGCTGGAACCCACACTTATGAAGCTGGCACCGTGGTGTCAATATATTGGTGGCACAGTCCCGACTACAATTTGGAAAGCTACGATATCAATGGCACCATTTTAGGCTGGAAGGAGATAACTCGTCCATACAACATCACAATGGACGCCAACTATGTCCTCAAAGCAACCTATTCTCAGATATTTCCTCTCCAAGTCTCGCTGAATCCGTTGCTCATCGCGGCAAGTGAAGGAAGCCAAGTATCCTTCGTCGCAACGAGCCAAGGAGGAGTTGGAAGAAAAACCTACGTGTGGTACATGAACAGTACTGTGGCTAACGTACATGTGAGTGTAGATTCTGATGGTTGGAGTTTTGTGCCTTCTGCGGCAGGAACGTACTACGTTTTCGTGAAGGTGAATAGCGAGTGGAGTGCTGGTGATATTGTGGAATCAGAGACTGCGAAAGTAATAATCACACCGCCTTCTTTGTCAGCATCCGTAACCCCTCTTTCCACGTCAATTCTTGTAGGTCAATCGGTAACATTCGCATCAACAGTTTTGGGAGGATACGCTCCTTATAGCTATCAATGGTACCTAAATGACAATCCAGTTTCAGATACTAATGAAACAAGTTGGGCTTTCATCCCCGCAGTTGCAGGTACCTATCATGTATACCTTGAAGCCGCCGATGCCAGAGGTAACTTTGCCCGATCAGAAATTGCAAGTGTTCTCAGTTCACCTTCTGTTCCTGTTGGAGGCTACTCGATCTCACTCCAGCCGCCTATCAATGCAGAAACAGTTTTCGCCTACGTTGGACTTATAGCGGCCACTATGGTAATCTTCGCAAAAATGAGGGCAGGCACTAGGAGGAAACGCTGAAAATCGAGTTTCTCGTTGAAAAACTAGGTTCGAAGTCTACCTTCAAGTTTCTCATTTTAATGCAAAAGCCCTAAAACTAGTCGCTCTCAGCCAAATAAACAGTCACGTTACCCTCTTTGTCCTTTGCAGCTCTGACACGAAGCTTTCTCGGTGGCTTCTGTATTCCTCTACCCCAAATTCTCTCATTAACCTCATTATCGATAACTAGTCTAGCCTCCTCTTCTTCCTCTTCACCCTCAGTCTCCTTTCGAGCCTTAAGCTTCATGTGCTTAGTGACAAAACTTTTTAACATACGCATGGCTCTTGGTGCACGCTTGTTTGGAGGCATAATCCAAGCCTTGGCAAGAGGAACCGTGTAAAACTTTTCTTCAACGATTTCTTCTTCCTCTTCCTTTTTCGCCTTCTCTTCTTCAGCAGGTTTTTCCTCTTCCTCTGGCGCTGCAGAAACTTCCTTCTCCGCCTCACCCGTTTCTTCCACTTTCTCCTCTGCTGGTTTCTCTTCCTTCAGCAGCTCCTCCAACGATTCCTCTGTTTCTGCCTTCTCAGTTGTGCCTTCTGCTGGTGCTTCCTCAGTCTTCTCTGTCTGCTCTTTCTCAGGTTCTTTGACTTCTTTCTCCTTTTCTTCTTCAGTCATCCCTCGACATCTCCTAAGCTCTTATTTTCCGCAGTCGCCAAGAACGCCTCTTCGTATGCGCCCTAAACTTCCCACCACTTCTGGCAATGACCCAAGTTGGCACTGGCTTCTTGCGTTTTCCTGCTTTTGCCAGCCTGCGCTTCTTGGCTGTCGGCTTGTGTCTCGTCAAGTTCTACAACCTTCTAATCTTCGTTTCACGCTTTCGACCCTGCAACTGAACGAGGATCTGTTTCAGTTGAGCATCAGACAATGGCACAGGAATTTTTCCCTGTTGCGCCAACTGAATAAGCTGCAGTTCCAGCTGTCCAATGAATTCTGGCTTTATCATCTTCAGGTTAGTTAGTCTTTGGCGTGCTTCTGGCGAAAGGATGCTTCTCAGCAACGCCTCCTTCTGAAACTCCGCCTGCTGCTCTAGCTGCACGTTCTTCTGCTCATCAGCCATCTGTCGCTGAAGCGCTGAAAGCTTTCTTCTGCGAAGCTCTTCCAGCTCAGCATCCGACACTACTATTCACCCTTCTGATACTTCTGAAGCTCAGGGACTTGCTTAATCATTTCCTTGCCAATTTCGTCAGCCAATTCCTGCATGAGCTTTCGTCCTTTCTTACTCACAACTCTTCCGCGTGTCTTGGCTGTTTCTATCAGTTCTGCGCTGGCTAATTGTTGCATGGCTTTTCGTATGTTTGATCCACCTGCTTTTGCCACATGTTCAGGTCTGCTGCCTGGACCGCTTGATCCGCCATATTCAGCGCGGAGTTTTTCTATGCCTATGGGTCCGTGGATGTAGATTTTGCGCATGAGCGAGGCGGCACGGATGTACCACCAATCTGGGTTTTGCGGCTGCTTCTCTGCATGTGAGCCTGTTTTGGCAAAGGTTGCCCACGAAGGTGGAGTTACCTTGTCTACGTTGTCTTTTAGGTATTTGGCTAGTTTTTCGATGAGTTTGTTTGCTGGAACATCGTAGGGAGTTAGCAAGATTCGCTGTTCCTCTAGCTTTCGTTCAGTAAAATCATGAAGCCAAATATAAAGGCTTTCACTTTTGGCGACGCTTGTAAAGCATTAAGGTGTGACCCCTCACCTCAACTAGAAAAGACCCTGTTTGAGCTGCAATTGATGAAGCAACCTGCTTGGCTTCCTCTCCGCTCAGAGCAGTTGCCAAAAGCTTGACCTTCACCATCTTGTTCTTTTCCAACTGCTTCTCAATCTCCTTCAACACCTCAACAGAAGCCCCGCCTTTCCCAACCCAAACCGTAGGTCTACTATCGCTCAACTGACGCTTAACAAAGCGTTTCTTTCCTTCAGTTATCTCGTTCACGCTTTGACGTTCTCCTTTCTCTTCTTAAGCGGAATCCGCATCAGCTTACCACAGTTCAAGCACGTAATAACCACGTGAGGTTCTCTCCATTGCCTAACTCGCACACGACAGTTCTCGCCGGGCAAAATAAAGCTTTTACAATGTCTACAAACCTGACGCCTATATTGGATTGGCAAACGAATCCGAGCAGCCATGGCAATTCTCCTAGCTAAATGAACGTATCGCTGTGCTAAGGCTGGATCTTCGTGGAAAACTTTTCGTGCTTCCAAGAAAAGTGTTTGAATACGCTGTCGCGCTATGTGCCTAGTGTCGATGTTCATTGTTTTTCCACGTTTCTCTGCTAATTTGGGAACGGTTTGGAGCCTTTTCTTGGTGCGAGGGGTGGGATTCGAACCCACGTAGGCCTTCGCCAGAGGATCTTAAGTCCTCCCCCTTGTCTTAGGCTTAATGCGTATCTGGCCGCCTATTTAGACCTGGCTCGGGTACCCTCGCACCAGCACGTACAGTTGATCGCGTAATACAGTTAAAGTTTTTCTGGAGCGTGGAGAGCGGGGATTAAGTTAAAATTGATTGTTCGTTAAGTATTCTCAGTCGTGTTTGGAATGGTCGTGGGCGTGTAGCTCAGTACGGACAGAGCACCAGCCTCCTAAGTTGGGGGTCGTGGGTTCAAATCCCACCACGCCCGCTGCAGACAATCTGTACAACTCTCCCAATGCTGCAGAAACCGACAAAATGTGCAGTTCTGTCTGTTCTCACTGACGTTAGGTGTTTCCATAATAGGTGTTCTTCACTTTCTTTTAGTAGTATCACTTCGGTTTGCAAAAGACATAAAAAACCTGAAGGGTTAGTTACCTGTGAGGGGTGTTATGAGGAGGCTTGTATCGGCATTAGCTCTGCTATTTATTGTTGTTTCTTTGAGCATTCTTGTTTCAAGAATAGATGTTGTTAGAGCTTTTGTGGAGGGACCAGTTTTCATTAGGTCGAATGGCGATGTTGACCCGTCTGATGCGCCGATTCAGCGTAATGGCGATGTTTACACGTTGACTGGCAACATAACCAGCAGTCTTGATAACGATGGGATAGTAATCGAAAGAGATGACATGATTTTGGATGGAGTGGGGCATACTGTTCAGAGTGATGGGAACGGAACAGGAATAAACTTGTATATGCAAAAAAATGTGACGATAAAAAACACGCATGTGGTTGGGTTCGGTTACGGGATTATTGCCACGTACTCCTCTGACGTTAGCATTCTTGAGAATAATATAATGTACACAGGGGCTTTTGCATATAGTCCAGGCATCTTCTTTAACAACTGTTCGAACAACATAATCTCTGGAAACATAATAAAGGGCAACCAGCACGGCATCTGGCTTTACAACGGTTCCAACGATAGTCTTATAGTGGAAAATGACATCGCAGACAATTGGCTTGGCATGAGGGTTGACGGAAGCTTTGGCAATGTCATATGCCATAACAACTTTTTGAAGAACATCGAGGTTCCTTTGCATGTGGAGATTTACGGTAATTCAGCGAATGTGTGGGATGATGGCTATCCATCTGGTGGCAATTGGTGGAGCGAACAGTATAACATTGATAGCAATTGTGACGAAATCGCAGACATAAACTACACATTGGACAATAACAATACGGATCGCTATCCTTTGATGAATCCGTGGGGTTCTGTGTGCATCAAAGCTGATGGATCTTTTTCTCCACTATCTGCGCCAATTCAGCGAAATGGAGATGTTTACACCTTAACCAATGACATCTATTATCCCGTTATAGTGATAAAGGATAATATAACGTTGGATGGAGCAGGACACATGATACAAGGAAAAGAAGGCATCCTTTACCCTATAGGGGTCTACTTGACAAACAGAAGAAACGTCACTGCAGAAAACCTGAACATAAGAGGCTTCAACCATGGTATTCATCTCGAAAATTCGTTCAGCAACAAGATACTGAGAAACAACATTACTGGAATGACGGGTTTCGCATACAGCTCAGGTATTCGGTTCTTTGATTCTCGCAATAACATCATTTCTCAGAATAACGTGTCCGACAATCCTACAGGATTTAGACTCGACAATTCTTCAGACAACTTCATTGTCGCAAACAATCTGGCAGGTAATGTGGTCAGCATGGAGATCTATGACTCCTCTGACAGCTATATCCACCATAATAATTTCAGGAACACTTGGGGACAAGTTTACAGTTATGAGTCAACGAATTTCTGGTATTACGGCTACCCTACTGAAGGAAACTATTGGGGCGATTACACAGGCTCTGATACGAACGGCGATGGTGTGGGCGAAGACCCCTACATCATCGATGAAAACAACACTGACTATTTTCCTCTCATGGGACCAGTGACTGTCTTTGACGCTGGCACATGGGACGACTTATCCTACGAAGTATCAGTTTCCAGCAACTCCAACCTTAAAGACTTCTCCTTTGACGCTAATAACGCTTTTATTACATTTACCGTATCTGGCCCAGACGGCTCAATTGGTTTCTGCAGAGTCACAATTCCCAAGAGACTGTTGTGGGTGACAATGCCACCGTCGTTTCATGCATCGAGTGCCCAGTGGCAGGTTCTAGTAGGAGGCATCGCCACGCCTTTTACGTTAGATCAAGATGTAGACAACACCTACTTCAGCTTCAACTACACACATAGCACACACACAGTGCAAATAATAGGAACCCACGCCATCCCAGAGTTTCCATCATCACTCATCCTCCCAATATTCATGCTAACAACGCTGATAGCATTCGCATTATACAGAAAGAGAAAACTCAGAATTTTCAAGGAATAAAAAAAGGAAGAGTTTTGTCTGTACCGTTTTCGTAGAAGAGCGTTCCATCTTTTCCCAAAACAAAGTCACGGAAACTGAAATCCGTCAATCAGTACAAGCGAGATTTACATGTACCTACTGTGTTTTTATATCTCTTCATCATCTCTCCTAAAGGCACATTGTAAAAAAAGGAAGCATCACCCATGATTGCAGTTGAAACGCAAAAGCTCGTCAAACGTTACGGGAAGACATTCGCACTTAAAGGTCTAGATTTTTCGCTAGAGGAAAAGGAAATAATGGTTCTGCTGGGTCCGAACGGATCAGGAAAAACAACTCTTCTACTGATTCTTGCCACCGTTCTAAAGCCTACATCAGGCGTGGCAAAAGTCATGGGTTTAGAAGTGACAAAGCAGCCGACGCAAGTTCGTCGAGTGCTGGGAATTTCGTTTCAAGATGCCAGAGGCTTCTGGCGACACAAACCCGCAGAAATTCTCAGATTTCACGCGGCAATGTGCGGCGTAAGAAAAGCAGAATCTGTCACATTGATTGAAGAGACTTTGAAGACGCTGGAGCTTTGGGATGCGCGGAACAAGCTGTTCATGCATCTTTCAGGCGGTCAAGCTAAGAGATTGGAAGTGGCTAAGCTTCTAATTCAACGTCCGAAATTCGCCATTTTCGATGAGCCAAGCAGTCAAGTGGATCTGCGAGGTAAACGCGCCATCTGGGAGCAAATCCTTCGATTAAGAGAAGAAGGCTCAACAATCTTAGTCGCTACGAACGAGGTGCGGGAAGCGGAATATTTGGCTGATCGAGTTACAATTCTTGATTTGGGAGAACGTGTTACGTGTGATACTGTTCACAATTTGAAGGATAAGATAACGGGCGGCGACATAGTTGAGCTTGAACTTGAACAGCCTGAGGATAATGTTGAGATTCCTCAAGAGCTAGGGGAGATTCCCGGCACGGTGAAACTGATGCAGACTGGAAAAGGCATGTACAAGGCTTATGTTTCTATGGCTGAGGCTTGGGTTCCTAAAATGACAAGCTTATGTTATGAGAAGAAGATTCGAGTTTCGTCAGTGAGAGTGACTGAACCCTCGTTGGATGATGTTTTTCTGCATTTTACTGGTAAGAAGCTGGAGTCTCAGGCAAATGCGTGATGTGGTTCGTTTAGTCTGGTTTGACTTGAAGCAGGAGCTTAGACCGCCCGTGTGGATAGTTATGGAGTGGGTTACTTTTGGCATTCAGCTTTTCGTTTATGGCGCTATAATATCGCAGCTTGTTTCTGGAATAAGCAATTATCAGCAGTTCTATGCTGCAGGCTTTGTAGTTATGATGACGTTTGAAGTTGGTTCTCATTCTGGCCGCCATTTTGTGGAGCATGCGCATGATGGTTTATTGCCCTATCTGCTTAGCCTTCCGATTTCGCGATCAAAGCTTTTCCTAGCTATAACTCTGCAGGGAGGAGCCGAATTGGCTTTGATGATAACTGTTCCTCTGATTGTTACTTTGTCGTTGATTGGAAATCTCACAGCCATTAGTGTAGTCGCTGCAATAGCTACGCTGTTTTGTTTAGGCTTCGGCATCGCTGGGTTAATGTTGGGCTTGTCCTTTATCGCTTTCAAATCAAGCGATGTGTACTCAGCAGTCACGATTGTCATGAGCACTGTCGTTATTCGCTTCAGCACGGTGCTGTACCCTTTCATTTTTCTGCCGCCAAGCTATGCTTCGGTCGCGATTTTTAGCCCCTTGACTTATGGGGCTGATTTGGTTAGGCTTTTGTTGGGTTTTGACCCCAGCATGCTTCTTAGCCCAACGGTTGCTGTTGCAGTGATTGCGGCGCTTATGGCAACCACGCTGGGATTGGGCATGTTTCTTCTTCAGCGTTTAGTGGAAGGTGTGAAAAGCGCATGACAGAAATTCTTTCCATCTTGCGTTTAGCACGCAATGACTTTTCCTACTTTTTCAGAACAAAATGGTTGATGGCAGTTCTCTTGAGCCTAAACCTATCAGACATGCTTGTCGTTGCCTTGGTCTACAACAAGCTCATGAGTTTTGACTATTTCCAGTTTTTTGTTCCTGCTGTCGTTGTGATGGGACTTTTCGTGGCTGCCTTAGACACTGGACGGCGCATCTGGTTGGCGATCGGTGAAGGCGTAATTCACTATTATCTGTCTTTGCCCATAAGCACGTTTGGCATTGTCGTTGCTTACTTACTTGCTGGCGGGCTTGCTGCGGTCGTATATTCAACTGCGCTTTTACTGGTGGCGCTTGTTGTTCTCCCTGCGCAAGCTGTTTGGAGCACTTTCATTCTTCTGCCTTTCATATTTGTTCTGGCAATGGGGTTGGCAGGCATTTCAGCGGCATTAGCGGCTTTGTCATCAACTCATGGAGAATTCTTTTTTGCTTATCAGCAGATTGTGCAGACATTGCTGCTGACGCTGAGCACAGTGTTCTATCCCATAGAGGTCGTTAGAAAATACCTTCCATCTTTCATGGTTAGTGTGGTGTCCGCTAATCCTCTCAGTTTGGCAGCGGAAGCCATGCGTCAATACACTTTTGCTGGGCAGCCAGTTCAGCCTTCCTATTTGCTGAGTATTCTGATTGCGAGTATTCCTTTGGTGGTTGTTGGGGCAGTTTCCTATCTGGTTGTGCTTCGCGCCATACAAGTGAAGGGAAAACTGTGAGATTTATGTGCTTCAGTTCTTCATTGTCTTGGCAGCCAGAAGTTCTGGCGTGGCTATCCATATTTGCATGTTTTCTTCTTTGATTTTTGGTTCAATTGGTATTGTTATGGTGAATGTTGTTCCTTTTCTCACTTTGCTTTCGACAGAAATTCTGCCTCCATGGCCTTCTACGATGCGTTTGCAGATGGGCAAACCAAATCCCATACCTTTTGCTTTCGTTGTGAAGAGCGGAGTCCAAATCTTTTCTAAGATGTCTTTTGCCATTCCTATTCCATTGTCTGAAAAGCTCATAGTCATGGTTTCCTCTGTCTTCTCGCTTTTCACAGTCAGATTTCCGCCTTTAGGCATAGCGTCGATTGCGTTTTTCATGATGTTCATTAGTACTCTTCTCATTCTTTCGGTATCGACCCTCATTTTTGGTTCTCTGCAAGTTTTGTCTAGAATTTTAACGTTTTCGGGAACTGGCATTGACGCTATGGCTTCTTTCAGCATTGATTTTGGATCGGTTTCCACCAGTTTCAGCCTCATCTCTCTTGAGTATTCAAGAAGGTCATTTATGATCTTGTTCGCATGTTCTATGTCTTTTTCGATAATTTCAAGCATGTCTCTCCCTCTGAAATCCATGTTTGAAGTATATTTTGCTTTCAGATAGTATGCTGCTCCGGAAATACCTGTCAACGGGTTCCGCAGATCATGTCCGACCATTCCTGCCAGTTCGCCTATGGCTGCTAGTCTCTCGGTTTTGAGCAGTTTTGTTTGAGCTTTGACAAGCTCTTTGGTTCTTTCTTTGACTTTCACTTCAAGCTGATCGGCGTATTCTTGAATCTGTGTTTTGGCAGTGTTCAACTGCTCAATGAGTCGCGCGTTTTCAATGGCTACTGCAGCTTGATGGAGGAATAGTTCCAGTGCCGCCAGAGATTCTTTCGAGGGTCTCTTGCCGTCAGTTGGGTCATCCATGCTTACGACGCCTATTGTGCGTCCATCAGCCAGTCGTAACGGTGCATAGAGAAGGTCGTCTGGGTTCCAGTCAACCATGGCTTCTGGTTTGAGGTGGCTTGATACTGTGCC
>Ga0315268_10001747_pt1 | contig 24988 bp, 24 predicted proteins | sample C1_top_MG_FD_204535 | JGI IMG/M metagenome (GOLD analysis project Ga0315268, IMG submission 204535) | Sediment microbial communities from Yellowstone Lake, YNP, Wyoming, USA - C1_top | ecosystem: Environmental > Aquatic > Freshwater > Lake > Sediment | place: USA: Wyoming | collected 2017-08-01
GCATCTCTTTTGCATTCCTTTACCTAGCAAAGTATTCCAATCTATTTCGCCATGATGATTGCCACTAGTTAGAAAAGTGCGATAGCAGGCAGATTTTATGAACATATGGGCAAATGAGCAGTGAGAAACGGAGAAGAAATGAAAACAATACTCTTAGTTGATGATGAACTTGAGAACTTGAGAAGTCTTGGAGAGATTCTGAACCGGTTCGGCTACAAGGTAATTGCAAAGCCGGATGCATTATCCGCCCTAAATGACATCCGAGAAGGAGCGACTATCGATCTGGTGATCACCGATTATCGCATGCCGGGTATGGATGGCCTGGAGTTTCTAATTCTGCTCAAACAGATATTGCCCTCCGTTCCGGTAGTGATGCTGACAGCATATGGTGCCGTGGAAACCTATTTGAAGTCGCTCAGTCTGGGGGTGTTTGAATATGTGAATAAACCGGTGAAGGCGAAAGAACTCGGCAGGATTGTCAAGGCGGCATTGGAAAGTTCATCCGATCCAGCGGCGAATCACGTGGGAGAATTCCCGAACGACATCCACGCTGAGAAGCTCAAGTCGGCATGATCAAAAGGAAGGGACCGAGTGTTATGAATAAAAAAGACCAGATCGTGAGTTTCAGGGTTGGTAAAGAGCTCTTCGGGGTCTCGATCAGCGAGGTACAGGAGATAGTCCGCGTTCCCGAGATAACCCAGGTTCCTGAGATGCCATTGTTCGTGGAAGGGGTGATCAATCTTCGCGGTAAGATAGTATCCATCGTTGATATCAGCAGAAGACTCAAAATCACCGGTGGGACACGAACAAAAGCAAGTCGCATTCTCATTGTTGAAGTTGAAAAAAAGGTCGTCGGTCTTTTGGTGGACGCGGTGACCGAAATATTGAGATTGCCGCCCGACGCTGTTGAAGCAGCTCCCGATATCGTGACCTCCATCGGGACGGAATATATCAGGGGTGTGGGCAAACTACCCAACAGGCTGATCATCCTTTTGTCACTTCAAAAAGTGCTTAAAGCCGAGGAACTACAACGGTTGCCGGTCGATCAGATCGCACAGGGCACCTACTCGAACCAAAGAACGCCCCTTGATGCGGCGGCGTAATTGAGCCGGGCACCGGAGCTTATCCGTTTCCCTATGTGTCCTATGGCCCTTTCCGATGATGAATTTAAACTGTTTTCGCATCTCGTTTATAATGAGAGCGGCATACTCATTCGAGAAGAAAAAAAAGAATACCTCCAGGTGCGTCTCCAGAAAAGGCTTCAGGCAAACCAACTCTCCAGCTTTTACCGATATTATAAGTTCGTAACCAATAAGCAGGAGGGCCAGCGTGAGCTCCTTGATCTCGTTGATAGCCTCACGGTAAACGAGACGTCGTTCTTTCGAAATCTTCCTCAGTTCGACCTGTTCTCTAAAAAGATTATTCCAGCCTTGACGATGAAAACTGAAAAAAAACTGAGGTTCTGGAGCGCCGGCTGTTCCCGCGGCCAGGAGCCGTACTCCATTGCCATGAGCGTTCTGTCCCAGCTCGATGCTGCAAACGAATGGGACATCAAGGTGCTGGCCTCAGACATCAGTTTGCGGGTTCTTGATAGCGCACAGAAAGGGACCTACACGGAACAGGAGATGGAATGCGTTCTGCCTGAGTATCGGACTGCTTACTTCGATAAGATCGATGGTTCGTATCATGTCAAACCGCTTGTGAGGAAGTTGGTCGTTTTTGATTATCATAATTTGAAGCACGACAGCGCGTTGACCGGAATGGATGCTATATTTTGTCGAAATGTGATGATCTACTTCGATTTGGAAGGCCAGAAGCGCCTGGTGGAAAAATTCACCCGCAGCCTTGCCGTGGGAGGGTTCCTTTTTCTCGGACATGCTGAAAGCCTGCAGGGGCTTTCTAATAAATTCAAGTACATATTTCAGGATAAAGGCACGGTTTATCAGAAGATCGAAGATAACGTCTGACTGCTGATGATGAAGCCAACATCTGGCATCCAGGTTGATTAGAGGTGATAAGTATGGGCGATTATGTATTTACCGAACAAGAGCTGAACGAACTGAAGGAACTGTTCTTTATCGAAGCGTATGAGATACTTCAGTCGCTCGACCAGGAAGTATTGAATCTCGAAACCGGAAAGGACCGGGACAGCGCGCTCAAGACCATTCAGCGCAATATGCATACCTTGAAGGGTAATTCGAAGGCGCTTGGGTTCGCTTACATAAACACATTGACGCATCGCTCCGAGGACCTTGTCAAGACCATTCAGGACTCGAAAGGACTGATCGATCAGGATTTGAGCAGCCTCTTATTTGCGGTCAACGATGCACTGCGGGTACTGGTGGACGGGTATAAAGCCAACACTACGGTCATGATCGATCATCTGCTGCTCGAAAGGATAGACAACCGCCTCAAAAAAGCGGATATCGTATGCGGCGAAGTACAGCCTGCGGCTTCCGACCCAGATTGCGGTAGCGGTGCGTGTTTGTTTGATGTCCATATCACCTTTGCGGAAGCATGCGGGTCACGGTCGACTGCTGCGAGGATGATCCTTGAACGGATGGCAGTCATGGGCGAGATCATCAACACGGACCCCGCAATAAGTTCAGACGCATTGGAACGAACCACGGCACTGATCGTCCGGTTCGGGTCGCCTCATACCGCTGCTGATATTGGGACGGTGTTGACCATGCCCGGGATCGTCTCACACACGGCTGTTAAGAAAAGAGAGCCGCGCGCTGAGAAGGATATGAGCCTGGAGACAATAGGAAGCGCTATTCGTGATGAGGCTGCGCACACGCTGCGCGTGGACCTTGAGCGTGTGGACAAAATCCTGAATCAGGTCGGAGAACTTGTGATCGGAAGGTCCTTGATCGGCCAGCTGTTGATCGAACTTGGAGAACGGCATAAAAAAGACGACCTGATAAAGCGCCTGAGTGCAGCGAACGTCTTTATGGAAAAAACGCTTTCTGTACTGCAGAAGAACGTTATGAAGATCCGCATGCTGCCGATCTCGCAGGTATTCAGAAAGTTTCCGCGCGTAGTGCGTGATCTTGCGCTGGAAAAAGGGAAGCAGGTCGACCTGATAATGTCAGGTGAAAAGACGGAGCTTGATAAAAGCATTCTCGATGTGATCGGCGAACCGTTGATTCATCTTGTGCGGAATGCAGTTGACCATGGCATCGAAAAACCGGAAGACCGCGAACGTAAGGGTAAACCAAGAGCCGGGAAAGTCGTTCTGAGCGCGTATCACGAGGCGAATCAGATCGTTGTCTCCGTCAGCGATGATGGAGCAGGGCTTGATCCGGAACGGCTCAGAAGAACAGCAGTAGAGAAACGGATGAAATCTCAAGAGGACGCTGATCACCTTACGGATGACGATGCGATCGCACTCATATTTCTGGCCGGGTTCAGCACAACGAAGGAACTATCTGATATTTCAGGCCGCGGCGTCGGTATGGACATTGTGCGGTCAACAATTGAATCGCTTAAAGGAAGGATCGATGTGCGGTCAAGTCTCGGGGAGGGAACGACATTCACGCTGCGTATGCCGTTAACACTGGCGATCATTCGTGCGATGCTCTTCCATGTCGGTGCGAGGCTTTTTGCAATCCCGATGTCGTCAGTTGAAAAGATACTTCGAGTCAAGGACTGCGAACTCCAAACGATCGCAGGAAAAAACGTTCTCAGGTATCGTGATTCAGTGATCAGTCTTATCCAGGTCAATGATCCGTTGATGGTCCATACTGCAGAGTGCGGTCGCGAAAAGAACGCATTTATCGTGATCGTCAAGCTCGGCGATACGTTTTATGGTTTTCTTGTCGACAGGATCGAGGGCCAGCAGGAACTTGTCATCAAGTCACTTGATGACCACTGGGGTATGGTCAAATGCACGTCAGGAGCATCGATCCTGGGAAGCGGAAAGGTCGTGCTCATTCTGGATGCAGCTGCATTGATCGCAAAGGAGCTCGGAAAGTCCGCAGCTCTTATAGGCAGCTCGATGAACGTAAAAAAGCAGGATGCTCGGAGTTGAGATAGATAGAAACACGATACGCAGGAAGAGGAACGTTGCACGTATGAAAAAGATCCGCGTCATGGTGGTAGACGATTCTGCACTTATGAGAAAGCTCATTAGTGAGATTCTCATGAAAGACCCGGAACTTGAGGTGGTCGCCACGGCCATGGATGGTCTTTTTGCACTTCAGAAAATACCGCTGTACCGGCCCGATGTGATCACCCTGGACCTCGATATGCCCAGAATGGACGGCCTTACCGCGCTCAGATACATTGTCCATGATTACAACCTGCCGGTCGTTCTGGTGAGCTCGTTGACCACAGAAGGGGGGCATTTGACCCTGGACGGACTTGCGATCGGCGCTGTGGATTTTGTGACAAAGCCGCAGGAAGCGATTTCCGTACACTTCCATAGCGTGGCTGAGGAAGTGATTCTGAAGGTAAAGGCAGCGGGACGCGCCGCCATGGACAAGGTCGTGCTCCAGGAGGTCCCGCAGCCTGTTTCACGGGTCGTCTCGAGGAGTTGCAAGGCTTCGGGAGGGAAGAGATTCAGAAAGATCGTTGCCATCGGCATATCAACAGGCGGACCGAACGCCATCAGCCATATTCTGCCGCAGTTTCCCGCTGATTTTCCAGCGCCAATTCTTATTGTGCAGCACATGCCTGAAGGTTTCACTGAGCTTTTTGCGGACCGGTTGGACCATCAGTGCAAACTGAAAGTTAAAGAAGCGCAGGAAGGCGATTTGCTGTCGTCGGGGACCGTTTATATCGCTCCGGGCAATCGGCATCTGAGGATAACAAAAGTAGGACTAGCCAGTGTTGTAGGGCTATCCACAAGTCCTCCGGTCAACGGCCATCGCCCGTCAGCAGATGTGCTGTTCGATTCGGTCTCCCAGGCGTATGGAGCGGACAGCATCGGCATCCTGATGACCGGGATGGGTGAGGACGGCGCACGCGGCCTGGGCAGGATCATGGCTTCGGGCGGATACACCATGGCGCAGTCTGAGGATACCTGTGTTGTGTATGGAATGCCGAAGGTCGCATACGAGATGGGATATGTACGGGAGGTGGTGTCGCTCGATAAGGTCTCTTCCAGGCTCAGGTCGCTTGTTGAGGAAGCGACCGTGTGCTCAGGAAAAGATACGTAGTCTTTTTGCAGGCGATCTTTTCGTATTGATCCTTCGTTTCTTATAGTATGAACGCCGATTATATGGGTATCATGTGCGATTATGCGATTTCACGTTTGACAGTGGGATGCTTTTGTGATTAAATGAAAACTATGAAAGCTGATTCTTTGGGGTTCTTATTGACCGACATCCTTCTGCTCATCGGGATGCAGGCGCGGACTGGCGAGCTGGTCATGGAGTCAGGCAACAACATCGGAACGGTTCTCTTCTACAATGGAAGGATCCTTCAGGCGTTTTCGCCTTACTCGAGAGCGATAGGTGATCTTCTGGTGGAGGACGGGCTGATCAATGAAGCGGAGCTCATGGAAACGCTGCAGCTTCAGAAGAAAAGCACTTACGCTCCGCTGGGAAGTTTACTGCTCAAGACGGGAAAAGTCACGCTCGAGGTCGTCGAGATGATGGTCCATGAGCAGATACGGCAGTCAATCAAGGAATTTCAATCCTGGCGGGGACTCAACTTCAATTTTATTGGAAAGGACATCAAGCCCTACGACCGGATTTATCTTACTGTCCAGGAATTCGTACCGCAGGAAACCATACGTTCCGCCGCAAGCTTTTTCTCCGATCGCGCGCAGATCCAGGATCAGGCAGCTTCCACGACCGTTTCCTGAATCACTCACTCCCCAATCGATTTATTTGCTCAATGCCGCACGTAAGAGATCCCGTGATCTGTTGAACAACGAACGGTATTCGTCGGACCGATAATCCGGATAGGTATGCTCGCAAGGCATAAACCGGCGTTCCGCATTGCTGTAGCGGAGCGTCACTTCCGCGTAGATGCCTGCGCCTATATAGATGCGGTGGGAAAAGTCTTTTGCCGTTGCCAGAACCACCTTGGCTTCGGTAACATAGCCGGGGTCGAGGTTGATCCTGCGGCGAAGATGATTCCCCTCCTGGACGGACAGGCTCTTTTCAATGCTGGTGGTGGTCACTTTAATGCCGGGCAGGTCGGCGGCGTCTATCAACCGGTCGAAAAAAATGAATTTCCTGACGATACCCCCTCCCATTTCCTCCTGGTAATACTTGGTCGTAGACCAGGAGAGGACATCACTTTGCAGATCAACGTCGCCGTACGTCCTGCACAGGGTGTCCGTACAGTCAGCGAACAGCGCCGGATCAGGAGAAAGCATCCCGATGAACAGCTTTACCGGTATCGGATTCCGAATAATACCCATAGAAGAATAAGGACCGAAGCTACTCGGTGATATATCTCGTCAAGCCCGAAGGGCCGGTCAGCGGCAGCTCAAGCACGATCTCGAACTTTCCATTTTCTAATTCCCGTTCGCTCACTATTGTGTAGCCTTTTAAGAATCCCTCGATCCGGATCGCCATGCGTTTATCGCTCATTGCCGTCTTGATGGTCTGATCAGCATCAAGCCTGATCTGCTCGATGATCCTGAGCATGTTTCTCTGGGCATCGACAAGGGCCGCGCGTTTTGTCAGTTCTTTCCGGATCGTATCGTTCGCTGCGTTCTGAGGCGGGATGCCGATGCCGACTGCGCGGATCTTTCCAGCGGACCAGTCAACGCCCTCGATCGACGCAATGGGCAGGAGGACGGTATTCTGCTGTACGTTCTGATTGTCGGCGATCACGACCGGGACCGTGTCGTCTGCATGGCCGGGTGCATTCGTCTTCACTATATAGGATCCCGAGGGCACCTCTTTGAACTCATAGTTGCCGTAGCGGTCAACATGTACGGCAGCCCGTTCCTTTCCCTCATACAGGAGCTTAACCTCCGCATCAGGGCGCGGGGGCGTGAGCTTGCCTGACAGGACACCGGTCCCGGTCAACTGTGCGAGGGAAATAATCGGAAGCGCGGTGGTTTCGCCGGATTTGACGACAATATTCTCCAGACGGAGCGGGTAGGGGGAGCCGGGAGTCGTTACCTTGATTGCGTAGGTCCCGGATGCGAGGGCGAGCATGAATTTCCCGTTCTGAGATCCGGTGGGAATGGTCCTGACCTCACTGCTTCCCTTCAATACCGTAATATTCGCGCCGGAGGTTGGTGGTGTGACGATTCCTTCAAGCGTGCCATCCTGCCTGGCAGGACAACCGTAGATCGACCACAGAAGCAACGAAAATGCGATCAGGAGAGCGCTTCGCATAGTAACCTCCTCTTTTTGCGACATTATAACACAGAATATGCCTAAAATTGTACGGATTATACTTCAGGACCTGTGGATCGAAAAACTGAACAGTACTGCTTGACAATGCCCGCAAGTTTGATATAGTTAAACCATGCAAGTGACACGTGAAGGTGATTACGGGATTAGAAGCGTCCTGTATCTTGCCCGCCAGCCGTACAAGAAGGTCAGTTTCGTGAACGAGATCTCCGAGGAATACAAGATCCCGCGGAGCTTTCTCGCCAAGATCCTGCAAAAGCTGGTAAAGGCTAAGATCGTGCGCTCCTATCGCGGTGTGAAGGGCGGTTTTTCTCTCTCCCGTCCGGCGAAGGAGATTACCGCGCTTGACGTACTTGAGGCAATTGAAGGAAAACTCTCCCTGAACATCTGTCTTCTCGATAAAAGAAAGTGCAGCTTTTCCAAACACTGTCCGACCCATTCTCTATGGGCCAACGTACAATCCAAAGTGGTTGATACTCTCAAGAAAACTAATTTCGACGAACTGGCAAAACAAAAGGTATAGTTGCCGGTTTGCTCAGACCATTACCTTCGCGGGGAAAACCACATGGCTGAAAACAAATATGATTATGATGCAGTGAAGGGTTTTGCGATTTCGTCGCTTTTTTGGGGGATCGTAGGCCTCCTCATAGGCATTCTGATATCGCTTCAGCTGGTATATCCCCAACTGAACTTCACCTCCTGGTTGAGCTACGGAAGAATGCGTCCGCTTCACACGAATGCGCTCATTTACGGTTTTACCGTCCCGGCCGCGTTCAGCCTCTTTTTCTACCTGGTGCAGCGTCTTGGACGGACGACCCTGGCCTTTCCCGGTCTGGCGCGGGTAACCCTGTATGTGTTCAATCTTGCGATCGTGCTGGCCGCCTTGTCGCTCTTCGCGGGTATGAACTCGAGCAAGGAATATTCGGAGCTCGAGTGGCCCCTCGATATCGGCGTGGTCATCCTCTGGGTGATGTTCTCCATCAACATCATCGGTACGATCATGAGGCGCACAGAAGAGCAGATGTACGTGTCGCTCTGGTATATCCTTGCGACCGTAGTGGGCGTCGCCGTGGTCTATATCGGGAACAATCTGGCTGTTCCGGTGTCGTGGTTCAAGTCGTATTCAGTGTACGCAGGCGCCAATGACGCCAATGTGCAGTGGTGGTTCGGCCATAATGCTGTGGCATTCGTGTTCACCACTCTGCCGCTCGCTATTTTTTACTATATTCTGCCCAAGGTCACCACTGCTCCATTATACAGCCACCGGCTTTCCATCGTCGGGTTCTGGTCGCTGGTCTTCGCATATCTGTGGACCGGCGCTCACCACCTGGTCTATACTCCGCTTCCTGACTGGATCCAGACCGTTGCTATTGCTTTCAGCCTTTTCCTGATCGCGCCGTCATGGGCTTCGGTGATCAACGGCTACGGCACCATGAATGGTCAATGGGAACAGATGCGGTCGAACTATCTGGTCAAGTTCATTGTGCTTGGCATTACGTTCTACGGGTTGCAGACCCTGCAGGGGCCGAGCCAGGCCATCCGTGCGTTCAGCGCGTTGATCCATTATACCGACTGGGTGCCCGGTCACGTGCACATGGGGACCATGGGGTGGGTGACCATGACGATCTCGGCGGGCTTCTACTACATGCTGCCTCGCGTTTACAATACTGAGATTTACAGCATCAAACTCGCCAATCTTCACTTTTGGCTTGTCCTGGTAGGACAGCTGATTTATTCCGTGACTATGTGGATCACGGGCATCCGGCAGGGCGCTATGTGGCAGGCGATGGACAGCGACGGCAGTCTGGTCTATTCGAACTTCATCCAGACCCTGACGCCGAATTATCCGTTCTGGAACATGCGGACCGCGGGCGGGATCATCTTCTTTGCGGGCTTCCTGGTGTTCGTGTACAACCTGTATCGAACGATCAAGGATGCACCATCCACTCAGAAGGCGTAAGGAGTCGATCATGAACATCGATAAACAACCGGTCATTTTCATCGTCCTCGCGACCCTTGCCATTCTGGTGGGTACCCTGGTAACAACGTTCATTCCGCTATTTGTGGGAACCACCTCGGTTCCGCTCGACAACGTTGTCACCTATAAGCCGCTTGAAGTGGAGGGCCGCGATATTTACATCCGCGAAGGATGCAACAACTGCCATACCCAGACCATCCGGCCACTTCCGTTCGAGACGGCCCGTTACGGTGCACCTTCGAAACTGGAAGAATCAGCCATTGACCGTCCGCATTTATGGGGTTCAAAACGCACGGGTCCCGACCTTGCCCGCGTTGGCACGAAATACCCGGCATCATGGCATGTCATGCATATGAAAAATCCTCAAAGCATGTATCCACAATCGAACATGCCTGCCTATTCCTGGCTGGCAGAATCGAAGCTGGACTTCGGGTATACCGAGAAAAAAATGAAAGTCCTTGGATATCCTTTCATTGGAGAGGATCTTAAGGCGGTTCAAGGAAAAACCGAGCTTGATGCGCTGGTTTCATACCTTATGCGGCTTGGCAGGGAGCTGAAGGACTGATATGGAATGGAAGGCATGGCTTTACTTTGGATTTACGATGGTACTTTCCTTGGTACTGGCTGGGATCATGGTCTATTTCTTCAGGAGAAAAAGACAGGACAGCATCGAATCTCCCAAGTACCGGATGCTGGATGACGAGTAGCGTGTTTGCCACTGAACGTACGCTGAACACGTTCTGCAAAAAAGTTCGATCCCCTTAATGTTATGAGCAGGAGATGATATATGACAGACCATGACGGAATACAGGAAAGGGAAGCAGGCAGGACCAGGATGCCAATAGGCATGAAACTGCTCTTCCTTTGCCTGATCGCGATCGGGCTGGTGTATATGTATCTCTACTCGCCGCAGACCACAGGGTGGACCCAGGCAGGTCAGTATCAAAGCGCCGGGGAGCGCATGAAGAAGGATATCATTCTCCATGAGAACGCAGAAGTTGCCGCCGGAGCATCGGAAGGCAGCGCATCCGATCAGGGGCCGGCGATATATAAGGCTGATTGCGCCATGTGTCATGGTGACGATCTTGGCGGCGGGATCGGTCCGGCGTTGACCGGTCCGACGTTCCTGTACGGCAACACGCTCGCGGATCATATCCGGGTTATTGCCGACGGGACCACGAACGGGATGCCGGGTTTCCAGAAACAGCTCGGTGCGCAGAAAGTACGCGCGGTCGCCCATTTCATCCATTTCCGCCATACCAAGTAACGTAACATGAAAAGACCTTCCTTCCGGACAGCGCGCAGCACGGTCGCATGGTTGCAGGCTGCGCTGCTGCTCGGTCTGCCGTTTATCAGATTCCACAACGAGAGCATATTGCGGTTCGATGTCCCTTCGCTCAAACTATACTTTTTCGGGTCCGTTGTCTGGATCAGTGAAGCGTATTTTCTCCTGCTCGCCTTCCTCCTCGTACTTTCCGGCCTGATGCTGGTTACCGTGCTCTACGGTCGGATCTGGTGCGGCTGGGCATGTCCCCAGACCGTGCTGTCCGATGTCGCGAGATACATTGAACGCATATCCACGTGGTTTAGCCGGCACCGCGTTCTGCAGGGTGCGGCTTCTCACGGCATACTGTTCCTGTTCTCGATCGCGGTATCCGCGAGTCTGCTCTGGTATTTCGTATCGCCGTATGACATGATCTCTGATGTCGCTGCCAGGTCGCTTGGGCCGTGGACAACCTGGTCATGGGCGGTCTTCAGTCTGCTGATCTACCTTGATATTGCGTTCATACGCCAGAAGTTCTGCAGCGCAGTCTGTCCCTATGCCAGGCTCCAGAGCGCGTTCTTTGACGAACACACTTTGACGATCGCTTTTGACCGTACGCGTCAGGAAGAATGTCTCGGGTGCGAAGCGTGCACCCGTGTGTGCCCGTCCGGCATGGATATCCGGCAGGGCCTGCAGGTAGAATGCATCAATTGCGCGGAATGCATAGATGCCTGCGCGAGACAGATGGAAAAACGGGAGAATAAACCGCTGGTAGGCTATTACCGGGGATCGGAAAGCACGGCAATCCCGCGCCTTGGCATCCCCCGGCTCCCGCCGGGGGTGGAAAGCGCTTTCCCGCGATTGGTAAGAACGAGCAGTCGCGAGAAAGCAGTTCCGGGAGGTTGCGTTGTTCGTGGGAGCCTCCGGCTCCTGCCGGATGGGGCTTCACTCGGCGGGAAGGTAAGGCCCCGGGTGATAGGATTATCGATCGTGCTTGCGCTGGTTGCAATTCTCTTCGTGCACCAGATTTCGGTGAGAATGCCGGCGGACCTGTTTGTCGTCCGAGATGAAGGAAAGGCCTACCATCAGGTAGGCATCAAGAACCTGCTGATGAACGGGTACCAGGTCGCTATCGAAAACCGAACGCTTCATCCGGCTTCCTTTACGCTCACGATCACCGGCATTCACGACATCGAGGTGGTCGGCGTCCGGAATCCGATCATGCTTCCCCCGAATTCACGGACCACGATGAGCGTATACGTGTTCGTAAGGAGGAAGAACCTGACCGAACGCATAACCCGTCTCCGGTTCATGCTTCAATCTGTTGATTTGTCCGAGATTCGTATCAATCAGGAAGCTCCGTTCGTGTATCCGGAACGCACGGACAAGGGAGTGGAGATCTGATATGCCCGCGCTGCGCACAACTGGCCTGATCTGCCATCACTGTTTGCTCCCGGTCAATGAGCGAGATCAGGTCATTGGTGAAGATGCTTCGGACGACAAGGTCTTCTGCTGCCGCGCCTGCTATTCTATTTACCGGATGATCAGGGAAGAAGGCCTGGAGGATTTTTATCAGAAACGGGATTGGAAGGATCACGGCATTCCCGCATCAATAAAGGAAATGCAGAGTAACGATTGCGATCTTACGGAGGTCGATCAGGGGTCACCGCTTCCTCACGTTAACGAGAATGGCGAAGTTCGTGAGGCTGAGCTCATGATCAACGGGATCCGGTGCGCTTCCTGCATCTGGTTGATCGAAAAGATCGTCGAACGTACCAACGGGGTCGTTTCCATCCGGATCAACTTCGCTACCCATCAGGCGCACATCGGGTGGGTCGGAGCGAAAACGAACCTAGCCAGGATCGTTGATCGGATCAGGTCAATTGGGTACGCTGCAAGTCCCTTTACGCCTGCTGCACGGGAGACAGCGCTCAACGAGCAGAATCGCGATCTTCTGATACGTCTCGGCACAGCCGTATTCTTCTCCATGCAACTTATGCTGCCAAGTCTCGGACTGTATGCCGGATATTTCCAGGGCATCGATGCTCATACAAGGAGCATGCTTGAAATGGCCGCCGGTCTGGCATGCACACCGGTCCTTCTGTATTCCGGATGGCCGTTCCTGCGAGGAGCCTACTTTGCGCTCAGGAACAAAACACTGAGCATGGATGTCCTGATCACTATGGGGAGCTGGTCAGCCTTTCTCCTGAGCATAGAACATATGCGTTCAGGGAAAGAAGTCTATTTCGATACTGCTGCCATGATCATTACGCTCGTGCTGCTCGGAAAGTTCCTGGAGAACACTGCCAAACAGAAGGCATCACAAACGGTATCCCGACTGCTTATGCTTCAGCCGACGACAGCAAGGATCGTCCGTAATGAGGACCGCTTTCTGGTGAATGCTGCGGACATCAGACGGGGAGAACTGATCGAAGTCCGTCCCGGAGAACGGATGCCGATGGATGGCATCATACGGAAAGGGAGAACCGAGGTGGATGAGTCTCTCGTCACCGGTGAATCACAACCAAGAGAAAAGACTGCCGGGTCCGGGGTCGTTGCCGGGTCGATGAATGGTCTGGGGACCATTGTGGTCGAAGTGACGCGCGTAGGGGAGGAAACGATCCTTGCGCAGATCGCCCGGCTGGTCGAGCATGCGCAGACCGCCTCAGCGCCTATCCAGAGGATCGCAGACAGGGTCTAGATGTACTTTATCCCGTTCGTAGCCGCAGCTGCAGCAGGCACCTTCTGGTATTGGCAGCTGCGGACGACTGATGGTTCTCCGATACTGCATGCCGTGTCCGTGCTGGTCATTGCCTGCCCATGCGCTCTCGGTCTGGCAACGCCTGTCGCGGTTCTCGCGGGTACGGGAATGGCGGCGAGGAAGGGGATCCTTATCAAGGGCGGCTATGTCCTTGAACGCATGCTCAAGGTTGATACGGTTGTCCTGGACAAGACCGGAACGATCACGGAAGGGAAGATGTCGGTCACTGAGATTCTTGGGGACAGAATTGCAACCCTGCAATATGGAGCCTCTGCAGAGCAGGGCTCGGAGCATTTGATGGGCTCGGCTATTGTCCGGCACGCTCATGAACAGAGTATCGAACTATTTCCCCTTGACTCCTGTCAGGCAGTTCCCGGACAGGGCATCATTGCGACCATGAACAGGACCAGGATTCTCGTCGGGAAGAAGACCCTACTCGAACAGGAAGGCGTCCGGATCCCTTCTGCGTTCGATGCTGAAGCAAACAACCAAGAGCGGAAGGGCACGACCGTGGTCTGGGTTTCGCGGGACACAATCGTTCTCGGCGCGCTGGCGCTCATGGATCATCCCCGGCCGGACGCCGAAAACGCGATAGAACGGCTGCATGCCATGAACCTCGCTGTCGCCATGGTCACCGGAGATAATCAGGCTACTGCAGAGTCAATAGCGAACCAAACCGGCATCCGGTCCGTGCGCGCCGGTATGCTGCCCGCTGAAAAGGCAGCGATGATCTCCGGAATGCGAGATCGCGGACATGTCGTGCTTATGGTCGGCGATGGGATCAACGATGCGCCTGCACTCGCGGCTGCTGATGTCGGGATGGCTATGGCAACTGGTTCGGACATCGCCATGGAATCCGCTGGTGTTGTCCTGATGAGTTCCAACCTTATGAGCGCGGTCATGACGCTTGAAATGTCGAAGAGAACATTCGCGATCATTCAGCAGAACCTGTTCTGGGCGTTCCTGTACAATATTGCGGCAATACCACTGGCCATGGCGGGACTGCTCAGCCCCATTGTCGCGGCAGCAGCCATGGCACTGAGTTCAGTTGCTGTGGTAACGAACTCGTTGCGGCTGCGTTAGGTCTGAACAGAATCACACCATCCTGAACAGTGCTGCTGATGCACCATCGGAGATCGCACCTATGCTATGGACCATTCTAGCGCTTATCGTACTCATGTTCTTTTATGGCCTTGCTGCCTGGTTCGTATTCATCTGGGCGGCAAAGACCGGACAGTTCGATGACATCGAACGGCCAAAGCACCGGATGATGGATGATGACAGTTGATGTGGAGTGTGTGTTCGCGTGTAAGAGTCAGTGCCTCGAATTGCTTGAACCGTGCCCATGGTCGTAATTTCATCATGCCAGGCGCTTATCCGGATATCCTATGACCACCTATCTTGAAATAATGCTTATCGGCCTTCTCGGCAGCATGCACTGCATCGGCATGTGCGGCGGTTTTGTTGCCATGTACTCGCTCAAAAAAACAGACCCGAGAATGTCCCTCGTAAATCATGTTCTGTACAATCTCGGCAGGATCACGACCTATGCATTGCTCGGCGGTCTCCTGGGATCGCTCGGATCCTTTGCAGCTTATGCTGGAGAACTCCGCGGGATCCCCGGAGCGGTCCTGCTTATTGCAGGCATGCTGATGGTGCTTATGGGCCTGAACCTGTCTGGGATCTTAGGAAAAGGGGGGCTCTTTGAACTCGACGATGCAGCCGGGTCAAACCTCTTCCGCGCGGTATTTCGCAACATTGTGGCACTCGACAGTGCATGGGGCATCTTCCTGCTCGGCCTGTTGCTCGGGTTCCTTCCTTGCGGTCTTTTGTATCCGGTCCTGATGATCGCCGCATCCGGCAACGATCCGGTCAGCGGCATGCTTCTCATGATCGTATTCGGTCTCAGCACGGTCCCGGCCCTACTGTCATTCGGTGTTCTGATGACCCACGTATCTTCGCGTGTCAGGAACATCCTGTTCCGGAGCGCGGGCGTCATCGTCGTTCTGATCGGCATTCGCACGGTCCTCCGGGGAATGGCCTTTAACGGATGGATCTCGCACGCGCGTTTTTGGTAATCCCGCGCCATGGCATCCCCCGGCTCCCGCCGGGGGTGGAAAGCGCTTTCCCGCGACCGGTAAGAACGAGCAGTCGCGAGAAAGCAGTTCCGGGAGGTCGCGTTGTTCGTGGGAGCCTCCGGCTCCTGCCGGAGGGGGCTCCACTAACAATAGTCGAAAAGTCGGCCAACGGGGAACAAAAAACGAACCAAAATATCTTGACAAATAATATCGACCAATGGTATGGTGTGCATCTAATTAATTAACCGATAAGTTAAATAATGCATACCACAACCGCACCGACAGCTCCTCTCCGACGAACAGTGGGACGTCCTCCGAAGTCGAACCGAACAGACACCGGTACCCGAACAGCCATCCTTTCGGCCGCCCGATCCGTTTTTGCGCGGAAAGGCTTTAGCGGGACCTCGGTCCGTGAGGTCGCTGAATCGGCCAAGGTCAACAAGGCGCTGATCTACTATTATTTCAAGGACAAGATGGGTCTGTACCGCTCGGTGCTGTCCGACTCATTTGAGGCCATGCAGCTTATCTGGGGACACAAGGTTTTCAGGAGCGATAAAACGGCCCGCGAAAAGATCCAAGTGTATATCGAGGGGTTTATCCGGTTCCAGCACCAGAACGAGGACCTGAGACGGATCCTTGCCATGGAGTTTTCGGTGACCGGTGAGAAGAGCAGGAACATGAAGTGGATCGCAAAGGAATATTTTTCCAAAAATCATGCCACCCTTGCCAGGATCCTTGAACAGGGGATGAAGAATGGTGAGCTCAAAAAAATGGACCCGCTGCTTGCGGTGGTATCTTTGATCGGCATGATCATCCATGTGTTCATCTTCATGCCCATAGCGCCGCATGTCCTTGGGACAAAAGTGAACATTTCGGCAAAAAAGCTCGGCGATTTTGTTACTGAGATCTATTTCGACGGCCTGGCCAGATCAACGCGAGTTAAAAGGTCCAAGCCATGACAAAAGGAAAGACCATGACGACAAAGATGTATCAGGCAATGATCTTGATAGTGGTGCTTGTTGCCGGCGCTTCCGGAAGGACGTCCGCATCCGACGTGTATACGCTCGAAGACGCGTATCGGGCAGCGCTTGGCAGTAATGAATATGTCAAGATCGCGGAAGAAAACGTAGTGCAGGCGGACGATCGGGTGGATCAGGCATGGACCTATCTGTATCCGCGTCTCACTGCGTCCGGATCGTATAAACGGTTCAATGACACGTTGCCGCCCGGCGGAGGTTCGACCCTGTTTCAGCCGCTTGAACAGAAGAATGCCGCCCTGGTTCTGACCCAGCCTCTCTACACCGGAGGAAGAACGCTTGCCGCGCTTCGCAGCGCTAAAAAAATGCGGGAGACAAGCAAGAGCGGTCTGTCCGTTGCAAAGCAGGAGATCGTGCTCAGGGTATCCGAGGCCTACTATGGAGTGCTCAAAGCGCAAAAGGCCGTGGAGATCAGCGAACGGTCGCTGGAGCGCATGGAACGGCACAAAAAGGTGACGGAGCGGGAGGCATCGACCAGAAAGAACAAGGCGAATGCATCGGCCTTGCTCAGAGCCAACGCACTGGTGAGCATGGCGCGGATCAGCATGATCCGGTCTCAGGACGGGCTCAAGGTCGCTCGTGAGAAGCTGAGCATGCTGACCAAACTGCCGATGGATATGAATGTTATTGAGCCCCGGCCCCTTGAGCAGCCGTCCGATGAACTTGCGCGTCTGAAGGAGACCGCATTGAAGAACCGGGACGACTATGCGGGCGCCCAGGGCAATCAGGTCATAGCCAAAGAATATGTCACGATCGTGCAGGGTTCGCACTATCCGCAGATCTCTGCGGAGGCAGGTGCACTGTACCAGGCATCGCATCCTGCAACCGCATTGGATGCGACGACCTATTATGGCGGCTTGTTCCTCAAGATACCTCTTTTTGAAGGCGGGCTCATGAAATCCGAGGTTGCCGAGGCCCGTTCGAAACAGCGGCAGGCGGAGCTGTCGACGGACTTTCTCCGGGCAACGATAGAATCGGAAGTGCATGAAGCGTACGTGAACCTGCAGACCGTTACCTCGGTGCTGGATACGGCCAAGCTCCAGATGGCATACGCAAAGGACAATTATGAGGCGGTAGAAAGCCTTTTTACTGAAGGGTTGCTTGCCAGCCTGTCGGTCATCGATGCGGAACAGGCCTTGACCAATGCTGAACGGGAGCTGATGAATACGATGTATGACCGCCAGGTGGCGATCCTGAGGCTCAAAAAGAGCATCGGGATGCTCGGAAAAGATACATAACAGGAACTATTCTCCATTTCGTTAAGCCGAAGGTAAGAGGAAGAGATCATGCGTTCCAATGTCACTTTTCTCTTATTCCTGATAACAACAACTACTACCGCGAGGATCACACATGAGACTTCCTGAAATTGCAATCAAACGACCGGTGTTCATGACCATGGTGGGCTTAGCGCTCATCGTGTTCGGCGTCGTGGCCTTTCCGCGGCTCGCCCTCGACCTGTTCCCGAAGGTTGACTTTCCGATCGTGAATATTTCGACACGCCTGGTCGGCGCAAGTCCTGAGATCATGGAGGTGGATGTCACCGATACGATCGAAGAGGCGGTCAACACCATCAACGGCGTCAAATCGATCACGTCGCGCAGCATGGAGGAGTATTCGATCGTCACTGTCGAATTTTTTCTCGAGCGGAATGTTGAGCAGGCCGCACAGGACGTCCGCGATAAAATAGCGGCGGTGAAGAACAAACTGCCGCGGGACACGGAGCCGTCGGTGATCGAGAAGATCAGTCCGGAGGACCAACCGATTGTCTGGATCGCTGCTTCGGGAGACCGTTCCATCCGGGACCTGACGCATTACGCTGACAAGGTTCTGAAACGGGAGATCGAAAAGATCCCTGGTGTGGGGTCCGTTTCGATAAGCGGAGGACGAACCCGCCAGGTTCGCATCTGGATCGACCGGAAGAAAATGGATGCAGTTTCCCTGACAGCGGAGGATATCAAAGCTGCGCTGAACCGGGAGCATAAAGAGGTCCCCGGAGGTCGTGTTGAAAATTCACGAACCGAATACATTGTTAAGACCAAGGGAGAATACGAAACTCCGAAAGCCTTCAATGACCTGGTCCTTGCCTATCGTTACGGAAGGTTGATCAAACTTCGTGACATCGGCTACGCCGAAGACGGTCTTGAGGATGAGCGGTCCCTGACCCGGTTCAACGGCAAGACCGGCGTGGGGCTTTCTGTAAAAAGGCAGTCCGGTGAAAATACCGTGGCGGTCGCCGAACGGGTCAAGGACGCGGTGGCAAAGATCAAGCCGCCCCAGGGCATACATCTTGACATCACGTTTGACCAGTCAAAGTACATACGGCGTTCTATCGAGGACGTTCAGGTATCGCTCTGGCTCGGAGCAATTCTCGCTGTTCTGATCATCTTTGTGTTCCTCAGGAGCGTTCGGAGCACGCTGATCAGCGCGGTCTCTCTGCCGGTTTCGGTCATTGCGACCTTTGCGGTCATTCAGGCGCTCGGCTTTACGCTGAACATGATGACCATGCTCGGACTGTCCCTTTCGATCGGGATCCTGATCGATGACGCCATCGTCGTGCTCGAGAATATCTACCGCAGGATGGAAGAAGGTCAGGCGCCGATGCAGGCCTCCATGGAAGGGTCGTCCGAGATAGGACTCGCGGTCATGGCCACTACGCTGTCGATCGTCGCGGTGTTCGTCCCTGTGGCTTTCATGAAAGGTCTGATCGGTAAATTCTTTTATGAATTCGGCATTACCGTGGCAGTAGCGGTTCTCGTATCGCTTTTTGTGTCGCTGACACTCACGCCCATGATGACCTCGCGGTTCCTCAGCTACCGTAAGAAGCATGGCAAGCTCTACCTGTTCCTGGAACGAGGTTTTGATAAAACATTTTCCGTGTACGAACCGCTCTTGGCTATGGCCCTCCGGAACCGGTGGAAAGTCATCATGCTGGCTGGGGCGAGCGTTGTCGCAGGACTCCTTCTGTTCGGTATACTCGGTAAGGAGTTCATGCCGGCGGACGACCAGGGCAGGTACCTGGTCCGCCTGGAAATGCCCATTGATTACTCGCTGCAGCGTTCGGACAGCGCCATGAAGGCAATTGACGAACAGCTCAGGAAAAGGCCCGAAGTGCTGGGTACGTTCTACGTTACCGGCTCCGATCTGACGCCTGATGTCAATAAAAGCAAGATCTATGTGAACTTGAAGGAACGAAAGGACCGAACTATCATCCAGCTCGACTCGATGAAACTGGTTCGTGACTCCCTGGCAAAGGTTCCCGACATGAAAGTTTCCGTGGAACAGATCGCGATGGTCGGAGGCGGCATGCGTGCGGTCCCGATCCAGCTCATGGTCCAGGGAAGGGACCTCGATGAACTGAACAAGCACACGATCGCAATCAAGGACGCATTCGCGAAGATTCCCGGCATTGTTGACACTGATACATCGATCGAGCTCGGTAAACCGGAAGTCCGCGTCAACATCGATCGTGACAGCGCAGCGAACCTCGGTATCAGTGCGGCGTCCATCGGAAACACGATCAATACGATGATCGGTGGAGAGATCGTCGGTAAATATAAGGATGAAAAAGAAGGCGAACGATACGATATCGTCGCACGGCTTATTTCCACCGATCGGGACCAACCGGAGGAGATCAATACTCTCCGCGTGCGGTCCTCGACCGGCGAGCTGGTCACCATGAAGGATGTCGCTTCCATAAACACGGGAAAGGGTCCGACGATTATCATGCACTATAACCGTCAACGCGCAGCGACTCTTTTTGCGGCTACGGAAAAAACAAAACCCATGGATGAGGCCATGAACGACCTGAACAAGATCGTTGCGCAAAATGCAGCGCCTGATATCTCGACCAAGTATGTGGGCATGGCGGATGTGATGCTGGACGCTTTCAAAAATATCGCGTTTGCCATGGTCATCGCGATCATCATGGTCTATATGATCCTCGCGTCCCAGTTCGAAAGCTTTATTCATCCCTTTACGATCATGTTCTCATTGCCGGTCAGTCTGATCGGTGCGATGGGAGCCTTGTACGTGACCGGGGAGCGTATTCAGATCTTCAGTCTCATCGGCGTGATCATGCTGATGGGTCTGGTGACGAAGAACGCCATTCTGCTCGTAGATTATACGATCACACTCAGACACCGGGGGCTGTCCCGTGAAGAGGCGCTTATGAAAGCGGGTCCGGTCCGGCTCCGGCCGATCGTCATGACCACGGCAGCCATGGTGTTCGGCATGCTGCCTACGGCCCTCAAGATCGGAGAGGGCGCTGAAGCGCGGGCGCCCATGGCCATTGCCGTGATCGGCGGACTGATCACCTCTACCTTGCTCACACTCGTGGTGATCCCGGTGGTGTATACGATAGTCGATGACCTGGAGAACTGGTTTAAGAAAGACAAAAGTTCTTAACAACGGAACACGGTAAAAATGTATTTCGCTCGTTTATCTGTGCTCATGATTCAAGCTGTGGTTGCCAAGTACCATTTTTTATCATGCTGAAACTCGGACATATTATCTATTCCAACTGTTTTCCACCGCATGCCGGGATCGTCACGGGACAGGTCCCGTTCCCGTTCAAGCTCATCGAGGGGATCCCTTCAGAGTTGAACCGCATGCTGTATGAAGGCAAAGTGGATGTTTCCCCGTCGTCGTCCATCGAGTATGCCATGAACCCGGGAAAATATCTCTTGCTCCCGGGCCTTTCGATCACCTCCCGGAGCAGGGTCATGAGCATCCTTCTGGAGAGCAGGCTGCCGATCACGGAACTTAACGATAAGATGGTGGCACTGACGTCGGCGTCGGCAACCTCCGTCGTGCTTCTCAGGATCCTGCTTGAACTGCAGCATGGTCTCCGCCCCGGATATATGCAGTTCGAGCAAGGCAGAGAAGATCCCTCGGAGCGCTGCGACGCCATGCTGACCATTGGCGACCTTGCGCTCACGAAACCGCTCCAGCACGCGTTCCCGTTTCGCTACGATCTCGGAGCCCTCTGGCATGCGTTCACCGGCCTGCCGTTCGTATTCGCCATCTGGCACGTGAACTACAAAAAGAACCTTGAACGCGAGCTCGGGACCCTTTATGATATACTCAAGACATCAAAACAGTACGGCATTTCGCATCTTCAGGAACTCGCAGCGGATCATGCGGGCCGGTTCGATATCCAGGCGGAGGTCCTGCTGAATTACTGGAATTGCTTCAGTTATGACCTTGGCGCGGATGAGCAGAAGGGCCTGCTGACCTTTTACCGGTATGCAGCGGAGCTTGGCGTGATTGCGGAAGTGTCGAGCCTTCGGTTCTGGGAACAGGGCTGAGATGATACAGAGGGAGTGAGGATTGTCCATGTCAGAGATCCACAGCGATCATCATGACCATGTTCACGCTGACGAAGCTCACGATGATCACGGTCATGCGGAACACGATCACGAAGGCCCCGGTCACGTTCATGCCCACGGGTTGCAGCAGGCATCCGGAGGCGGCAAAGATCTCCTGATCGCGCTTGCGATCACGCTCCTGATGATGGTCGCCGAGATCATCGGCGGACTTCTTTCGAACAGTCTTGCCCTGCTGTCGGATGCGGGCCATATGCTGACGGACAACCTCGCGCTCCTGCTCTCCTTTTTTGCCCTGAAATTCGCTTCTCGGCCCGCAACTCAACGAAAGACGTTCGGGTTCTACCGGCTCGAGATCCTTGCTGCTTTTGTGAACGGCATCGTGCTGGTGCTCATCTCCCTCACGATCATCTATCAAGCCTATCTCAGGATGGTCAATCCGCAACCGGTCCAGGGAAAGCTGATGCTGATCATCGCCGTTATCGGTCTGGTGGCGAACGTCATCGGCGCGTTATTTCTGCATAAACACAGCGCCTCCAGCTTGAACATCAGAGGCGCGTACCTGCACATCGTCGGAGACGCCCTTTCGTCGGTCGGCGTGGTCATCGGCGGCGTTATCATCATCTATACCGGATGGTACCTGATCGACCCGATCCTGAGCATGCTGATCTCCCTGGTCATCATCTACGGTGCATGGGCGCTTGTCAAGGAATCGGTGAATATCCTGCTTGAATCCGCCCCTGCACACATCAATATCGCTTCTATCGGCCAGGAGATCGCAAAGATTAAGGGCGTGCAGGAAGCCTATCATATCCATCTCTGGGCAATAACCTCGGGCGTCTATGCCATGAGCGCTCACGTTTTGGTGGATGATCAGATGGTCAGCAGCAGCAGGGACGTGGTCGACGAGATCCGGACGCTGCTTACGACGAAATTCAACATCCTCCACAGCACGCTGCAGCTTGAATGCAGCAGGTGCGACATGAACCCCGTCTGCGGACTTCCCGATGCGATCAGGAAACAACGGTAACGGAACGCCGCTCAATGAAAATTGAAACAGGAACAGAGGAGACAGCGTGAAGCATCTAGGGAGAAAAGTGTATCATCTTGCCGGAGGATTGGCCCTTCTGTCGGCGTATTATTTGTTCGGCCGAGACCGGGCACTGATGGGTTATGCTGTCCTGTTCGTGATCGTGCTGGGACTGGACGTCATGCGGTTGACCGTACCGGCGATGAACCGGTTCGTTTATGCACGGTTCGCGAGCTTTATCCGCGACAACGAAGCGCAGAAATTGACCGGGACCGCCCCCTATATTCTCGGCATCGGTCTGTCCTTGTATCTCTTTCCGCTTGCCGTGGCTACCACGGCGATCTGTTTTCTCGCATTCGGCGACGTTGCCGCGACAACGTTCGGCGAACGATATGGAAGAACCAGGATCGGGAATAAAAGCCTTGAGGGAACTGCCGCGTTCGCATTGGTTGCGATGGTTGTCGGAGGTATCCTGTATTCGCAGGGACTCGGGACCTCTCCGTGGGTGATGGTCCTGGGCGCGTGTACGGCTGCGGGAGTGGAACTTCTGACGCTGCAGGTCAACGACAATCTTGTGATCCCGGTCGTGTCGGGCGGGATCATGGAACTTGCCCGATGGCTGGCCTGATGAGCTTGATGACGACCGCGGTTCTTCATATTGATGCTGAAGTGCCAGCGATACATCAAAATCCGACAAATGTTCGCGCAAAGGCGCAAAGACGCAAAGAAGGTTTGAATTTATTTGTCTGATTTTTACTGTTGTTCTTTGCGCACTTTGCGGCTTTGCGCGAGACGTCTTGTTTTTGACTTGAACAGATACGAAATAATTATGACCGGCAACTTCATACTCATGACAGTGCTGTCCGCATTCCTGCTTGCTCCGACGCAGGCTCACGCTGCAGAAGTGCGCACGCTTAAGGAATGTATTGATATTGCGCTCAAGAACCAGCCCACGATCAAGGCAGCACAGGAAGCTGCGCTTGCCGGACAGGGACGGGTAACGCAGGCTGCTTCTCCTTATCTTCCGCAGGTCAATGCGAGCACCGGATATACGGAGAGCCACGCTCTTGGCGGGGCTCTGGGAGACAGCATTACGAAGAGCTATTCCACAACGCTGTCTTTGAACCAGGTGCTGTACGACTTCGGAAGGACAGGCAATACTCTTGATGCTGCTCGTCTGGGCGCCAGGTCGAGCGAGCGGGACGCGGACCGGGTCGTTCATGAAACGGTCCTGAACGTCAAACAGGCCTATTTTGCGCTGCTGGCCTCGAAAAAGCTCATGCTTGCCTCGCAAAAGACGGTTGAACAGGCGGAGAGCCATCTGAAGCAGGCCGAGGCGTTTTACCGGGCAGGATCAAAGCCCCGGTTCGATGTGACGCGTTCGGAAGTGGACGTGAACACGGCGAAGCTGGGTATGATCATTGCCAAGAACAATGTCCGGCTCCGCACCATCGGTCTGTACAACGCCATGGGCATCGACCCGGGTGGGGATATCGAGGTCGAGGACATTCTCTCGCAGCAGATCACGATCCCTCCCATGGACCTTGCGCTGACCGAGGCGATCAAAAGCCGTCCGGAGATCCTCAAGGCAGAGGCTGATATCGAGGCCGCGCGCGCCAGGGTCAGGTCTGAAGAGTCGAACTATCTCCCGACGCTGTCGGCATCAGGAAGCTACAACTGGGCTCATGGGACCTCGCAAATGGGCACGTTTACCGGGGACATCAAGAACAGCTGGAGCGCGGGGCTCTTACTGAGCCTGCCCCTGTTCGAAGGCGGGCTCACCCGGGGAAAAGTTGGTGAGGCCCGGGCCAATCAGCGCGGGCTTGAGGCGCAGGGGCGTACGTTCAGACAGGCGGTTCTGATCGAGCTGAACCAGGCTTATGCTGATATCGAGAGCGCAACAGCGCGCATCGAGGTCATGGAGTCTTCGCTCAAAAAGGCCCGGGAGAGCCTGGAACTCGCCCGGGGCAGATACGAGGCCGGAGTAGGACCGTCGATCGAGGTAACGGACGCTCAGGTTGCTGCAACCAATGCAGAGAACGACCACGTTCAGGCGCTGTACGATTACCAGCTTGCCGCGGCACGGCTCTTCAAGGCCATGGGCCGCAGGGAATAGTAAAACGATGACTAGCGTTCAGAGTTCGCAGTTCAGAGTAACAGCCTGTTGTCAGGAGAACATATGCCGACACGA